>JAEEGL010257442.1_pt1 | contig 43489 bp, 37 predicted proteins | sample 9134231 | NCBI WGS metagenome assembly JAEEGL01 (sample SAMN16246548, study PRJNA631951) | gut metagenome | biome: gut microbiome; feature: rumen; material: fiber-attached | host: Bos | place: Iran: Karaj | collected 2018-10
CAGCTTAGAAGGCTGTTGCTATATCCAGCTGAGCTACAGGACCAGACCTGAGACTTTTGCCCTTCAAAAACGGGCAACAAAATGCGGAGAGAAAGGGATTCGAACCCCTGGAGGTAGTTAGCCTCAACGGTTTTCAAGACCGCCGCATTCGACCACTCTGCCATCTCTCCGAAAGTTTGCTCCTCATCGGAACTCACTCATTTGGGGTGCAAAGGTACTGCCAAGTTTCGTTTTGTGCAAGTTTTTACTCGATTTTTTATATAGAACACGTCAAATTAGTCTCAAAATGACGTAGTCTTGTGATTCTTTTTTGACGGGATATAAAGCGGCGGAACGATGGCCGAGGACCCACAGAATGTTGCCGTCAGCTTCCAACAGCCATGCGTTTTGTCTGTCAGCATGATCCAGCTTCAGGTCGTTGAACAAGTCGCTGAGGAGTTTGCTGCCATTCATGCCGTAAGGCTTCATCCTGTCACCTCGTCGCCAATGCCGCATAACTATGCGCTGGCAGTCAAATATTTGAGTGTTAAATGCGACGATGCGTTTTCCGTCGCACATTAGGGGCGAGAAAGGAATATCTCCTCGTGAGATGCTGAGGTTAATGGGATGCGTTATTCCGCTGTGCAGGTCGAGGGGGATTTCAATGTCTTGTGACTCGCTTATCCGTTCAATATCAAGTGACTGACGGTTCACAACCAACAGAAAACAGTTGGCCTTAAACATCCGACCGGTATTGCCCAGGCGTGCAGCTTCGACGGCTTGCGAGCATTGTTCGCGATTGAAGCCCAGATGGCGGATGCGATGGTAGAGCAGGGTGGGGGCATGGGGCTGACTGCAAAGGCTTTCGATGTCAATGTGGCGCTCGTCGGGTATGGTTTGCTGGATTAATGCCATGAGCAAGTCATTGTCGTCGGCAACGTTGTCAATTGTGTCAAGGATGCGTTCCCGTCCTTGAGGAAATTGCTGCTCAATGACGGGCAACACGATGTTGCGCAAGCGATTGCGGCGGTAGTCGTTTTTTGCGTTAGTGCTGTCGGTCACATAGTCCTGTCCGATTTCGTCTAGAAAATCAAGAATCTCTGCACGTGATATGCCGAGCAAAGGCCGCCAGATGTTTCCACTTAGTTTTTTCATGCCGGATAATCCGCGAATTCCAGTGCCTCGCAACAGGTTCAAGAAGACGGTTTCCACTTGGTCGTCGGCATGATGAGCCACGGCAATGAGTTCACAACCCTGCAGTCGCCGTTCTTCCTCAAACCAGGCGTAGCGCAGTTCGCGACAGGCCATTTCTACCGAGCCGCCGTGTTCGTGTTGCCACAATGATACATCAAAATTCTTGACAGTCAGCGGTATGTCATACTGTTGGCAGAAATCACGCACAAATCGTTCGTCGCGCATGGATTCCTCACCTCGCAAGTGGAAGTTGCAATGTGCAGCTCGGCAGTCGCATCCTGCTGCCAGCAGCAGTCGCATCAATGCCACCGAGTCGGCCCCGCCGCTCAGCGCCACGAGCACCCGTTTGCCATTAATGGATTGGGCCTCGTCGTCAATCAGTATCTTGTTTAATAAATCCATGCGTTTCAATGTTGCAAAGGTAGTGTTTTTTCAAAACTTAGTTGTACCTTTGCACCATAATTCTCATGGAACAGGAAAAGCGAGGACATAGCGATTTTTGGTATCACGTGGCGGCATTTGCCATGATTTTGGTGTGGGGCATCTCTTTCCTGAACACACGTGTGCTGCTCGATGCTGGATTGACACCTACCGAAATTTTTGTCGCTCGTTTCACAATTGCCTATCTGTCGTTGTTGGTCATATGTCGATTCAAGGTGCGTTACACCGGTTGGCGCGATGAGTTGCTGTTTGTCGTCTGTGGCGTTGCTGGTGGCTCGGCCTATTTTATCGCCGAGAACACCGCCTTGGAATATACGCTGATAAGCGACGTGGCGGTTCTGGTGAGCACAGCACCATTGACGACAGCATTGATGGGTGCGATTTTCTACCGTGACGAGCGTATCACGTGGATGACATGTTTGGGTATGATCATCGCTTTCATCGGATCGGTAATGCTGGCGATGAAAAACGGCTTGGTATGGGGTAACAGCATTGTCGGCGACTTGTTGGCATTATTGGCAGCCTTCGTATGGGCATTCTATTCGATGGCATTGAAGCGGTTGAACCGCACCTACACGACATTGTTTATCACTCGCAAGTTGTTTTTCTATGGCGTACTGTCGGCATTGCCATTCCTTGCCATGCAGGAAACTCCTATTGACTGGAGTGTTTGGAAACGGCCTGAGGTGTGGGGCAATCTGCTTTATCTGGGGCTGATTTGCTCGTTGGCAGCGTATTTCATTTGGGGAATCACGGTCAAGCGCATTGGGGCAGTGCGTGCCAGCAATTATTTCTACTTGAGTCCCATTATCTCGATGATTTCAGCAGCCATCTGGTTCGGTGAGCGCACAAATGCTGTTGCCTATGTGGGATGCGTGTTGATTCTGGCAGGTGTCATCATGGCCGAGAAGTTCAAGCGCGCTCCTGCCGATTAATCAATGACGGCTTTTTTCATCCAGCGTTTGGATGTCAGCCACAACAGATAAACCGTTCCACGGAAACACAACTCTATTGCCATTGCTGTCCAAACCCCATACAAGCCCATCGAAGTCACTAAGATGGCCGACAATCCCAGTCTCACTATCCACATGCTCACCAGGTTGATGCCGCAAGGGACAAGAGTGTAACCGGCACCCACAAACACGCCGTAACAGATGATGGCAGCGGCAAACAGCGGCTCAGCCCATGCTTCGACGCGCAGACATCGGGCTCCCAACTCAACCACCTCGGGAACCGGTGTCATGAGGCCCATCAACTGTGGCGCAAACACATACATGAGGATTGCCATTGCTCCCATGATAATCATGCCAAACAAAACGGTAATCCATGCAAAACTGCGTGTGAGACGTTTGCGCTTGGCACCCAAACTTTGCCCGATGAGTGTTGTGGCAGCATCAGCGATGCCATAGCCTGACATGTAGCACAAACTCTCGGCTGTGATGCCGAACGAGTTGGCGGCAAGAGCAATGCTGCCAAGGGGTGCCACAATGCCGGTGATGACAATCGAGGCGCTACACATCATGATGTGCTGCAAGCCCATGGGCGTGGAGATTTTCACAGATTTGATGAATGTGCTGTATTTTGGCTTGAATGACCCGCGATCGAGCGTGAGACGTAGCTCACTGGAACGGAACACCAGATAGTACATCATTAGCAATGAAATCACAAGTCCCGCACATGCTGTGCCTAATGCAGCACCCACCACGCCAAGTCCCGCGCCAGGCATCGTCATGGAGTGTCCGAGAACAGTGATTGTGCGGGTAGGGAAAATAAGCAAGAAATTGAAAACGACATCCAGCACACACATCACAATATTAAGCACGCTTGGCACACGCATATTGCCGCTGCTACGCAACATGGAGCTTGCCACGATGTCAAGCATGAAGAAAGGCACAAACAGCATGAAGGTGCCGAAATAGAGGGTTGCATTACCTCGGATATGCGGTTCAGCACCCAGCCAGACAGGCAAAGGACGGCACAACAACAACCCGAGGCCCGCCACGAGCAAACTGAAGAGCAGACACACCACAATGGCCTGTCGCACCATTTGTCGGGCATCAGCATTGCGTTTAGCTCCCAACAGATGAGCCACTTGCACCGCATATCCCGCAGCAAAGGCACTCAGCACACCTTCAAAGAGCCATGATGTGGTTCCCATGAGTCCTACCGACGCAGAATCATCGGCACCCAGTTGTCCCACCATTGCTGCATCGATGAAGTGCATCACCATCGCCGACACATTGGCAAGGATAGCTGGCAAACTCAGGGTGAACGTCAGTTGCATCTGTTGTCTGGATGACAACGGCTGACCTTCACGAATGAGTTTTAACAATGATTCTTTGCTCGAATGTGGTGCCAAAATGTGTATAGTTATATATTATAGATAATGTGTTAAAACCTAAACGAGATGTCCCACATATTAGTGGAACATCTCGTTTTAGGCATTTGATTTCTCTTCGCTTGAGATTACTTGCGCTGAATGGTCACGGCGCGGTCGAGTGATGCGCACTTGGGACCATAATTGGTCAGCTCACCATTGTTGATTTGAGTCTCAAGACGACTGTCAGCAACGCCCTTCTTCACGAGCTCGTTCTTAACGGTAGCAACGCGGCCCTTACGCAGGCGAACGTTGATCTGGTCATTACCGGTGTAGTTGTCGGCCCAACCAGTGAGCAGGTAGTTGCGGTTCTCGTTCTTCATCACCTCAGCAACTGCCTCGAGTACGTTGCGCTGAACGCCCAGAACATCGGTGCGGTTGATGGGGAAGTAGATGGTAGCCAGAGGAGCTTCGTCAACAAAGTTGGTCTCGGGCTTCTTCTCACGGCACTTGCGCAGCTGATCCTCAAGGTCAGCGATTCTGCGCTTAGCATCGTTCAGGTCAGCAACCAAAGCGTCACCCTCGGCATCGGTGTACTTCCACTCGGGGCAAACAGCGGTAACGGGAGCGTTCCACTCGCTCTTGCCAATCTTGTAAGCCATACCGACCATTACACTGGGATACTCGTTCCAGGTGCGATAGCCCATACCGGCACCGTCAGCATGCTCCTGCAGGAAGTCGAAACGCAGGTCGAGCAAGAGGTCAAACTTCTTGGTGATAGCGAAGCTGTTCAGCAAACCAGCGTGAACACTGTAGTTACGGCAATGGTCCTCATCATCGTTTGCACCATACTTCCAGCTGCCGTTGGAAACGGGGCGGGCACCCTCACGTGCATATACCCAGTTAGCATCCACACCGACATAGAAAATAGCGTTGTAGAAACGATAAGGCTTGTAGCCGCACAACCAATTGGAAACGTTGAACAGTACGTCACCCGTCACACCGATATCGTTGAAGTGTGTGGGAGCAAACTTGCCATCCTTGTACATCTCGGGCCAGTTGCGATAACCCAGGGCTGCATAGTTGCCAGTCCAGGTAGCACCCTTGAGCTGTTCAAAGTCACCACCAAAACGAACACCCAGCAGCGGGGAGAACCACTTACCAACGTGAATGTTCACCTTTGCACCGATGCGCTTACCAAAGGGTGCATTAGCATCATAGGATGACATGAAAAGGCCGACACCACCTTCAGCGTCGATGAACCAGTTGTCACGCATGCGATTAAACAGGTAGCCTTGAGAGGGATCCTCAACGTAGGTTACTTCCTGAGCGCTAGCAAAGTCAGGAACCAGATAGGCTACACAAAGCAGAGCAAATAATGCAATCTTCTTCATAATTGAGCTGTGTTATTTTATTGTGTTATTGATATTTAATTCAATTTATGACCCAAGTTTATTAGGGAAAACAATTCATTTTGGACTGTTTTACACTGCAAAAGTAAGTTATTTTTTTATTCCGTGAAAACTTTTTTATGAAAAAATACTCGAAATATTAAAAAAAGTTTATTTTGCAGCTTCGACGATTCTATGAGCAACAGCCTCGGGTGTGAAGCCAAATTTCTCGTCAAGCACCTTGTAGGGTGCTGAAGCACCGAAGTGATCGAGGCCGAAAATAGTGCCCGTCGGAACCACACTGCGCAGGGTGCTGGGCAGTCCTGAGGTCAGGCCGAAGGCGGGTACATCTGCTGGGATGACCTGATTACGGTAATTGGCATCCTGGTTCAAGAAAAGGCCGATTGAGGGGACTGAAACCACCTGAGCCTTAATGCCTTGCTCTTTAATGATGTTGTTTGCAGCGACCAGGGTGGCAACCTCTGAACCGTTGCCCACAAGCACGATGTCGGGGTTATCCTGCTTGATGACGATGTAGCCACCACGCTCTGCACCAAGTGCGTCGGCATAGCGGTTGCCTGATGCGCTGGGCAGGTCATCGATATTCTGGCGCGAGAGGATGAGTGCCGTGGGTGTGAGGTTGTTCTCCATAGCCATCTTCCAGGCTACAGACGTCTCGGCGGCATCGGCGGGGCGAAGCACGAGCATGCTGTTGCGTCCGTGGTGGTTCTGCAATTCCTCCATCAGGCGGATTTGTGCTTCCTGCTCGACGGGCTCATGGGTGGGGCCATCCTCACCGACACGGAAGGCGTCGTGAGTCCAGATGAACTTAACAGGCAGTTCCATCAGAGCTGATAGACGAGCTGCGGGTTTGATATAGTCACTGAAGACAAAGAATGTGCCACAAGCAGCAACTACGCCACCGTGCAGGACCATACCGTTAATGATAGCTGCCATCGCAAGCTCTGATACGCCGGCATGAAGGAAGGCGCCGCTGAAGTCGTGACGCTTGAATGCGCCTCGCACCTTCAGGAATCCGTCGGTCTTGTCACTGTTAGCAAGGTCAGCCGATGACACGATCATGTTCTCCACATCCCGGGCAAGGGTCGTCAGAACGTTGGCACTGGCGGCACGTGTTGCTATGCCTGGTTTATGTTCGATAGCGGCATAATCCACTTGGGGAGCCTTCCCGTCAATAAAGGCTTGCAGGCGCTCCATGGCCTCGGGATTCTGCTGAGCCCAAACCTCAATGTCGCGTTTGTGTTGCGCTACTATTTCACGCTGTTCATTTGCTCGTTGTGCATACAATTCGGCCACTTCGGGGAATACGACCCAAGGATTCTCGGGGTCGCCACCCAGGTGCTCAATGGTCTTGCCATAGTCGGCACCCGATTTGCTCAGCGGGTTGCCGTGTGTGCTGCATTTACCCTCGAAGTTCTCACCTTCGGCTGTAACGCAGCCGCGGCCCATGATGGTGTGTCCGATGATGATGGTGGGGCGGTCTTTCTCGACCATTGCTTTATCCAATGCCTCAGCCAGTGCAACCGGGTCAGTACCGTCACACTCGATGACGTTCCAGTTCCAGGCGCGGTATTTCATTGCCGTGTCCTCGTTGCTCACAGCGTCGCAGTCAGTAGAAAGCTGCACAGTGTTGCTGTCATAGAACATGATCAGGTTATTCAAGCCAAGATAGCCGGCAATGCGGGCAGCCTCCTGTGAGATGCCTTCCTGTACTCCGCCGTCGCTGATGAAGGCATAGGTCTTGTGGGCAAACACCTCACTATAATGTGTAGCAATGAAACGCTCGGCGATAGCACATCCCACGGCCATCACATGGCCTTGTCCAAGAGGGCCTGACGTGTTTTCCACGCCATGCTCAACGTCAAGCTCGGGATGACCAGGAGTAATGCTGCCCCACGAGCGGAAAGCCTTGATGTCATCGGTCGTGTAGCGGCCGGCAAGGTGAAGGACGCTGTAGAGCATGGGTGACATGTGTCCGGGATCCAAGAAGAAACGGTCACGGGCAAACCATGATGGATTGTCTGGATCAGTCACAAGATATTTAGAAAACAGGACGTTTACGAAGTCGGCACCGCCCATGGCGCCACCGGGATGTCCGGACTTGGCTTGTTCAACCATTGATGCGGCAAGGATTCGGATGTTGTCTGCCGCGCGTGTCATCAATTTAGAGTCTATCATACTTTAGAGATTTAGTGGCATGTATATAATCTACAAATTTACAATCTTTTTTTTGAACTGAAGCAAGAAAATGCACGAATTTTTTTTGACCGAAAAAATACGGCAGCACCGATTGGTGCTGCCGTAGCACTTATGTCCTTGTGTATGAGTGTTATTCAGCGGTCTTGCTAGGCTTGCTGCCGATAAGTGCATAGAATAACATGTAGGCCAGCATGGCGATAACCAGCCAGTAGCTCTGGATGTCACCCACTTTATCAGCCAGGAAACTCTGGATGAGAGGCATCACGCCACCTCCGACAACCATGGTCATGAACAGACCGGATGCGGCAGCGGTGAATTTGCCCAAACCCTCGGTGGCGAGGTTAAATACAACACCCCACATGACTGATGTGCAGATACCGCAAAGGATAATGAACAGAACCTTGACGGGTACTTCAGCACCCTTGAGCGTCATCTTGATGCTCTCGGGCATGAAGATGGCAATAAGCAGGAGGATGATAGCCAATGAGGTTGTGAAGACAAGCTGCGTTCTCGGGGACACTTTGCCTGAAATAAGCGAACTGCTGAAACGACCTATCAACATGAGCAGCCAATAGATGCCTGCGATAGTTCCGGCAATGGGAGCACTTCCCAGCACACCGCCCTCAGCAACTGGTTCAGTAAGGTAGAACAAAAGCTGTCCGGGAATACCTACTTCGATACCTACATAGAAGAAAATGGCAATGATGCCAAGCACCAGGTGACGGAAACTGAGAGCGCCTTTCACGCCTTCCACAACATTTTGGGCTTCGGTCTTGGGCTCTTGCAGTTTCGTGAAGTAAATGATGGCAAATGAGACAAGGAAGATGCCCATTGCAATGAACAGCAACGGCTGAACCGACTCCATGGTCGTCTTCTCGGTTGTTTCACCCACGAGCATACCCACGAGCATAGGAGTTAACGTGGCTGCCAGAGAGTTAAGAGAACCACCGGTCTGGATGAGCTGGTTGCCACGATTACCGCCACCGCCCAACTGGTTGAGCATAGGATTGACAACTGTGTTGAGGATGCACACACAGAAACCGCAGATGAAGGCACCAAACAGATAGATGACGTAGGTGCTGATATCACTGGCGCTCAATGTGCTGGACACGTACTGGACAGCCATGCCGATAAAGCCGAGTGCCAGGGCTACAAGGGCCGTTTTCTTGTAGCCGATCTTTGTGATGAGGATACCTGCTGGGATACCCATGAACAGATAGGCGGCAAAATTCATCATGTTGCCCATCATACCTGCCCATTCGTAATGGTCATCCCAGATGGTGCCAAAAGGCGCTGCCATGTTAGTTACAAACGAAATCATGGCAAAGAGGAACATCATGGCAATGATTGACACGAGTGCTCCGTTTTTCTTTTCTTTTGTCATCTTGATTTTGATTATTTGTTAATAATTGTTGATTTCTGTCATAATTTCGGCAAAAATACGACATATTTTCCAAAAAGCCGTATTCTGTCGGGATTTTTTTGCCAAATCTTAATATTCTCTTGCTCCGAAAATGGCAGTGCCGATGCGCACTAATGTTGCGCCGTATTTGACGGCGACCTGCCAGTCGTCACTCATGCCCATACTCAAGTGGTTGAAATCCTCACTCTCGTCAAACGGGCCGTCCTTCAACGTCAGGTAAGTGCGGCGCACGAGGTCAAACTCTCTTGCCACCTGCTCCATGTCGTCGGTGAGCGATGCCATTGCCATCACGCCGCACACATGAATATGCGGATAACAAGTCAACTCTCCAGATTCACCGGCCTCGAGCACCTCTTCAATGCTGAAACCGCTCTTGGTTTCTTCCTGTGCCACATGCAATTGCAGTAGCACATCCACAGTGCGATCAATGCGTGCCGCCTCTTCCTCAATGAGCTTGAGCAAACTGATGCTGTCCACACTCTCAATCACGCTTACATAGGGCATGATGGCTCGAACCTTGTTCTTCTGCAAGTGACCGAGAAAATGCCACCGGATGTCGTTTGGCAGATGAGGTGCTTTAGCAACAAGTTCTTGGGCGCGGTTCTCTCCAAAAAGCCTTTGCCCGGCATCATACGCCTCTTGCAATGCCTCAACAGGATGGAATTTTGAGACTGCCACAAGCTCCACGTTTTCAGGAAGCTTCGATTTGACCTTTTCAAGGTTTTCTTTAATATTTCCCATCTCGTGATCAGTCGTTTTAGTCTTTAGCTTTCTGACGTGCTTCGCGATCGGCACGAGTCTCATTGAGGTCAGCTGGGAAGACGTCCATGAGAGGGGTCTCGGTTATTGACGCGATCTCAAAGTCGGCCATCGTGTCGTGCATCCCTTCCAAGAACGTGGCTAACGCACCCTTGAAATCACTGGCTTGCACGAGCTGGAAACTGGCGGTGCGTTTCTCGACGGCAGTCTTCTCGTCGATGGTGATGAAGTTGGTTTTCACCTTGTACCAGCGGTCGCCGGTTTCATTATAGAATATGTCGCTTAACTTAACTCGCTTAACGGTGTCAACACTGAATTCTCCCGAGATGAATGGTTGCATCTTGTCGGTGATGCGTGCCTCGGCTTCGGTAAACGACAGCGCGTCAACAAGATAAACCTCAGAAACAGTTTTGAGCACACCGTTCTCCATCATGCGGTCAAATTTTACTTTGCATTCAAACCACTGTGACATAGATATTTAATTTTATAGTTTTAAAGTGATGATTTAATTTTGTTATCTGAAATCTCACAAATGCGCTACTTGCCAGTTGGCAAGTGCCGTATTGCTACATTCTGGACTTCAATCTGATTGGCATTCCAAACCGAATGCTTACATTAAAGTTCTTCTTGAAATTTGCTCCTCCATTGCTTGGTTGATGAGCTGTTTGCGTGCGATGTAATACTCTTGAACGAAGCGTTGCATCACTACATCAACGGGCTCTATTTCACGTCCCTTGAGCAGGCTGGAGGCTTGCCCGATTTCCAGTTCCCCGTTCTCGATGTCTCCTTCGAAGATGCCGGTGCGGGTTTTGCCAAGTCCAATCAGCTCAAGCAATTCTTCTTCGGTGGCGCCACGGTTCTCGGCCTCTTGTATGGTGTTCTGGAAACTATTCTTCACCAGTCGTGTGGGGGATAATTTCCTGAAATGGAGCAGGGTAGAGCCTTCATCCAGGTTGAGGCACAAACGTTTAAAATTCTCATGTGCCGAACTCTCTTGAGTCAACGCAAACAAGGTGCCTATCTGCACACCGTCGGCACCCATGGCTTCAACAGCCAGCATGGCATCACCGGTAGCAATGCCGCCAGCCGCGATGAGAGGCAGATTGGTGGCACGGCGAACAGCAGGAATCAGGCACATCGTCGTCGTCTCTTCTTTGCCATTGTGGCCACCCGCCTCAAAGCCCTCAGCAACAACAGCGTCAACACCGGCTGCTTCACACTTGACGGCAAAAGCTGATGACGACACAACGTGGGCCACCTTGATCTTGTGGTCATGGAGCCAGCCAGTCCATTTTTTGGGGCTTCCGGCCGAAGTGAACACCACGGGAACCTTTTGCTCGGCGATGACCTCCATCAGTTCGGCGGCTTGCGGACGCATCAGTGGCACGTTCACGCCAAAAGTGTAGCATGTCGCCTCGCGGCACTTAATGATGTGTTCACGCAGCACCTCAGGGGTCATTGAGCCGGCACCAATCAGTCCCAAACCGCCTGCATTACTTACGGCAGCAGCGAGTTCCCACCCGCTGCACCACACCATGCCGCCTGAAATCACTGGATAGTCGATGTCAAACAGCTCGGTGATTCGAGATAACATTGCCATGATGTCTTCCTCTTCTTCTTTTAGATGATACCAAATGCAACGTCCATCATCTGGGTGAAGTTGTTCTGACGTTCCTCGGCGGTCGTCACCTCACCAGTAATCAGTGAGTCGCTGATGGTGCACATGCACAGGGCACGGGCACCGCTGCGGGCGGCATTCATGTAGAGTGCGGGTGCTTCCATCTCAACAGCCAGAACACCCATCTTCTGCCATTGGTCGGTGTCAGGGCTGTCATCGTAGAAGGTGTCTGATGAATACACATTGCCTACCTTGTAACGATAACCCAGTTCCTCGGCCTTCTCGACAGCAGCACGGAGCAAGTCAAAGTCTGCAATCGGGGCATAGGTGCCGGGAAGACGGAATTGCTCAGCATAGGCGCTATTGGTGCAGGCACCCATGGCCATCACCAGGTCACCGATGTGCAGGTCTGGGTGCATCGAGCCAGCTGAACCCACTCGGATGATGGTCTTCACATCGTAGAAGTTGAACAACTCATAGGAGTAGATGCCAATTGAGGGAATACCCATGCCATGGCCCTGGACCGAAATGCGTTTGCCTTTGTACATGCCGGTATAGCCCAGCATGCCGCGCACCTGGTTATAGAGCGTGGGGTTCTCCAGATAGCGTTCAGCCATCAACTTGGCGCGCAAGGGGTCGCCGGCCATAATCACTGTGGGTGCAATCTCGCCATATTTGGCACCGATGTGCGGAGTAGGTGTTTTGTCTGCCATAATAGTATTTGTTTTTAGATTTGTTTTAATGTGATTAACTGCAAAGGTAAGGAGTTTTTCCCACATTTGCCAAATAACGTCCAATTATTTTCCTTAGTCAAGTGAAAATTGCTCTTGAACCGAGTGAATCCATATCAAGGACCTGCCAAGTTCAATCAGTTGCCCTCTCAGGTTTTTGTGGGGCATGTTACCTGTGTTAGACCATTAAAACTGTCTCGTTCTTTGCCGATTCAGAATTTTTTTTGTACCTTTGCCGCAGATTGACTGTAAGAATCTGTTTCTAAGGATGTCGCTTTGGCTTGATTTATCTTTGAACAAAACCGACATCGTCAGGGGCAGTTTTTTCATCTGATAATTAACAGAACCGATAAACATTAATAATGAACATGAAAAAAAGATTAACACATGTGTTGGTGTCATTGATGTCATTGGCATTGCCATTGTGCGCTAACGCATCCAACCTATTGACCGTTTTTGATAATGGTGATGAACTCAGTAATACTAGCCCGATAAATCTTGTCTATATGGACGAGGTGGGAACAAGATGCCAGGTGATCTTTCCTGCCGAAGCTCTCGCCGAGATGAATGGTGAAGTTATCAACTCGATGACTTTCTATCTCACCGATGAAGGCATTACGTTCACTGGAGGCAAGGTGCGCGTATCAGTTGCCGAAACCGACCGCACCACTTTTCCCAATCAATATATCACAGACGGACTCGTTCAGGTGGCAAACATCACTTTTGTTGCTGGAACCCAACAACTGGTTATCAATTTTGACTCGCCTTTCCTGTATCTGGGTGGCAATCTTGTGTTGGACACTTATGTCGAAGAGGCTGCGATAGAGAGTTACAGCCTGTTTAGGGGATTCCGCCCTGAGAATTACTCCACCAGGACCCGTGGTGAGGTATACAAGTTCATCCCAATGACAACGTTTAACTATGGTGTCGATGATGAGTATGCTGCCAAAGTCTTGCCTCGCGAGGTGACTTTCAACACCACCCGTGTCAATCGACAGGACATCCAGACTGTGACCTTGAAGAATGTGGGCACTAAGCCTTTTACGCCTGCATTCCAGACGGTTGCTCCTTTTGGTGTGACCCCTCCCAATATCGTGCTTGCGGCAGGTGAGTCGGTCGAGGTGCCTGTGACCTTCAATCCACAAGACGTTGGCGACCACAATGGCATGCTCAACATCGACTGTGGCCCGGCAGGGACATTGAACGTGCCGCTTTATGGCCATGCGACGCAGGCTGCTCACGACCTCGTTGTCTGCGATACGGTAGACGTAGTGGATTATGCGAGCTTCGTGCCCATTTATGGTCTTGATATTGATATTATCAATACCGAGGGGCAGATGATTTATCCGGCCCATATGCTTACCGAGATGGTTGGACATGAGATTCTCGCTCTGCGCTTCCACACTTATCAGAACGTTGAAATGGATGGTGGTGTCATTGAACTGTCATTCAAGGTCGTTGAGGATACCGCTTTCACATGGACAGCTCTGGTTACCGACTTGCAGGCAGTAGCAACGGTCACTCCGGTATTTGGAGGCACTGACTTAGTCTTCGACCTACTTGAACCATTCGAATACAATGGCGGCAATCTGCTGGTGGACTGCAAAGTGATTGAGGCCGGTATCACTAATTATCATCAGACCTTCTTCTATGGTGTTCCCCAGGAATATAACTGCAGCCTCTACAAGTCGTTATGGTTTGGCAGCACGTTCGACATTGAGTACGTTCCTTTCCTGCCAATGGCCACATTCTCTTATGCCAGTGATGAACAATCTGAGATACTGCGCGGCGATGTGAACTTAGACGGAAACGTTGACATCAATGATGTGACAGTTTTGATTGACATTTTGCTTGGTGGGGGAGAAGCGCCTGTTCAAGCCGATTGTGACCTGAGTGATGGCGTCAGCATCGACGATGTGACGGTCCTCATCGACTACCTCTTGGCTGGCACTTGGTAAAAACCTCGTTAAGAAACTAAAAACAAAATGATCGGGTAGGGCTTTTTGAGTTCTGCCCGATATTTTGTTGACCAAAATCGGTGAGTTTTAGCGCCAGTTGCGAAATAATGAGTACCTTTGCGGCCATAATTAGCGAATTAGGTTATGATTAAGATTGATCCGAAGAGAAAATTATGGCAGGAAGTATTGGCTTATGTCCTGCTCACCGTGGGTAGTTTGCTGTTTGCCGTCGGCGACGTGATGTTTGTGAACCCTTACCTGATGGCCCCTGGCGGCACTTATGGTCTTTCTAACGTGTTCAACACGCTTTGGCCGTGGAAAATTTCTTTCTATGCCATCTGCATGGATATTCCCCTGCTCATCATCGGAACATGGATACTTGGTCCCAAGTTTGGCATCAAGACCATCGTTTCCACTGCCTTGATTTTCTTGTTCACATTTGTGCTAGAGAGCTGGTGGGGCTACAATCCTGTCATTCTCGACGGTGCTATTGTTAAGACGGTTGCTCCCGATATGGTCAAGTCAATGGTCGAGATTCCTCATCACGGCGGTTGGTTCCGACCCGATTATTTCCTCAACACTGTTGTCGCTGGCATCATCTACGGTGTGGCCATCGGTCTGATTTTCCGCTCGGGAGCTACCAGTGGCGGTTCTGACATCATCTCGATGATCATTCACAAGTACACCAAGATTTCGTTGGGTACTCTCGTCATGATTGTTGACGGAATCATCACCCTGAGCACCCTTATCGCTTTTGGTGACATTCGCCTGCCCATCTACTCCATTATCATTATCTTTATCGAGGGTAAGGTCATCGACCTCGTTGTTGATGGCATGAAGACCTATAAAACCATGTTTATCGTCACCGACAAAGCCGAAGCCGTGCGCGACTATATCATCAATGACATCAAGCGAGGCGGCACGCTCATTTCCGGAACAGGTCTTTACAAGGGCACAGAACGCAATATGCTTTATGTCACCCTTGACCGCTCCGACATGATCAAGCTGCGCTCAGTTCTCTATCACATCGATGAGCACGCTTTCGTCAACATCCTGGAGAGCTCCGAAATCCTGGGTGAGGGCTTCCGCCGCCTCCCCCACGAGTAAAAAGAATGTTTCATTCCATTCAAGAATCAGCTATCTAGCTGTTTGTAAAGATTGGATCATTTTAATCCACATGCGGTTGGTTTACCATTACGGCAAATCAACCGCGTTTCATAGTATTACAAATGTAACTAAATAACAGTTGCCACCCAAATGATATTACAAGACTCTTGCCTAAATCTTCGATAGCAGATTAAATGAGTACTTTGCGACAGATTTTGGCGGCGAAAACGTAAAAAAAATATACACTTTTGGACGAAAAGCCAGGATATCGTTCATTTTTATGGATCGTAACTTGTTTCTCATAATTATGCTCATTATCTTTGCCGCAAACTATAATAAGTTAGAATTATGAAAAAGAAAGAATTTGAGAACCTCGGAAAGGATGAACTCTTTGAAGAGATCAAGGCTGAAAATGTTCAAAAAGCAAAATACGATTTAATAATTGGCATCGTGTGTGGTCTATTGTTCTTGGCAATAATTATTTTTGATTTGTATTTCTTCTTTACTAAGGGAGATTCCCTGTCATTTGTAATATTGTCCGGCATTTTCTTGGTGATGTCTCTTGAAAAGATACTTTTTTCTGTAATCGCTAAAAAGCTAATTAAAGCTGAGAATGCAGAGGAATTATTGAGTCGGTATGATGCCTACACAAACAGACTTCGCAAATTCCTCCCATTCATTGTCGTTCTCGCCCTGTTCCTGATCGGATATGTGATTTACCACATGATAACAGAGACCAACATCGAGCGGTTCGGAGTCGTCCTTTTTTGGCTGACAATAACAGTCCTTGTGTTGTGCTTTATCTTCTTGTTGATGATGATTATTCCAATGAAAGGAAATGTCAAGGATGTTGGTTGGAAAGATAATTCAATCGAGCGTCTGCGAGAACTTGTAGAACAGGAGAAACAAGACACCTTATAGCGCTTAGATTAAAGCCCCGTACAAAGGGAGGGATTCTTTCTCCGTTGTCGCAGCAAAGCGACCTGAAGATTGATGGCTTGGTGAAAGCATCAAGGGCGGTCGGGATTCACTTCGTGCATCCCTCTGCGCCCCGGCGGGGCGCTACAAGTTGAATGAACGGCACTGGCGTGCCTCTTGTTTCATTTCTTTGTGCCAGTGCTTTGAGCAAGCTCAAGCCCCCGCACAAAAAAATGAAACGATTAAGAGACATCTCTTAATCGTTCATTCAACTTGTGCGGAAAGGGAGGGATTCGAACCCACGGTACGCAAAGCGTACAACGGTTTTCGAGACCGCCCCGATCGACCACTCCGGCACCTTTCCAGTCTTGCTTGCGGGTTTAATTCCGAAAGCGGGTGCAAAGTTATGGCGAATTTTTGACCTGACAAAATATTTTTAGAGGTTTTTCAGCCCCTCGATGGTTTTGATGGGGTCATCGGCACCGAAGACATAGCTGCCTGCGACAAGTATGTCTGCTCCCGCTTCAGCCAGTTGAGTGCCGGTGATGTCATTGACACCGCCGTCAATCTCGATTTCAGCATGGCTGCCGTTGAGGGTGATGAGCTGGCGCAACTCGCGAACCTTGTTCAGCGTTTGCACGATAAACTTCTGACCGCCAAATCCTGGGTTGACCGACATGAGAAGCACGAGATCAACGTCACAGATGATGTCTTTCAACATTGCCACAGGTGTCGCAGGATTAAGCGACACACCTGCCAGCATTCCCGCATCGTGAATCTGTTGAACCACGCGATTGAGATGAATGCATGCCTCCTGATGTACGGTCATGATAGAGGCACCGCAGTCACGCACTTGGGGGATGAACTTTTGTGGCTCAACAATCATCAGGTGGACGTCAAGTGGTTTTTGGCACAGACGCTGAACTTGTTTGATGACGGGAAATCCAAATGAGATATTGGGCACGAACACGCCGTCCATCACGTCAAGATGCAGCAGGTCGGCTTCGCTGCGGTTAATCATGTCAATGTCCTTGGCAAGATTGCCAAAGTCGGCTGACAACAGGGAGGGGGATACTTTCATAATAGTTAAGAGTGAGAAGTGAGGAGTTAGGAGTTGGTTTCTACTTGTTTGGAAGCGGGCGCTTGCGGATAGCCTGGTAGGCCAGGAAAAGGATGATGAAGATGGCGAGGGCGTAGCCTGCCCACGACAGATAACGGTTGTAGTGCTCCAGTTGTGCCAGCAGTTCCTGCTCGGGGAAATGCAGGCTCAGCCAGTAGCCAAGACCAGCTAGAACCACGTTCCAGATACCAGCGCCTAGTGCAGTGAACAGCGCAAAAGTGCCAAAGTTCATGCGCGACAAGCCGGCGGGGATGGAGATGAGTTGGCGGATGGCGGGTATCAAACGGCCCAGGAAGGTCGAGATGGCGCCATGGCGGTCGAAGTAGGCCTCGGCCTTCTGAACCTTTTCAGCATCGATGAGGCACATGTGGCCGATGCGGCTGTTAGCGAAGGCATAGACCACAGGCCGCCCGATAAGCAGCGACAGCACATAGTTGATGACGGCTCCAATCAGCGCGCCCAGCGTGGCGACAACAACAATCATCAATATGTTCATGTCCCCGTTGCGCGCTGCGAAATAGGCCGCAGGAGGTATCACCACCTCGCTGGGGAAGGGGATGAAAGAACTCTCAATGGCCATCAGCAGCAGGATGGTGCCATAGGTCAAGTGCTCCTTGTACCAGTTATATATCGTCACAATGTCGTGAGGCATGTACACCAGGATGGCGACCGCAGCAGCCACCAACACCACTAGAATCACAATCAGTTGTATCGTATCCTTTTTCATATCAAGTCACAAAAGTAGTGTAAAGCGAATGAAATGCCAAATTTTTGAGCAATTATGCATTAGTTACTTGGCAAGGGTGAGTATCATCTCACAGTTCTGGCAATCGCAGATGACCTTCAATAGTGTGTTACCCGTTTTCAAGAAAAGGTCGTGGGGGAGGCGAGTGGCGTTTTTGCCTTTGAGGCAGGCGCCGAGTTGGCGGCGCAGGCAGTAACGGGTGTGCATCAGCGGCGTGGAAGCTGTTGCGGGTGTTCCCGCTTCAAGCGCGAGTGTGATATCGGTCACACCATGATCGCGGTAAAGCTGCTCGGCCAAGCGGTTGGCTACATTGTCGGCGGGCACTAACTTGTGAGTCGGGAAGGGAACTGAAATATCCTCGGGGCGACGTCTTGCCACCGGTCGGGTGATGTCATGGGTGCGGTTGAGCAGTTCGATGGTCTCACGGCGAATTCTAGCCAACAGCGAGGCAGGAATGAAGGTGTCGCCAGGCACTTGGGCCTCATGCAGTCGATAAATGGTGCCTCCCAGTTTCCCTAACTCGGCGATTTGACGTTCAGTTTGAGGTTTTGCAGCGGTTTGCAGATCACACTCCACTGTGTGCGTGACACGGTTGCCTCGCTCATCTTTGAGTGTAAGTACCAATAAACCATTAAGATAACGCAGTTCGGCATCCATAGTAATGGTTCGTGTCGCTGTCGGTTTGGACAACTGGTCATTGAAGGCTTTATCGGCAGTTCGATAGATATGGGACCCCCGAGCAATGTCGGCGCGTTCCCTTAGCAACACAGTGCCTTGGCCAATGACTCGGTTGATCCTCGCTCCTGCATAATTGCCTTGAGCATCGGTGAAACTCAAGCCGTCGCCGTTAGCGAGAGTGATTTTTGTTTCAATGGCCAGTGTGTTGCCATTGCAACGCAGGGCGCGGCCCAGATATTCGCCTTGTGACTTCGGCGTGTCGATCGAAGCCATAGCGGTGCCGTCAGTCGGGCGGCGCTTATCAAGGAAGTAGTGTGTGAAGCCTCGATTGAAACTCTTCTCGAGCGCTGGGTCGAATGTCAGTTCCACTGTGCCGTTTGAGGCGCGGCAGTAGCGGTCGGGATAACGGTTGATGACCTTGTCGATGGCGCGGCGGTAATAGGCGACCACGTTCTTGACGTAGGCCATGTCCTTAAGACGTCCCTCGATTTTGAATGACGAAACACCAGCAGACATCATCTGCTCCAGGCGGTCATGCTGTGCCAAATCACGCAATGACAACAGGTGCTTACCCTCGACCAAGACACGACCTTGACCATTCACCAGGTCATAGGGCAGGCGGCACAGTTGGGCACACTTGCCACGGTTAGCGCTGCGGCCTTTCAACACTTGGCTGATGGCACAACGGCCGCTGTAGCTCACGCACAAAGCACCATGGACAAAGGCTTCGAGCGGCACAGTGGTCACCTTGCGGATGTCGGAAATCTCCTCAAGGGTGAGCTCGCGTGCCATGACCAACTGTGAAAACCCGAGTGCTTCAAGAAATCGAGCCTTGTCGGGCGTGCGCAGGTCGCATTGTGTGCTGGCATGCAGGGCAATGGGGGGCAGGTCGAGACGCAATAGTCCCAAATCCTGGACGATGAGCGCATCCACGCCGATTCGGTACAACTCGTGAACTAATTGTTCTACCTCAATCAGTTCATCATTATAAATAAGCGTGTTGACTGTGGCATAGATTTTGGCACCGAACTGATGGGCATAGTCGCAAGCGCGGCGTACATCCTCGATGCTGTTGGTGGCATCAGCGCGAGCTCCATGATGGGACGCACCCATATAGACCGCATCGGCGCCATGGTCGATAGCGGCAATAGCAATGTCGGCGTCGCGTGCGGGCGCCAGCAGTTCTATGGGAGTGGGCTTGCTCAAATGTTGAGTGTGAACGAGTCGGCGTCACGCCAAGCAGGGAATTTCTCACGGAACTGTGCCAGCTGTGCGGGCGACAGATCGGCGGTAATCACGGGACTTGTCATGCGTTGGGCAATGACTTTGCCCTTGAAGTCGATGACAAGCGATGAACCCTCAGGGTACTCAACGCCAGCAGGATCGGTGCCGCAGCGGTTCACACCACACACAAAGCATTCGTTCTCCATCGCGCGGGCGGCAAGCAGCGTGCGCCACACTTTTTCACGTGACTTGGGCCAGTTGGCGATAACCACCAGCAGGTCGTAGTTGTTATTCACGTTGCGGCAGAAGACAGGGAAGCGCAGATCGTAGCACACTACCAGTTTGATGTTGAAACCGCGGAAGCGCACAATGGGCGCTGCGGTCAGGCCGCGGTTGAATACCTTGTCCTCGCCACCAAAAGAGAACAGATGGCGCTTGTCGTAGTAGGTTTCATCACCGTTTGGCTCAATGAAGAAAGCGCGGTTGTAGAGCTGTGCAGCGGTGTTGGCCAGGAAACTGCCGATGATGCCCACATGATATTCGGCAGCCAGTTTGCGCAGCATGTGCAGCGTGTCACCGCTGTTCCACTCGGCGACAGCCGCTGCCTGTTCGCGGTCTCCTGTCATGAATCCTGTGGTGAACAGCTCGGGCAGGATGACCAGATCAGTGTCATCGGGCATATTGCGCAAGTTGCGCTTCAGTTGTTCGAGGTTGGCATCACGGTCGCCCCAGACGATGTCGTCCTCAATGAGCGTAACGCGCAGGTTGCGTGAAATCATCTTTTTAGCGTTGAATTATTGAGACACAAACACTTGCGCCTCGGTTGTATCAGTGTCAGTCTGTATCGTGGCTACTGCCACGGCCGTTAATCACTCCAGTCCAGTGACGAAATTTTCGGGGTATCGTCCATGGAATGGCTGGAAATACCTCTTGATGCGCAACAGATCGGCATCAGCATCATCACTCAGCTCAAACTCTTTGTCAATGCAAACCACCTTGTCTTTGTAGTCAAAGTAGGCGAGAATCAACGGCACACCGGCATCGCGTGCCATGAAGATGGCGCCCTTGTGCCAATTGGGATTGGGGCTGCGGGTGCCTTCGGGTGTGACACCGATGGCGAGCTTAGGTGTGGTGTTGAATGCATTGACGATCGATTGCGTCAAGTTGCCGTGCTGGCGGCGGTTCACGGGAATGCCACCCAAGCCACGCAGCAGATATCCCAGCGGGAAGAAGAACCAGGTGTCCTTCATTAGGAACCCGGCTTTCAAACCTGCCGAGTGGATGGCCAACTCTCCGAGGATGAAGTCCCAATTGCTGGTGTGGGGTGCAATGACGATGATGCATTTGTCGGGCATCGTCAAGTTGACCTTAAAAGTCCAACCAGCTTTTTTCAGTATCCAGCCAGAGAGGTTCATTGTGTAAAGGAATTGTTATTTGTTGGAGGGCATGAGTTGATTCATGCGCTTGGCAATGTTCTCCACCTCGCCGCGGAAGTACTCACTCAGTTCCTTCTCACACTGCTTGAAGAATGCGCGACGGGCCTTGTTATACTCCTTGCGGTTGGCAAAGTCCTTCACCTTCTTGTCGAACTTATTGCTCACGCGGTTGATGGCTTCCTGTTGCAGCAGAGCGGTGTCGATAATAATGCTGTCCCACTCTTCGAGTTTTCCCTCGCCAAATGCTGATTCTGCAAAGATGCACTCGCCTGCGATGTCGCCACAGGCATTCTGGATAGCTTTCTTGATATGTCTTTTACTTGCCATAATAAATTAAAGGTTTTTACAAATGATATGTTGTTACAATCCGCTAAGGTACATAATTTATCCCGATTCGATATGTTTTACGGCAAGAAAAATACCGAAAAATATCAAAAATGAGGTTTTTTGACACAAAACAAGAAAAAAGTGCCAAAAAAATTTGCCAGTTCAAAAAATGGCAGTAATTTTGCAACGCTTTTGAAAGGAGATATCGTCTAGTGGTCTAGGACGCCGCCCTCTCACGGCGGAAACCAGGGTTCGAGTCCCTGTTTCTCTACCAAGCAAAGCCTTCACCCAACCACGAGCGAGGGCTTTCACATTCAATGGAGATATCGTCTAGTGGTCTAGGACGCCGCCCTCTCACGGCGGAAACCAGGGTTCGAGTCCCTGTTTCTCTACCAAACAAAGCCTTCAGCCAATCGCGGTTGAGGGCTTTTGTTTTGTGCAAATTGAGTTGTCTATGCCGTAGCTTTTGCTCTACACCTTGTGACAAAGGAAGAGCAGACGGTGCCCATCACTATCAGTTGTACCGAAGATAAAAAGGTCACCTCCGTCCTGTAGCCGCAGGCGCTGCCTCAGCTGTTGAGCCGACATGGGGAAGTTGCGCGTGGCGACGTTGGCGCGGTTGATACACTTCATAGCTTGTCCCAATTCCTTCTTGTTCATCGTGGTGACGGCTGTAATGGCAAATCGGCGTCCGGGAAAATCCTCTATCTTCTCGCTTGACACAAACAAGTGGCTGTCCGTTGCCAGTGCCTTGACAGGGTAGCGCTCAGTCAATAGGCCAAAGCACCCCGCCTTCATGATGGAGGCATTGGGCTCATAGATAAATCCACTCTTCTCACTACGGCCAATAGCGGTCGGCATTTCACCCTCTGACGGTTTGAAGCAAAGTTGTTGTTCATCGTTCACGCAGTGGATAGCGGGCTCACCTTGGTGATCGGCTTTCATGAGGATAAGCAGTTCTTTGCATTCGTTGGCAACGCTCACAATATGGACTTCGACAACACGCTCGCCCAGGTCACTCACGGCCTTGTGCCAATCAAGCATGGGCGACAGTTTCAGCATGACATGGTCGGCTTTTTCGAACAATCGGTCACGCAGTTCCAGTACGTCAGGAGTGCAGTCACTGATGGCATAGGTGCGGCTGCTGTTGCTGTCGCGCCGTGCAGGATCCAGATAGAGCAGGGTAGAGGCAGAATTGGTGCTGATGTCACTTAAAACGTCCTCAGCATCACCATGGATGACTGTCGCATGGTCTAAACACATCAGTGAGAAATTGTGCTTGGCCGTCTCGCACAGGTGCTCTTGTCTCTCAACATAAATCGCTTGCTTGCAGCACCTTGCCATGAAGCCGAAATCAACACCGAAACCGCCCGTCAGATCAATGAGTGTATCGTGTGTGCCTTGTGGCAATGAATTCACGACAGCACATTTATATAATGCTGTTTGTTCGCTTGAGCATTGTTCCATTGAAAGATGTGGCGGATAGATAATACCGTCGATGGCGGCCCACGATGGCAGTTTGTGCGTTGCTGTTTGCCAGCCTTGTATCTGGTCAAGCGCCCAGGTCAAGTCAATATCATCGTCTCGCCTCGCTTTTAACGCTAGGGCCCGCACATCCTCCTTGCGATGCATCCTCACATAGCTTATTGTCGCCTCATTCTTCATCCCGTAATATCCGTTTATTCCGTGATTTCCGCCCTTCTCTTCAGGAACGGTTGCAGGAACTCATCGAGCGTTGCGACATGGAGTTTGTGGGCGATTTGCGTCTTCTTGTTCGATACGGTTCTCAGGTTCCTGTATCGCATGCAAATCATAATCACGGTCCTTGAGAACCCGTGGCATTGCAGGGCTATCATGTTGATTTCATCTTCACGCAGGGTGCCGTAGGCGGCCTCTTGTGCTTTGACCAGCACGTTGTCATACAACTCATTGGCCAGTGATTGCAGGTTGTCCCAATAGCTGGCACCCACCTCATCAGGACCACGCATGGTCATCAACGAGTTGAACCGCTTGGCAAAGGTCGTTTCGTTGCACTCATAGGACCATTGCAGCAGTTGATGAACAACTTGTATCTGGTTGTCCACGATGCCTTTTAACTCTTCGGATTGCTTTTTAGACGATTCTCGCTCATTGAGCAACGTCTGCATCTGTTGCAGGCTGCTGATGGATTGGTCAAGGTCAGCCTTTTGCAGCTCATATTCTGTCTGTTGGATTTTCAGGCGGTTGCGGTAACGCCAAACAAGGAATACCAGTGCCCCGACGACGAGCGCCAGCAATGCCAGTCCCAGCAGGGTGCCCCTAAGCCGCGAACTCAGCAACGCATTTTCAAGTGCGGCATGCTGCGTGTCATATTTTTTCTCGGCCTCTATCAGCTTGTCATTCATTCCGCTCACGGCTACCGAGTCAGCAAGGTGGTGAGTCATGTTCAGATAATTGAATGCGTCATCCACCCTGTTGTCATGCCGTGCGAGATCTGCGAGTAACTGGTAGTGCATGATACTGTCGGCTACCGTTGCCATTGCAGGAGCGTGTTGCAGGTAATAACGCGCTGAGTCGGTGTGTCCCAGGTGCAGGAACGCAGATGCAGCGGTATAATGGATTCTAGGGTGAATATTCAGGCCACCAGTCCAACTGATAGCCTCAACGGCATCATCCTTAGCTCCTTGGTAATCCCCTATGGAAGCGCGAAACTCGGCACGCGAGAACAGGTTTGCAACTACAAATTGTGGCTCGATTTCATACTTGGCCATGTCGATTGCAGCGTTGATGTACTCCAAGGCACTGTCCTGTTTTTCCTTATTAATGCGGTACAGACCACCCAGCTCGCTCAGACAGATGATCTGGTGATATTTATCACCCAGCTGTTTGAACAGATCAAGAGCTTCGCGGTACTTGCCGGCACCCAGGGTCTTGGCTCCGATGACCTGACTCTGATACAACTCGCCCATCATCATCTTGGCCATCGCTCGGTTTTTCAGGTCATCATCCCCTGCCACGTCCTCGGCTTGCCGCAGACAAGTGATGGCCTTGTCCAAATGGCCCAATTCTTTATTGACGCAACCTTGATAGAATAGGGCACGGGCATGCTTCTCCTTGTCGCTGTGTCCTTGATAGTATTTCACGGCCTTGTTGATGATGCTGTCGCTTGTGGCAGCGATGTGACATGCCTGTTGGGCTTGAACAGTCAGCAGAGCATGATAGGCTTTGTCATTATTATTAAAAGATGTGGTGTTGAGGACTTGAAGCATCTGCAAGGCCTCTTTGGCTTGATTCTTGGCTAGCAGTGAGTCGGCTGCCACGAGTTGACTGTCATCTGCCGTGTGCCCGCAGCTGCTCAACACAGCAAGAATGATTATGGCAACCAGTTGATAAATGCTATATTGTTTTGTTCTCATTTTGAGATTATTTTAGGTGCTAATGAACTAATATGTGGATTAGCCCGTTGGCGTCTTGGCTTGAGGCTTCTTTCCATATTTCACTGCAAAAATAAGCCTTTTTTTTGAGGAAATCTTAACCCTGAAAAGACAAATTACCCATAAATGACCTTTTTGTTTTGTAAAACATTGATTATAAGGAGTTATTGATTCTCGAAATGACTGTCGAATGTTAGCCGTTGTTAGTCATTTTTCAAAAATTTGGTTATAACTTTGCAAACGAGAAATAACTACAAAAACTGGCGATTATGAAACACGGAAAATTAAATATTGAAATGATGAGGGCAATCAGGGTTGCAGTCCTCTTGACCGTGGTGTTCACGAGCCTTTCCGCCATGGCGTGTAGCCATGGAGTGCGTGGTCTTGCCTGTGACTCAGTGAATAGAGAGGCAGTTTTTGAGGATCCTGAGCAGATGACCCGGTTTCCCGTGAAACCCAAAGCGGATATTATTTACTACGCACCCAAGGCAGTCAGGGATAGCTTAAATTCCACGGACAAAATCTTCACGGTTGTAGAACAGATGCCTCAATTCCCTGGTGGTGAGGCCGCGCTGAAGGAGTACATCGACAGTCACATTCAGTGGCCGCCCATGGCAGGCTGCGCCCAGGGTCGCGTCATTGTGCAGTTCGTTGTTGACAAGACTGGTAAGGTCGGTGAAGTAAAGGTCGTACGCTCATTGGAAGAGAACCTTGACGAGGAGGCAGTCCGCATCTGCAAGTCGCTACCCGACTTTATCCCGGGTCGTCAGAATGGTCAGGCTGTGTCAGTCTGGTACACACTGCCCGTGAGCTTCAAACTGAAGGGAGTGGGGGAATAATCTCATGGAATTAAAAAAAACACTATATTTGTATTTCTAAAAAAAATGTGATGATGAAGCACGGAAAACATATATGCAACGCGCTCAAGGCAATCCGTCTTGACATTGCGCGAGCCAACGGAATTGAATATACCCCCAAGGCGTGTGATCACCAGGGTGAATGTGCGGGAACCTGCCCCGCTTGTGAGAGCGAGATGAGCTACCTGGAACGGGAAATCGCCCGCAAGCGTTCCATGGGCAAGGCTGCCGTTGTCGCTGGTGTGAGCTTGGCGTTGTCCAGCCTGTCGGCTATGGCTGCTAATTCTCCGTCAAGCAATAGTTATAGCTGTCAGAGCCAAGTGTGTGACACGACGCAGCGAGCGGAAGTCTTCGGGATGATCCGTGAAACGATGCCCTACTTCCGTGGAGGAGAACGTGCACTGATGGAATACCTGCAGACGCACGTCAAATACCCCCCTGAGGCCGTCAAGGATAGCATCCAAGGTCGCGTGGTCGTGCAGTTGCTCATCGAAAGGAATGGCGAAGTCCATGAGGTGAAGGTTGTCCATTCAGTTCATGAATTACTCGACAACGAAGCCGTCCGCGTCTGCAAGTCATTGCCCAAATTCTTCCCCGGTCGCCATGGTGGTGATGCGGTTGCGATGTGGTTAACGCTGCCTATCACCTTCAAATTGGAGGACAAGAGCGACTTAGAATCATCTGAAGACTAACTAAAGAAAACGACAATGAAAAAAGGGAAACATGTCTGCGATCAGCTCAAGCAAGTCCGTCTTGACATCGCACGAGCCAACGGAATTGACTATGCCCCACGCGAGTGTCACCACGAGGGCGATTGTTCGGGCACCTGCCCGGCATGTGAGAGCGAGCTGCGCTACCTGGAGCGGGAAATCGCCCGTCGGCGCGCCAACGCCAAGGCAGCTCTCGTTGCTGGCGTGAGCCTTGGGTTGATGAGTTTTACTGCCATGTCATGCAACCAACAGAATAAAGCTGACGACGATGTGCTCCAGGGTGAGGTTGAATTTGTGGGGGATTCTTGTGCTGTTGCTGATTCAATTGGCCACGATAACACTGAATCTGGCGAGATAGTTGATGTAACTGACGGTCTTAAAGGTAAGGCGGTTCATACATTGGGCGGGATAGATCATGTCGATGCCTATGGAACTGCCAGTCATGGTGTCAACGATGAGTGAGGATAAAAATAGGGTACCGATTATCGGGGTGGCTCGCCATCGGCTATCGGTTGATGGACAGGGGGTTACCACACTGGTCGCCTTCCATGGCTGCACGCTGCATTGCCAGTATTGCCTGAATGCCCAGTGCTTGAGGCCTGATGGTTTCTTGAGGACAGTCACCCCTGTTGAATTGCTCGACGAGGTGATGATCGACAACCTATACTTCCTCGCCACTGGCGGCGGAATCACCTTTGACGGCGGAGAACCGGCCATCCGCAGCGAGTTCATCGAGACCTTTTGCCGTATGGCACCACAAGAGTGGCACTTCACAATGGAAACCGCTCTCAACGTTGACCGCCGGCACCTGGAGCGTCTGCAGCCCCTCATCCATGAATATTACATCGATATCAAGGACATCAATCCAAGTATCTACAAATGCTACACAGGTCAAGACAATAGCCTTGTCATTGATAACCTCCAATGGCTTCTGAACCACGAAGGCATGGATGACCGCATCGTCGTGCGAGTGCCCCACATTCCCGATTTCAATACTGATGAAGACGTGCGACACACCCGTGACTATCTCACATCAATTGGTATCAAGCACATTGACGAGTTCACCTATCATCGCCGTTTGCATTAGCCTCTTCAGCGGAAACATATCACTCTCAAGCATTCATAATCTCAAAATAATTAAACTTTTTTTGTCAATTCGTGTCATATCATTATCTTTGCAGTATTGAAATCAAGTTTAATTTTAAAATATTTTGATTATGAAAAAGATGATTTTGATGGCAGCGTTGTTCTGCTTCGCAGCTGTTCCTGCCGTGATGGCTCAGACCTATGATACGCCACAGCAAATCCAGCAGCAACAGCAGCAGTATGCCAAGGACGCTGATGTAGCCAAGAAACGAGCCGATGAAGCCAAGAAGCAGAAAGAGGCTTACAAGGAACAAGAGAAGAAGGCCAAGGAAGCCAAGAAGGCTGCCGAGAAGCGCGAGAAGGAGGCTAAACAAGCCGAAAAAGAAGCTAAGAAAGCTCAAAAAGAAGCCCAAAAGCGCCAGAGTGCAACCGCAAAGTATCAAAAAGCTCAGACGAGGTATCAGGAGGCCCAAAAAAAATATGAAGAGGCCCAGAAAAAGCTGAGCGAACTCCCTCAGAAGCAATTCCAAGAAAGGCAGAAGCTTAATGAGAAAGCCGCTAAGGCTCAAGGCGATGCCAAGAAGATGCTCAAGATGGAAACCGAAATTAAGAAGTTCGAGGAGAAAGTCGCCAAGGATAATCTCAAGGCTCAACAGGACTATGAGAAAGCCTTCAGGAATCTGGAGAAGGCCGAGGAGAACCTCGAGAAGGCACGCAGGGAGATGGAGAAATACAATTAAGCTCTTAGCTTTTTGGAGTTTTAACGAGACTGGTGATGAAATGCGATCGCCAGTCTCATTTTTTGTGATATTCGGCCTCAAAAAACTGCAATCATCAACTTTAAACACTAAACAGTAAACTTTAAACTAAAAAATCACTACCTTTGCACGGCTTTTCAAGAACAATCGACTGAATGGACTATCAACTCATAGCATCACCCGAAGGCACTAACGCCCGTGCTGGACTCATCACGACCGACCATGGTCAAATCGAGACTCCCATCTTCATGCCTGTGGGCACGGTGGGCGCCGTTAAGGCGGTACACATGACCGAACTGCGTGAGGATATCAAGGCTCAAATAATTTTGGGTAACACCTATCACCTGTATTTGCGCCCGGGCATGGATATCATCGAGCGTGCCGATGGCCTTCACAAATTCAACGGTTGGGATCGACCCATCTTGACCGATAGCGGCGGTTTCCAGGTCTTTTCTCTTGCCGAGAACCGCAAGCTCACTGACGAGGGCGTGACCTTCCGTAGTCACATAGACGGCAGCAAGCATCTGTTTACCCCTGAGAAGGTGGTTGACATCGAACGCTCTATCGGCAGTGACATCATGATGGCCCTTGACGAGTGCCCTCCCGGAACGAGTGACTACAGCTATGCCCGCAAGTCGCTGACGCTGACTCACAATTGGCTCTCGCGCGGCTGGAAACACTACAAGAACACACAGCCTCGTTACGGTCATTCCCAGGCCTATTTCCCTATTGTGCAAGGCTGTGTCTATAAGGACCTGCGACAGGAATCCTCAAAGTTCGTCGCTGACTTGGGCGCTGATGGTAATGCCATCGGCGGACTCGCCGTGGGCGAACCTACAGAGGTGATGTATGAGATGATTGAGATTGTCAACGACATCTTGCCTCAGGACCGTCCCCGCTATCTGATGGGCGTGGGCACGCCAGCCAATATGCTCGAGGCTATCGACCGTGGTGTTGACATGATGGATTGTGTGATGCCCACTCGCAACGGCCGCAACGGCATGCTTTTCACACGTCACGGCATCATGAACATGCGCAACAAGAAGTGGGCCGACGATTTCTCTCCGTTGCAGGAAGACGGCCCTTCAATAGTGGACCGCCTCTACAGCAAAGCCTACGTGCGCCACCTGTTCATAGCTCAAGAGATTTTAGCGATGCAGATTGCCAGCATCCACAACCTGGCATTTTATCTTTGGCTCGTGGGCGAGGCACGCAAGCATATTATCGCTGGTGACTTCCCTGCTTGGAAGCGCCAGATGCTCCATGATGTCCAGCAGCGCTTGTAAACAATCACGATGGAAGAGGAACTCAAGAATATAGAGCAACCTGTCGAGACGCAAAATATTGCTTCTCCCCATGACTCTGTACAATCTGCTGATTCCGTTGATTCCGTTCCATCTGTTTCATCCGAGACACTTCCTGCCCCCAAGCGCTACCCGTGGTATTACGTGAAGCGTTTCGACCGCTACATTATCAAGAATTTTCTTGGCACATTCTTCTTTGCGATTCTGTTGCTGTTCGCCATTGTGGTGATGTTTGACATCAACGAGAAACTGGATGCCGTCCTTACTGCCCCTGTCAAGGCGACGGTCTTCCAGTACTTCATGAACTTTCTGCCTTTTGTGCTCAGCCAGTTCAGCCCGCTGTTCACCTTCATCGCGGTGATTTTCTTTACCTCGCGTTTGGCCGACCGGAGCGAGATCATCGCCATGCTCTCCAACGGCATCAGTTTTCACCGTCTCACGATTCCTTACATGTTCTCGGCCGCCGTCATCGCGCTGAGCAGTTATCTGCTGGCTGCTTACATCATCCCTCCGGCCAATGTCGAACGCATCGCCTATACCAACAAGTGGGTTAAAAACAAGGAGGTCATCTACGGCGACAACATCCAGTTGCAGATCAAACCTGGTGTGATGGCCTATATGGCCCGATATGATAACACCACGCGCAGCGGTTTCGGTTTCTCGCTCGAGGAGTTTGACGGCAACACGCTCAAGTCTCGCATGACTGCCGAGAGCATCAAGTATGACTCTGTAGGGTTGTGGACGGTGCGCAACTACACCGTGCGCCATTTCAAGGGGTTGAAGGAGACCATGACCAAGGGCGTCGTGATGGATACCCTGCTGAACATCGATCCTCGTGATTTCCTCATCTCCAAGAATGACGAGCAGACGATGACATCCCCCGAACTCAAGGCTTACATCAACAAGCAGAAGGCTCGTGGCGTGGCCAACATCAAGAACTTCGAGATTGAGTACGAGCGTCGCATCGCCATGACTGCGGCGGCTTTCATCCTGACCATCATTGGCCTCTCGCTGTCGTCACGCAAGGTGCGGGGCGGCATTGGGCTGAACATCGGCCTGGGGCTGCTGCTCAGTTTCTCCTATATCCTTTTCATGACTGTGACTTCGACCTTTGCTGTCTCGGGCTACACGAGCCCTCGTGTGGCGATGTGGATCCCCAATTTTGTCTATATCATCATCGCCGCGGTTCTCTACTACCGCGCTTCACGTTAGTTTCCTTTTCCTGTAGTTTTGTTGTTAAAACGACACTTTCTGGTGGAAATGTTGATGAATCATTAGCATCTCTGACATTTATTTGTAAATTTGCGGCAAATTTCTATATTAATGTTTTTAAATGTATAGCTATTATGAAGAGACTCTTTACTTTTTCGATGATGTTGATGCTGGCCGTCGCAACGATGATGGCTTGGCAGACGAGTGACACCGAGGCCACTCGCCTTGACGGCGAGGGCACTAACGGTCAGGTGCAGATGAAGACCTTGACCACCCCCCAGGGGAACATTGTCCTGACGTGGCTGCGTGGCGAGAGGGCAGGCGACGTGTTCAGCTATCAGCTGCATCTGCAGGTGTTCGATGCCGACGGCAATGCGCAGTTCGGCGACGAGGGCATCGTGGTGTGTGACAAGGCCACCCGCACCTGGACGACCGACTACGGCTTGGCGCTTGCCGGCAATGGCGACATCTTGTTGGCCTACACCGATGTGCGCAACGACCCCGAGGAGCAGGCCAATGCCCAGTCCTACATCTATCGTTACACCCAGCAGGGCGCTCCCGTCTGGCCAGTTGACGGCATCCTGATTCCCACCCGGCAGCTGCATGAGGCGTTCTTGGAGGTCGAGGACATCGCTCCTGCCATCTGCGCCAGTGGCGACAACATCTATGTGGCTGTCAATCACACCGAGTATTATCGTGAGGCGGCCAACGAGGACAACTGGTCGCCCTCGCCCTGGTTCCCCAACCAGGAGATGCCCGACTCGGTTGAGTTGAGCGACAGCAAGTGGGTGATCTTTCAAGCCGGTGCCGGGGGCGCGATGGATTTTGTCGACCCCGTCACGCTCTCGTCCAGGATTCTGCTGATGATGCCGGCTCCCGACGGCGCTGCCTATGCTGTTTATAACAATGAGAATTCCGGCCTCGATGCCCAGTGCTTGGACACCTCTCTTGCCAACGTGTGGGGCGACCCTGTGGTGATTGAGCCCGAGTCGCTGACCACTGGCATGTATATGCCCAGTCCTGCCGTGGCGCTGGATGCCGACGGCGGCCTTGTGCTTTCCTATCGCAAGTTGCTCGGTTGGTCAGGCTATCAAGTAGTGAACTACCTGTCGCCCGACGGTGAGGCCCTAACCGAGGCGACGATCTGCAACAACACCACCGACGGCGATGCAGGTGAGGCTATCCTCGCCGTGAAGGATTATCAGACCTTCGTCGCTTGTGAATATACCGATGTGGATGGCATGCTCAACATGTATGTCAACTCGCTCGATAGTTATGGTGGCTACCTGTGGTTCGATGAGAACATTTATGGCAAGAGCCTGGATCAGAACGACATGTGGGGCTTCAAGCCCGTCAAGATCATTCCTCAGGCCGACGGTTGGGTACTGCTCTATGGCAATCTGCAGAGCTGGAATGGTGCCAACTTCATGGTAGTGAAGCTCGATGATACAGGTGAAGAGGTCTGGAGAAAGCAGATTTGCGAGGAGAACTTCAAGTCAAGCGGTTTTGCTGTAGCCTATGATGAGAAGCATGCTTACATCTTCTACACCCAGGACGAGGAATACGATGACAACTGGGAAGTGATTCCCGGCTCAGGCGGAATGTATGTGATGTGTGTTGACATCAAGGGTGAACACAGCGCTGTCAATGAGCTGAAGACCGAGGGTGAAGTCATTTCAACCGAGATCTACACCATCGATGGTCGTCGTGTCAACCAGTTGGAGAATGGTGTGAATATCGTACGCACAACCGACTCCAATGGTAACGTGACCACCGTTAAGGTGCTTCACTAATCGCATCTCGCTGCCTTGCGGCAGTGTATGAAACAAGGCAAGCCTTGCCACAGCCAATTGCTGTGAGCAAGGCTTGCCTTGTTTTACTTGAGTGATTCGAGTATGCAATAGTTTGATTAAGAAATGATAATTGCACTTTTTTTAACTGTTTTTAATGAATGGATTATGCATTAATGTTTATCTTTGCAGTTTGAAATTGAATCCAAAATTGTAGATATATGAGAAAATCTTTTGTTATTTTGATTTTGTGCCTGCTCGCAGGCTATGGAATTGCTCAAGCACAACTCCCCTCTGTCACTCTCAAGAGCATCGATGGCAGCACCGTTCAAAGCGAGTCGCTGAGCAATGATGGAAAACCATTCATTATTGACTTTTTCGCAACCTGGTGCAAACCCTGCAACCGTGAACTGTCGGCAATTGCCGAGGTCTATGATGAGTGGCAGGAAGAGACCGGAGTCAAGATTTATGCAGTGAGCATCGACCAGGCTCAGAACATCCACAAGGTGAAACCCCTGGTTGACCAAAACGAATGGGAATATGAGGTTCTTCTTGACCCCAACAGTGATTTGCTAAAAGCACTTGGTGGACAGATGATCCCCTTTGTCGTTGTGGTTGACGGCAATGGCAATATCGTCAGCAAGCACAGTGGTTACACTGATGGGGCTGAGGGCGAATTGATTGAAGAGGTGCGCAAACTGTTACAATAGTTTTTCTCACTTTTGGGATGAATCGACCTAACCTTATATGTCTCGTGCTGCTGGTCATCATGCTGACAGTTTTTCCTGCTTTCTCTCAAGTGACCGTTAGCGGGAGCGTACAGAGTGATATCCTGATTCCTCAAGATGATGAGAAAATCGGCACAGAGCATTCTGATGATAAAGTGTTAACCAACACCTATCTGGATTTGAATTTAGGTAGTAAGTATGTGGATGCCGGGGCTCGTTTTGAGTTCCTGAAATACCCGTTGCCTGGCTATGAACACGACTTTAAGGGTTGGGGTGTGCCGCATTTCTACATCAAGGGCCACTACAAGAACGTGGAACTCACAGCAGGTGACTATTATGAGCAGTTCGGATCTGGATTTGTGCTGCGCACCTACGAAGAACGTTCTTTGGGTATTGACAATGCCCTGCGTGGCGGACGCATTGTCTATAAACCTGTCAGTGGGGTCACTTTAAAAGCGTTGACAGGAAAACAACGTCGGTATTGGCATCACAACAGTGCCCTGGTGAGTGGCGTTGATGTGGAGTTGGGGCTGGATCAGTTCATCAAGTCGCTTGAGTCTCATAACACCCGCATCACGCTTGGCGGTTCTTGGGTTAACAAGTACGAGAAGGCTAGCGATGACGCCATCTTTGTGGATGCGACACACAAGCTCAAACTGCCCGAATATGTCAACGCATGGGACGCTCGTGTGAATTTGACACACAAGGGCTTCAGTGTACTTGCTGAATATGCTCAAAAAACACAAGACCCTTCGTTTGACAATGGTTATCACTATGGCAAGGGCCGTGTGGCGATGCTCAGTACCTCCTACTCACAGAAGGGTATGAGTATCCTGTTGCAGGTCAAGCGCAGTCAGGGAATGTCCTTCCGCAGTCGTCGCAGCATGAGCGGCACGTCAAGTTTCATCAATCACTTGCCTGCCTTCACCCACGACCAGACCTATGCGCTTGCAGCATTGTATCCTTATGCTACCAATCCCGATGGCGAGTGGGCATTCCAGGCTGAGCTGGGCTACTCGTTCAAGAAAGGAACAACGTTGGGCGGAAAATATGGAACTAAGTTGAAATTTAACTTCTCGCATGTGCGTGGCATTGACGAGGATGGTGTGAAGAATCCCGTTGCCGACGGCCGCTTGATAGGTAGTGACGGCTATAAGTCGAGTTTCTTCAAAATGGGTGATGAGACCTATTTCCAGGATATCGATGTTCAGATTGAGAAACGTTTTACCCGCGATTTCTCGCTCATTTTCATGTACATGAACGAGCGTTATAATATGACCGCTGTCGAAGGGCATGGTGGCATGATAACGAGTAACATCCTCATCGCCGATGGCAAATACAAGTTTTCACCCAAGTTGACCCTACGTTGTGAGTTGCAATACCAGTTCTGCAAGGGCGATGACGGTGACTGGGCCTTCGGCCTGGCCGAGTTGTCCTGGGCTCCGCACTGGATGTTCACAGTGAGTGACATGTGGAATTGTGGAGAGACCAAGGTACATTACTATCAGGGCCTGGTGACTTATAACCTTAAGTCACACCGCATCCAAGCGGGATACGGACGCACTCGTGCCGGTTTCAATTGCTCGGGCGGTGTCTGCCGTTGGGTGCCCGCAACTCGTGGCTTCACGTTATCCTATAATTACAGCTTCTAGAAATGATGAAATATTTATATATTGCCATATTGACACTGGGGTCGCTTTTGTTCGTCGCCTGTGATAAGGTCTCACTAGACGATCGCCTCACCTATGTGGAACCGCCTCAAGTGAGCCGTGCCGTTCTCATCGAGGACTTTACGGGCCAATATTGCGTGAATTGCCCGCGAGCCACTGAGGAAATCGAACGTCTTGTCGAGGAGTATGGTGACACTACTGTGATTGCCGTGGCCATTCATTCGGGTCCTTTTGGAAAGAACAAGGGAGTACCGTCACCTCTCTATACCGAGATGGGCGACACGTACTTCAACGCATGGGGACTGTCGGCGCAGCCCGTAGGTTTGATTGACAGACTGTATAACTCGTATCCGTTCAGTTACACAGATTGGGCTGCTGGTGTGAACTATGAAGTAGCGATAAAGCCTACGGTGGGTTTCATGATGGACATTGATTACGACAGCGAGTCGCGCCAGGCGTTCATCGAGGTACAGACCATCGGCCTTGACTCGGCCACAGTGAACGGTAAGCTCCAGGTGTGGCTCGTCGAAGACAGCATCGACAGCTTCCAGTATATGCCCGACGGCTCTATCACCGAGCACTATAACCACATGCACGTGTTCCGCACCAGTGTCAACGACGCGTGGGGCGATGAGCTGCGGGTGAGTCATGGCGAGGTGGCTGTCAAGAATTACAACGTCACCTTGGACCCGGCCTGGGTTCCAAGGCACTGTGCGATTATCACTTTCCTCTACGACGAGACCGGAGTGAAGCAAGTGACCAAGACAAAAATGGCAAACTAAATTTAAATAACTATATGATATGAAAAGAATCTTTACTTTTTTCTCTTTGTTTGTGACAATGATGGCCTGGCCGGTCGTGGCTCAGGACATTGACGAGAGTTTTGTGTTTGTCGACGAGGATGGCGAAATCATCGAAAACGGGTCAACCGTGGTGCGTAACGTGGTGGAAACCTACGATGAGTCAACCGATGTCATTTACGCTGGCATTTCTGTGCTTAACCAGATGGGGTCGGAAGATTTCTTGAAGATGCATTATCACATCACGAGGATTGATAACGGCATGTACCAAATCTGTTTCCCCATCACTTGTAACTCTCAGACTGAGATTGGAATGTATGAGACCGCTGTCGGACAACTCATGAGCGATTTGCAGGATATCCAGAGTGAGTGGTTCCCTGTGGCCGATGGTGAATGCGATGTCACGTTGACACTCGAGTTATTCACCAAGGTCGGTCTTTTCCCACCCACTTATATTCACAAGGCTGATGGCCCGACTATTCATGTGAGGTTCATCAAGGGAGACGTTGACGTGGAGATTTTGGGTGACGTGAATGGCGATGGTGAAGTTAACATCAGCGACATCAATGCCCTGATCGACATGATTGTCTCGGATGCTCCATATGAGAAAGCCGCTGACGTGAACGGTGACGGAGAAATCGGCATCAGCGATGTCAACTCGTTGATTGACATGATTCTCAATAAGTAGTTTGTGGTTTAACGATCTAATGTAATACGCTGGTAATCATGAAGAAATCTATACTTCTTTTGTCAATGGTTTTGTCGTTCTCGATGGCTATCGGTGCGCAGAACGCCCCGCAGAGGATGGACTTGCCTGAAAATCAAAGGCTGATGGGCCACTATGACACTGATGATATTGCAACCGAAGGCGCTGGCCTGAGCAATACAGGAAACATTTACCTCGGCACTATTCTTGAGTCTGAGGAACTGGATATGTTTGTCGGTGGCAAAATCAAGGCTTTTCGTGTCGGCCTGGCCGAGAGCACGACGATCAGCAAGGTGTTTGTGATGCCCATTAAAGCCGAAGGCGCCTATGGCACCATGATTTCATGGGACTGCAATGCCAGTGACGTGGGTTGGAATGTCATAGAACTGCCGACTCCCTATCAGCTTGATATCGCCGATGGCGAAAAACTGATGATTGGTTTCCAATATGAACAGAATGCCTCTGCCAAGCCCTTGGCTTTGGTTCATGTGGGTGACATTTATGAAACTTATCTGTACAAGAAAGCAGGCGGTATGTACCGTTGGACAGTGGCTGGCCTGAAGCCTTACGGAAACCTGTGCGTGCAATGTGTTGTTGAGAATGACAATTTCCCTGAATATCTGATTAAGGCTGAAGGTCTTGAATGTCCTAAGTATGTTAAGGTTGGCGAGACATTCCCATTCTCATTCTTTGTCAGGAATAGAGGAAGCAAGGTGATCGAACCTCAGGCTTTGACCTTCGACATTACAATCGACGGCAATAAGGTGGCAACTGTCACCAATCAAGAGAAACTCGAGGTCGGTGACACTATCACAATCGAGAGTGTGATTGAAACGGCTGATTTGGAAATGGGTAGTCATGCCTTTGCGGTGGAAAATGCTGTTATCGATGGTGATGTACTTAACTATGTTCATCCGTTGAAAGCATCGTTCTTGGTGCACAATGGTATCTATCCACGGCAGAAGCATCTGATCGAACAGCTCACTTCGACCTATTGTACCTACTGCCCGTTGGGTAACTCGATGCTAAGCATTCTCAAGGGACAACGCGACGATATCATCTGGGTCGGTCTGCATGGCAATTTAGGCACTGGTGTTGATCCCTTTACAACAGATCAAGGTGACAGCATCATGGTTTATATGACTGGTGGCAGCATCTCATATCCATCGGCAACATTTGATCGTTCGACCGGTTGGGAGAATGATATGCAAATGGTCAACAGTATTGGCTATTATGAGCAATATCATCAGCAGATAGCCAACGAATTGGGTGCATACTTCGATGAACTCTCAGAAAATAACCTAACCTTTGCATCCATTGAAATTACTCCTGAGGTGAACCTTGAGACGCGCGAGGCTGTTGTCACCGTCTCGGGTGAGATGTCACCGGACTTCGACCAGTTGTTGGGTGCAGGCAATAAACTCACTGTCTATATTACCGAGGACAGTCTGATTGCCCGTCAGTTGAATAATGGCTCATGGATTAGTGGCTACATGCACAATGGCGTATTCCGCTGTGCTCTGGGATCGATCAAGGGTGTGGATTTCAATATGGTTGAAGGCGGATACTCTAATGAATTCAGGTTCACGGTGCCTGAGCAGTGGAATATGGCAAACCTGAATGTTGTCGCAATCATCAGCCGTCCCATTACCAATGGCGCCACTGGTGTTTATACCGACATGAAGGTCAACAATGCCGAATCCGTCAGACTTGTCGCCGCATGTGAAGGAATCGAAGAATTGCTTTATGACGAGAATGCTGTTCCTGTCGAGTATTACGATTTGATGGGTCGCAAGCATGACACTCTCCAGCAGGGTATCAACATCGTCAAGATGAGTGACGGCACTGCAAGAAAAGTTCTTGTGAAATAATCAGAACTGAATTGTCGCTGTCAAACCATAGGCCCGGTCACCAAAGGTGGTCGGGCTTATTGCTACATCGACGTCCTTAACAAAGGGTCGTGTAAAAATGAATGCGCTGCCGGCTCCGATAGCAGCTCCGCCCAACACATCCCACCAGTCATGACGATCGGTGTGGACGCGGCCCCAAGCCACAAAACTTGACACGACATAAGCGGGCACGCCCCATTTCCATCCATAGCGCTTCATCAAGAAGGTTGAACCGTTGAATGCCACAGCAGTGTGGGTGCTGGGGAAGGCATGGTGTCCGGTGCCGTCAGGACGGTCTTTGCGAATGCACAATTCTAATCCATAGTTCACCGCAAGGCAAGTGGCCGTGCTCAGTCCAAGTTGTTTGAGACCTTCGGTGTCATGCTTGGCGAGGGCGACTCCCAGGGCAGTGGCATCGGGCAACAGGCACATCACGTCGGTAGCGTGTCTCAAGCCGTCATCTCCAGCATGGCTGGTCAGACAGATGATGGCAAAAAATATGGACAAGAATTGTTTCATAAGGTATAAAAATATGTGACTTGAAAACTATGGTCTAATAGAGTTTCCGCAGCAGGTCAGTGCGGTGGATGCGTTTGAGCGCTGCGGTAATGGCAGCACGGTTCTTGCGGTCATACCAGAAGAAAAACAGCCTTTGTGCCTGTTTCTCAATGGGAGTTTTGGCGCAATAGACCGATTTCAATGTGTATGGATGCAAACCGGTGTAATAGGTCTCGGTGGAGATGGTCATGGGGGTGGGGGTGAAATCCTGCACTTGCTCCAGGCGGAAATCCAATTCCTTGGTGATGGCAGCGAGTTCGGCCATGTCGGCCTCGTGACATCCTGGATGAGAGGAAATGAAATAGGGGATTAGCTGTTGACGCAGATTATACTTGGCATTCACCCGGTCAAACAGCGCCTTGAAACGGCGGAAAAGTTCAAACGACGGTTTGCGCATTAGCATCAGCACCTCATCGCTGGTGTGTTCGGGTGCGACTTTCAGCCTGCCGGACACATGGAAGCGGATGAGTTCCTCGTTGTATTTCGCATTAATCTTGTCCACTCGCGGGTCTCCTGTGCGATGCATCGACAGATCATATCGCACACCGCTGCCGATAAAAGATTTCTTCACTTCGGGCAGAGCATCCACGGCATGGTAAATGTCCAACAACTGACTGTGGTCGGTATTAAGATTAGAACATGGCTGCGGATGAAGGCATGACGGTCGCTGACAACGCTGACAACACTCTAGATCCTTGCCATGCATACCGTACATGTTTGCGCTGGGACCTCCCAAATCGCTGATGTAACCTTTGAAGTCTTCCATCTGTACCACCTGCTTGACTTCTCTCAAGATGGACTCCTTGCTTCTCGAGGCAATGAATTTGCCCTGATGAGCGCTGATGGTGCAAAAAGCACATCCGCCAAAGCAGCCGCGGTGCATGCACACCGAGTGCCGTATCATCTCATAAGCGGGGATGCGCTTGCCCTGATAGCGTGGGTGGGGCAGTCGGGTGTATGGCAAGTCAAACGAGGCATCGATTTGTGCGGTGGTCATCGGCGGGTTGGTGCGGTTCACCTTCACGGCAATGTCGCCAGTGGCCTGCCACACGTTGTGCCCGTGCCACAAATTGCTCTCCACCTCAATGACCTTGAAGTTTTCGGCTTGGGCTTTCCTCGATTTGCAGCATTCTTCGTAAGAGTGCAGGACGACATCTTTGTCGATATTGCCGTTGGGCAATTCACTCAATGGTCGTCGCACCACAGTCTGCGGGATATCGGTCAACTTCTCGATGTGCTTTCCGGCAGCAAGAGCCTCGGCGATAGTGATGTTAGGCAGTTCACCCATGCCATAAACCAGCAGGTCGGCAGGGCTGTCGATGAGGATTGACGGTCTGAGCCTGTCCTGCCAGTAGTCGTAGTGTGCCAAACGCCTCAACGAGACCTCAATGCCGCCAGCCACAACGGGAACGTCAGGAAAGAGTCGTTTCAGGATTTCGCAATAGACAATGCTTGGATAGTCAGGACGTGCGCCAGCCCGGCCATCAGGGGTATAGGCGTCATCACTGCGTTTGCGGCGTGCGGCGGTGTAATGGTTCACCATCGAATCCATAGCGCCTGCCGAGACACCAAAGTACAGCCGTGGCTTACCCAGTTTCTTGAAGTCGCGCAGGTCGTCGCGCCAGTTGGGTTGCGGCACGATAGCAACTTTATAACCATGAGCCTCCAATACTCGTCCGATGACGGCAGTGCCCATCGACGGATGGTCGATATAGGCATCTCCTGTGAACAGGATGACGTCGGCCTGCTCCCAACCCAAGTGCTCCATCTCCTTCTTGGTCGTCGGCAGCCATTGTCCTTTGACGTGGTGGTCGTTATGTCGGTTATCGTGTTTCACTAATCCCCAATTCTCTTATCATTTCTTCCAGTTTAAGGATTTCATCGCGGTATTGTGCGGCCTCGAGGAAGTCCATTCGCTTTGCGGCCTCAATCATCAGCGTCTTCAGGCGGTCGATGGCGGCTTGCATGTCTTTCTCGTTCATATAGGCGACAACGGGATCGGCAGCCACGCCCGCGCTTGTGTCAAACTCTTCGGTATAGCGACCATGGCTTTCTTTCGGTGCGAAAGTCTGCGCAGCATTGCTGTCTTGTCTGAGACGTATGTCGGTATCTTGTCCGATAATGGCAGTGCGTGCCTTGATAATGGCCGTCGGGGTGATGCCGTTCTCCTCGTTGTACTTGAGTTGCAGGGTGCGGCGGCGCTCCGTCTCGTCGATGGTCTGTCGCATCGAGTCGGTGATGTTGTCGGCATACATGATGACTGTGCCATTCAAGTTGCGTGCGGCTCGGCCTGCCGTCTGCGTCAGCGAGCGCCGGCTGCGCAGGAATCCCTCCTTGTCGGCATCCAGGATAGCGACAAGCGACACTTCGGGCAAGTCAAGGCCCTCACGCAGCAGGTTAACGCCCACAAGCACGTCGATGGCTCCCGCTCGCAGGTTGTCGATAATTTCGATGCGATCCAGCGTCTCGACATCGCTGTGCATATACGCGGTGCGGATATCCAGCCGCTTGAGGTAGTCGCTCAACTCTTCTGCCATGCGCTTGGTCAACGTGGTGACCAGGGTGCGTTCACCGCGTTCAATGCGCAGTTGTATCTCTTCCACAAGGTCGTCGACTTGTCCCTGTGAGGGGCGCACGATGATTTGCGGGTCGAGCAGACCTGTCGGGCGGATAAGCTGCTCGGTGATGATGCCCTCGCTCTTGTTCAACTCGTAGTCGGCTGGCGTGGCGCTCACATAGATGGTCTGATGCGTCATGGCCTCAAATTCTTCAAACCGCAGCGGACGGTTGTCAAGAGCGGCTTCAAGTCGGAACCCGTAATGCACAAGATTGGTTTTGCGGGACTGATCTCCGCCATACATGGCACGAATTTGTGGCACGGTCACGTGACTCTCGTCGATGATGGTGAGAAAGTCGTCAGGGAAATAGTCCAGCAGGCAGAAAGGCCGCATGCCGGGGCGGCGACCGTCAAAATAACGGCTGTAGTTCTCGATACCCGAACAATAGCCCACCTCGCGCATCATCTCCATGTCATAGGTCACGCGTTCGTTCAACCGCTTGGCCTCGGCAAAGCGGTTCTCACGGGCAAAGGCGGCCACCTGATTCTCACGGTCGAGGTCAATCTGACCCATCGCGGCACGCATACGCTCCTTGGTGGTCACGAAGATGTTGGCCGGGAAGATTTTGAAGCCTTCGACATCCTCGGTGGGCATCTGCGTGTCGCTGTCCAGGATCTGGATGCGCTCAATCTCGTTACCCCAAAAGATGATCCGCAGCATGATGTCCTCATCGCTCAGGAACACGTCAACCGTGTCGCCCCTGACGCGGAAAGTGCCCATCTTCAGTTCGGTGTCACTTCTCGAGTAGAGTGCATCTACCAGGCGGTGCAGCAGTTCGTCGCGTCCGATCTCTTGCCCTGTCTTCAGCTCTATGGCGTTGGCAGTGATGTCCTCGGGGTTGCCCATGCCGTACAGGCAAGACACACTCGACACGACCACGATGTCACGCCGTCCGCTCAGCAAGGCGGTCACAGTGGCGAGACGCAGGCGTTCAATCTCGTCATTGATGGCCAGGTCTTTCTCGATATATTTGTCGGTCGAGGGGATATAGGCTTCGGGCTGGTAGTAGTCGTAATAGGAGACGAAGTAATGCACCGCGTTCTCAGGGAAGAAACTCTTGAACTCGGCATACAGCTGTGCTGCCAGGGTCTTGTTGTGAGACAAGACCAGGGTGGGGCGACCGGTGCGTGCGATGACGTTGGCCATCGTGAAGGTCTTGCCCGAGCCAGTCACGCCCAGCAATGTCTGATAGGGCACGCCGTCGTTCACGCCTGTGGCGAGCTCGGCAATCGCCTGCGGCTGGTCTCCAGTCGGCTCATATTCACTGTGCAGTCGATACTCCATTATTCCATTTTTTTCTCCAAACCACAAAGTTACAAAAAACTTTTGAGTTAGCGCTTTTCAGAAGCAGGTTTTAGATGAGTAGTGTTCATGTTGTGGATTTCCAAGGATGATAGGGCCGCTGCGGGCAAAGCTCTATCCGACCACCGAAATCAGTAAAATTACCAGAAAATGGTGATTATGGTCTCATGAATGGATAGTTTTATGCGCTTTTTCTTTAACTTTGGGGTTGAAAAGAGATGAAATTGATGATTCTATATGGCATGACGTGCCCCTTGTTTAGTAATTTACTTTATTAACCATAATAAAACCAAAGGATTTATGAAAAAGACGATTTTTTTATTCTTGGTTTTCTGTGCCGCTTTGATGGTAAATGCCCAGGCACAGAACGATGAACCGACGGCCATCTTGCAGCATGGCGACCAATCAACCGTGTACACTGGCGTCAATGCATTTCAGTTGGCATACAATGCCGCTGGTATAGGCGACGTGATTACACTCTCGGCAGGTACTTTTAATGTAC
>JAEEGL010143048.1_pt1 | contig 43486 bp, 48 predicted proteins | sample 9134231 | NCBI WGS metagenome assembly JAEEGL01 (sample SAMN16246548, study PRJNA631951) | gut metagenome | biome: gut microbiome; feature: rumen; material: fiber-attached | host: Bos | place: Iran: Karaj | collected 2018-10
GGCATCGTGTTTATTAACAATGCCATTATCAATATCATGCTTATCGCTTTTTTGAAATACTTTATACCCATATAAATATATATTATGCATTTATATCGGCTTTGACAAGGGTATTTGGGCCTAAAAGAAAAGGGCCAAAGGTCCTAGGATATTTTTGGAAGACTTTTTTTGGACAAAAAATACCCCTTGCTTTCGCAAGGGGTATGTAAACTAAATAACTACTTAGTCGCCATAGCCAATAACGTCACAAGCATCATTGCTTCCACCATCACATTCTATACCACCATCGACAGCTCTTGTAAGAGTATACGCACCGTATCTACCACGAGCATCTCTTGTAGCTACAAGAGTACCACTGTCACCAAATGTAATTGTATAGGACTGTGTTTTTATTTGACTACCAGTTGCACCGGCGAAATCTATGTCAAGTGCGGTAAAGCTAGTAGGCCAATTATCGTTTTGGAGCATAAATCTTTGTTGTGCACCACCGATGGTACCGAATAATGCTAATACTTCAGAAGCACGTGATCTTTCAACAGCTTTGAAGTACTGAGGTAAGGCAATTGATGCCAAAATGCCGATAATCAAGACGACTACCAACAATTCAATGAGGGTAAAACCCTTTTTATTCATTTTCATAATTTTCTCCTTTTTGTACCAGTAGGTACAATTACAGTTTAGTATAAATTCCCAATAATATCAATACTTTTTGAGGGCCTAGATAATCTAGGCCCTATTAAGTAAAAAGCAGATAAGGCTTTATTTTACATTTCCTCGGGGGAAGAAACGCCGATTAACTCCAATCCTTTTGAAATACGCTCTTTAACCAAAGCACAGGTAAAAAGACGGGATGATGTTAATTCAAGGTTAGACTCATCAAGCACGCGGCAACTGTCATAGAAAGAGTGGAATAAGCCTGCAAGTTCCGTTAAATAAGTGGTTAAATGGTGCGGGCTTAAATCGCGTACACAATTTTCAAGCACGGGTTTAAACCAAAGCATTTTGCTGAGCAGGGCACGCTCCGCCGGGGCGAGGTTTGCAGTTAAAACTTTGGTAGCAATTTCAATATTCTTTTCCTTAGCGGTTTTAAATATTGAGCATATACGCGCGTGTACATATTGAACATAAAAGACAGGGTTTTCATTAGTTCTTTTTTTAGCAATATTTATATCAAAGTTAAGGTGTGCATTAGGGGTACGGCTTGCAAAAAAGAAACGGCAAGCATCACGCCCCACATCATCCATAAGTTCCCTTAAGGTAATAAAGGTACCGGCGCGTTTTGACATTTTTACTTTTTCGCCGTTTTCAATTAAATGTACAAGCTGATGGATGATAGCAGTAAAACTTTCTTCTTTTTTACCAAGTGTTTTGACCGCTGCTTTCATGCGCGGAACATAACCGTGATGGTCTGCACCTAAAATATCTATAAGGTGCGTATAACCGCGGTCATATTTGTTTTTATGATATGCGATATCCGCTAAATAATATGTAGGGCGCCCGTCAGAGCGGACTAAAACACGGTCCTTATCATCATCTTCACTTGAAGTACCGAACCAGACAGCACCGTCTTTATCATAAACTTCACCGGTTTTTTTAAGGAAGTCTAAAGTCTTATCAAGTGCCTTTTCTTGGTGGAGTTCACTTTCCCTAAACCAGCGGGTAAATTCCACGCCGAAATCTTGCATGTCCTTTTGTTGGGTTTTGATAAGTTCTTCCATCGCAAAACGGCCATATTCATTTTTGGGTAAACCTTGCGGAATTTTTTTGGCAAGATCAACCAAATATAAACCGTGATAGCCGTTTTCAGGCGGCTCTTTCCCCTCAGCACGCGCTTGCAAAGACTGGCCCAAAAGTTCTGCCTGATTACCGGCATCATTTACATAATACTCTGCATCACAAGCATAACCTAAAGCACGAAATATTTTAACCAAACTATCACCCAAACTTGCACCGCGCCCGCTTGCAACATGCAAAGGCCCGGTGGGATTTGCGGAAACAAATTCTATTAAAACCTTTTCGGTAGGAATAACGCCTTCATTTGATCTGTCTTTTAAACGGCGATCGCGGGAGGCATCGACTAAAAAATCATCACTCAAAACTATATTTATAAAACCGGGCGGCAAAAATGTTGCGGAGGAAATTTCTTCAAAACCTTCCAAAATTTCACAAACTTTTTTTGCAATTTCAAGCGGATTTTTGCGCATCACTTTTGCGGCACTTAATGCCCAAGTTAACGAAATATCTGCTTTTACATGGCCGGGCGCCGGTGTAAAAACGACCTCCGGCAAACTTGAAAATTCTTTAAAACTGCCTGCTAAAGTATTTTGAATTTTATCTTTGAGTGTGTTTAACATTTATTTTGCACCTTTTTTGGTAGTTTTCTTCGCCGTTTTTTTGGTTGTTTTTTTAACAGCCTTTTTTACTGTTTTCTTGACGGTTTTTTTGGTTTTCTTAACTGTTTTTACAGCTTTTTTAACAGTTTTCTTAACTGCTTTTTTTGTAACTTTTTTTGTAGTTTTCTTTACAGGTTTCTTTGCAACTTTTTTAGCTACTTTTAAAACTGTCGGAATAATTTTTGCGAAATCAAACATTTTATCCAAAGCATAATAAGCGCGGGCTTCTTCCGTCATTAAATGCAAGATAAGGCCACCATAATCACTAACGCGCCAAATTTGGCTGCCGGAGCCGTCGCGATTCAATTTAAAAAAGCCGTCCTCTTTTAACTTGATGGAAACTTCTTCCTCAAGAGCATTTAAATGCGGCGCTGATGTTGCGGTTGCAACTATAACATAATCACATAAAGAAGATTTATTACCCAAATCATACAAGGCAACGCCTTCACCTTTTTTATCTTCTAAAATACGCGCTGCTTTAATTGCCAGATCTTTTAAATTTTTATTCATAAGAAACCTCCGTCTAAGGAAATTGTATCATTATTTTGCCACCTTTGGCAATTTAAAATCTTCACCTAAATAAATTTTTGCCTCACTTATAGCGTTTTTATCTTCCATATAGTGTATTTCCGTGTTAGTAAGGCCTAAATGTTTGCTTAATTCTTTTAAGGCATCAAGGCGCTTTGTTAAGGCAACTATCTTGGTCTTATTTTGGCGTTCGGCAGAAGTACCGAAATTTATTACGTCCACTTTAAAAATACCTTCATTACTTAAAGTCTGTAAATATTTTGTAACATCTGCGGCAAGGCCGTTATGGTCCGAGGCATTAAAAACTTCAACTACCAAAATTGTGTCTTCCTGCTGTTGATTTTCTAAAACTATTTGCCTCTCTTCCGGCTTTTGGGTTTTTTGTTTCGATTTGGTTTTTATCTTTTTTTGTTTTGGTGTTTCCTTAATTGTAAAATCAACACCACGCAAATGCGGAAGCTCGTGGCTGATTAAAATAAAATCGCCGATACTGACAAAAGTTTTTTTGGTTAAGCGCATCCTTATATAGGAATATATATAAGATAAAACTTTATAAGGTCTTTTAGGCCAGACAGATAAAGATTCTTTAAAATTGTCCCAAAATAATTTACGATCTTGGGTACTTGGCACAAAAATATAAGGTGCTTTTTCAAGTTTAAAATGCTTTATAATTTCTGCTACCGGCATTTTGCTTTCTTTATCGGTTAAGTTTGTAATAACACCTTTTTGTAAAGACGGATTATAAGAAATAAGCATTGCCGGCTTTGTTAAAATTAAAAAATTTACCGTAGTATCTTGGCGTTTATGAAATATCGGTTCCAATGGGCTATTAAAATAACTTAATCCCCCCCACACTAAAAGGGCAAACGCAGCAAGAAGAACAAGATGCGAAATTATTTTTTCTTTAATACTGTTTCGTTCCATAATTTTATACCCTGCGGTGCAAGCCATTTATCCGTCCTAACCGTATAAATAATTTTGACTTTTTCCGCAGCAAGTAAGCCTTCATCCAAAGATTTTTTTAAAGCACTTTTAATTAACTTTATATCTTGCGGGCGGCGGCCTTTGGCACACATATCGGCTATCATTAAAATTTTATCAAAAGTTGACATGTTTTGCCCACCCAAAGTGTGGCATGCTATTGCCTGCAAAATTGATTTATCTTGCACCTTAAATTGTTTTTGTGCAATATGGGCGGAAATATCTGCATGTAATAGTGCAGGTGCGTATTTGGCAAGTTCTTTAAAATTTTCAATTTTTAATTTGTGTTTCCTTGCATAAACAATCATTTGGTCTTTAGTCATAGATTTGCCGGCATCATGCAATAAACCGGCAAGGGCGGCTTTTTCTGCGTCGATACCATAAATTCCGGCAAGTGTCGCCGCTTCTTTGGCAACTGCAAGGACATGGTTAAAACGCGGTGTCTTTAAATGTCCTTTAAGCCATTTGTGGATGTGTAAAGAGTAAAGCAAATTTTTATTTATAATTATAGTGACTTCCGGCAAAATTATCTTTGGAGTTTTACCGTTTAACATAATTTGTAAGCGCAAAGCACTTGAAGAAATTTTAGGGAAAACACCTTTCAAAATATGCGCTTTAAATGTTGGTTTTACTGTTTTAAAACCTGGCCTTAAACCGATAACGAAAGTTGCATTTTTAAAATTATATTCCGCATTTTTCCAAGCGGTGAGTGTTGCTGCACAATCGGTTCCGACCAAAATAAAAATTTCAGCTTTTGGGTATTTTTGCTTTATGTATTTTACGGTTTCAAAGGTGTAAACCTTACGATGTCTTTTATACTCAAAATCATCAAAAATTATATTTTTGTGCAAGGATGCAAAAACTTTTTGGGCCATTGTTTTACGCAAGCTGTACGGAGTTTGGCTGATTTCTTTATAAGGGGAATTATAGGCGGTAAAAACATAACACAAATCGGGCTTAATTTCCTTAATTGCTGCAGAAAATAATTTTAAATGCCCGTTATGGACAGGGTCAAAAGTACCGCCGTAAATTAAGATTTTCATTTAACTTTCTCCCTTAAAAAAACTGTAAAAAACAAAGCAAAAACAAGCACAAATAAATAAATTAAAATTGTTAACATCAAATTACTTTTTGTGACGGTGTAGGCTAAAATATCTAAAACTAATGCAGCAAAGATCAAGCAAATTAAAACTTGTTTTTTTGTTAAGCCCCGGCGGAAAAGGCGCAAAGCAACATGGTCCGGACTGCCGTGCAAAGGGGACATGCCTTTTAATAAACGAACTGCGGAAACATAAACAGTATCAAATATCGGCAAGGCCAAAATTAAAAGCGGGACAAAAACTGCCAAAGGGTTTTGGGCGGAATAATCAACCCCAAGCGCAAGAGCGGAAAGCAAAAAACCGAGCACGGTGCTACCGCTATCACCCAAAAAACTTTTAACTTTAAATAAACCGTGGTTATAAGGCCAAAAGGCTAAAGTTGCCCCGATTATTGCGATAGCCAAAAAATTAACATAAATATTTTCAGAAGGTAAAGAAATAAATAAAAATGCCAAGCTTGCAATCAAGGCTTGGGAAATTGCAAGGCCATCTTGAATATCAAGCAAATTAAAGGCATTTGTTAAACCGCATACCCACAAGATTGTTAGGAGTGAGGCAAAAGGCTTGGGCACAAATTGAATTTTGACATTAAAATAAATTAAACACCCCGCCGCCAATGCCTGAAAAATAAGGCGGATTAACGCACTTAAACCTTTTGGCTTTCTTATATCATCAATTAAACCGAGAATAAAAATAATGACAGTGCCTAAAAAAATACCGCGCAAATTACGGAGTGTTCCGGTAGGAAAATTAGTAGTAAAACGGATTATTGTCAAACTTGCCAAAAAGCCAAACATTACGGAAATACCGCCGACAAGCGGAATAATACCCTGATGATTTTTTAAAGCGGTCGGCGTATCTTTTAAATATTTACCGAGGCTTTTGCAAAAAACGGGAGTCAAAATAAAAGTAAGAGCAAAAGACAGGGCAAAAGCCAAAGCAAAAAAATTTAGAGTTTGATAATCCATAATAATATGATATAAAATATAGAGAGGTTTATAAAATGAAATTTTTAAATTTAATTGTTTTATCTTTATGTTTTTGTGCTTGTGCAACTACTTCCGGCATAAAGGAATCAGCCCAAACAACCGGTAAAGTAATACCTGTATTTATGGCAAACGGGCAACATCGCACCGCCTTAAAAACCACACTTGAAACGAAGGGTAAAACCCATAACTTTTTATTGCTTGCTACCAAAAAAGAGGGTTACATAAATTTTAAACTGATAGGTGATTTTGCCGCTGTTTTGGCCTCATTGAATTTGCACGAAAATAATTTTGAATATGAAAATGTGGCGGAAATTTTCCCCCCGCAAGCCGTAACAACTTTTGAAGAGATTTTGCTTGCACTTTTTGCACCGGATAAGCAGGAAAATTTAAAACATAAATATTATTTTAAAGAAGGCGAAAATCTGCCTCACAAATTAAAACAAGAAGGGCAAGTAAACAAAACTTTTTTATTTGAAAATTATGACGGTAATATTCCGCAAAACATTACCGTTAAAACAAAATTTAATATAGTTAAAATTAACTTTGAACTTTTAGCACACGATTAAAATTTATATAATATATTCCTATGCACCACTTATATTTATGGATCTTATTTTGGGTTGTTGTTATAATAGCACTTGGGCTTGACCTTTTTATTTTAAATAAGCACCACGGGCATGTTTCAATTAAAGATGCTTCTGTAATGGTTGTGGCTTGGGTTACGCTTGCCCTTTGTTTCGGCGGTGTGATTTGGTTTGCATCAGGCATGCAAAGTGCACTCGAATTTTTTACAGGCTACGTTATAGAATACTCGCTTTCCATAGACAATATGTTTGTCTTCATTATGATTTTTACATACTTTGCAGTTCCCAAAGACCACCAGCCGAAAGTACTTTTATGGGGTATTTTGGGTGCAGTTGTGATGCGTTTTATTTTTATATTTATCGGCGTACAACTTATAACACGTTTTACTTTCATGATTTATGTTTTCGGTGCAATCTTGATTTATACTGCGATAAAAATGTTAGTCGGTAAAGATGAACAAATCGATCCGTCAAAAAACCCTGTTTTGAAGTTAATGAAAAAGATAATTCCCATAAATGAAAACATAAGCAACGGTAACTTTTTTTGCCGGGAAAACGGCAAACTATTTGCTACAACTTTACTTGCAACGGTGGTTGTAATTGAAGCATCAGATTTGGTTTTTGCGGTTGATTCCATCCCCGCGGTTTTGGCAGTAACGCAAGATACTTTTATAGTGTACACATCCAATATTTTTGCGATTATCGGGCTTAGGTCACTTTACTTTTTGCTTGCAGGTATGGCAAACAAATTTGAGTATTTAAAATATGGTATTGCCGCTGTTTTGGCTTTTGTGGGTATAAAGATGTTGATATCGCATTATTACAAAATGCCGACGGTAATTTCCCTTCTTACCATAGTAATAATTCTAGGTATTGCGGTGTCGGCATCTGTAATAAAAAATAAGAAAGCAGTAAAAAACTAATCTACGAACACAAATCCGGGTTGAACATCTAATTGAATATTATCTTCTATTGCTTGAAATAATTTCTCAGCTTTTTCAACACAATCCCCACGGGAAATACAACCTCTAAATGTAGCAGAAGGGCTAAAATCAGACCACTGGACATCTCTGCGACAAAAAGGCTCCCCATGTAAGAACTGAAAGTTACTACTACCACCGTTTACTTTTAAGGCATTTAAAGAGTCACAAGTATCTTTATGCTGATCCCTGCTATATACCATTTTACAAGATGAGGCATACTCTTCAGATATGTTATCCAATCTCTCACATTGTGATTTCATATCATCTACTATACTATTCCATTTATCTCTTAATTTAGCCGTTTTTTCCCCTAGGGTAACACCGAGAACGTTCTGTATCCTGCAAGATCCCGGGGCACCATTTTTCGCAACATTTTCTAAACCTTCAAAAGGTGTAACGCCAGCAGAAATGTCTGTTAATCTCTTTTTATGGCGTTCAAATGCTCGTCTGATTGATACAACCCTCTCCTCATAGCGTTGGCGGCCTTGCTCGCATTCCTTCATGTTTCGTTTTACTGTAAGAACAAGAGTTAACGGAGACATTTCCGCCGGATCAAGCGTAGGAACTTTATCTTGTTTCTGATCTTTAGCAATTAAAACTTTATCTTGCGGTTCATCACCGTTAAAAGCAATTTCTGACAAATGTTTTGAAGATTCTATATATTTCCTGCTGACAGAGGCATGGCTGTAAAAATAACTTGAAAACATATCTCTGCCTGTATTACCGAGAAAGTCAATCAAATTTAAAGACGGTAAATCATCTTTGACATAATAACCCAGAGCACCGTCATAACCGCCAAAGTTACGCAAAGCGGCAAAGGTATCCGTAAAACTGCTATCCCCAATTAATTGTGAAATTACGCCTTCAGGTTTAACAACACTAAATTCCGGCCCGGAAACTATGGGCTTTACCATACGGCTGTTTTCCAAAGTTTGGACTTCCCCCTCATCTCCATCTGATTTATAAACTGATGAGGCAAAATCAGGCAACGGTTCGGGTTTTTGGGAAGCATTTACTTGCCCTTGTGCATTTTGACCGTCACGGTCAAAACTGCCACGTACCTGACGGCGTTTGCTACCCATAACTTCATCCTGGTTTTGGGTTCTTGCTGTTGCTCTTTTATAACTGAAATCAGTAAAACCGTCATCTTCAAAATCAGTAAAAGAATCCCCTTTCGGCAAAGCACGTACGCCTTTTAAATCACCGTCAATTTCAGGAACGCTTACAGCGGTTTTATCCTGATAAATACCGGCAATCTCTGCGGGGCGTTTATGGGTTCTTTCGTACTCATGATAATAAGTTACTTTTGCATTTATTAAACGATTAGCGCCTGCCTCTGCCGTATTAAAGCGGGATGTATAAAACACATCCGGTTCATATTCGGCTTGATATTTTTGGAAGGCACTTGCCATATTAGGTGTTTCTATGCCAAATGAATTTAAGGCTAAATCAATCAAAGTTAACTTCCTGGCGATATCTACTGATAAGCCATATCTGCCGGAGATATTTCTAAATAAAGGGATATAATAAACAGGTACCACTAAACTGATTAGCAAAACCAACAGGAACAAAAAGGACATCACCAAAAAAAATCTATTTTGGTTTTTTTGTTCTTTTTCCTGCTGTTGTGCAGATCTTACCTGATGTTTAATTTTTTGTGTCATAAATCCTCTTTATTTTATGATAACAAATTATTTCCTTAAAGTGTTTCTTTGTGTTTTTAAAGCCTCAACTTGTGCTTTAAGTTTGGCCGCTTTTGCTGCAGCTTCTTGCGCTGCTTTCATTTTAGCGGCACGTTCCTTTTCCGCTCTTTCTTGGGCAAGCCTGGCTTTATTTTCAGCATCCCTTTGGGCTTGCTGTTGGGTATATTCGTTATTAAGGGATTGCCTTTCCCTCTCTTGGGCCAGACGCAATTGCTCTGCTTGCGCACGGGCTTTTTCCTTTTCTGCGGCTGCCGCTTCCGCACGGAGGCGTGCCTCTTTTGCCTGGACTTCCCTTAAGCGTGCATTATAAGCAGCAAGTTCAGAAGTATAATCAACACCTTGTGCCCCTGCCCTTAATTCCTGTTGTTTGGCAAGTTCTTGCTTCCTAAGTTGCTGGTTCAAAAGATCATTTTTTTGAACCGGCTTTGATATACCTTCAATGCCAAGTTCTTTTAATCTCCTTTTCTTTTCAAGTTCCCTTTGCCTACGCGCTTCTTTAGCACGATATTCCTGCATCTGTGGGGAATTCACAACTGCATCAACATTTGCCTGAACTTGCTTTTTGGTTTTTATATTATCTTTGACAATCAGAAAAATTGCAAATATTAAAAACAATGCCATTATAATGAACCAAGTAATTTTAACAAGTTTGGCGAATTTGGAAAGTGCAGGCCTCCCTGCACTTTCCTGATTTGGAACTTGTTGAACTGTTTGCATTTTATTAAGGTTATTTAAATTCTGCATAGATTACCCTCTCATCAAAAAGGCTTAAATCCTCCACCTAAAAATCCTCCTAAACCTTTCGTGGCAGCCTCTGAATTAATTAAAACTTCTCCTCCTGCAGCTGCACCACCGCCACCACCACTGCCTAATCCGCTTATCCAACTTGATATACTGGACCAAGGTAGCCAACATAAACCTAAAATTGCTGTTAAACCACCGGCAATTAGACCAACTGTTGTAAGTTTTTCATCGATATCTATACCTTGATTAACCAAACCGAATCTTTCCTCATCACCCATCTGTTTTACCATGTCAACTATACCGTTATCACCTGCCCACATCATACATGCTATGAAAACCAATGCTGCCGCGGATAATACACCTGCTGCAACCCATAACCACCATGCTGCCGGTGCCGCATAAGCTGCTTTTACTAAGAAATAAAGTGCTATAGCAGAAGCTAAAGTAACACCGATTAATATTCCTAGTTTTCTGTTAATATCATTTTGCAATGCTGCCATTTCTTCTTGCTGGCGTGCTGTTTCTTCCAATATTTGATTAACTTCATTTGCGGCAGCGGCTACCTCTGCAGCTACACCGTCCATGCTGGCACCATCAAGCAAAGAATTTGCGACTTTACCTATGGTTGCCCCTTCCTCTATCGGGGAAACAATACCTTCCGGGTTACTACCGTCAAAGGCTGCTTCCGCTAAAGATTTTTGACCTACGGCTTGCTGGCTGGCTAATGCTTTACCGGAATAAGCGGCCGCTAAATACATATCACCTGCTGCACCACGGCCTTTATCATTACCGCCTTTATAAGCCTGCCCCCTAAAACCTACATTAAAACCACCCATACCACCTGCACGGCCGAATTTAAAAGCTTCGCTGTTAGTATATTCAACACTGTTTTGCGGTAAAGCGCGGGTATTGCTATCACTGCCACCTATGCTACCACCGCTGAAAGAAGATGAACCTGCACCGCCACCGCTAGTACCACCGCCGTTTGCACCAAAAGATGAACCGCCGTTTGAAGATGCAAGTTTGTTTATTTGTGTTGAAGGCCTTACTTGATTTTTACCGCCTTTACCGTCTTTAGCACCTTTACCGGCTTTACCACCTTTACCGGCTTTACCACCTTTACCGCCGGCGACATTACCTGCTGAGGCTGCAGCTGCTTGCATTTCCTGGAAAGCAGCCTCACCTTTAGCGGAATTGTAAGCTAAAGCATCAGCTTCCGTCATACCTTCCACATCTTGTTCATAAGTAGAACCGAAAGGATTATAAGCATCACCATTGGCATAAGCACCGTTTGCACCGGCACCATAAGCACCATCGGGGCCATAAACAAAACCTTCATCAGCGCGAACGCCTTCTGCATAAGCGCCATCTGAACTGAAAGCATCACCGGGTTCAGTTCCGTCAGATTTACCTTTTAAAAAGCGGGCACTGTAACCATCTTGCGTAGCTGCCATTTGCCTTTCAAGGTCACTGCGGCTAGCTGAATTACCACCCATAAAATTATTATAAGCACTATCGCCAAAGCGGGATAAGGCCGCATCATTTGCGGCTTTTTGGTTATCGCCGCTGAAATTGTTTACAACACCTAAACCGACCATAAGTGTTGCGCCAATCAACACGGCACCGGCCACTGTTTTAGTACCGAATTTAGATAACATGTTTTTCATAAGTCCTCCTGTTAATCTCTGTTAAATTTATTTACCTTGATTTCTACCGGTTTGAGCCTGACGGTAAATTTCAAGCTTCTTTCTATAATCCATAGCTGCCTTAGTAGCCTTTTTAGAATCTTGCCTAGTTACACCGGATCCTTTAAATTGTGTTTCAAGATTCGCTAAATAAGCATCTTCTTCTTTTTGCCGTAAAGCACGGGCTGCTGCTAACTCTTTCTCTCTTAAAGCATTTCTTTGCTTTTCAATAGCTGCTATGCGTTTTGCTTTTGCACTTTCAATAAAATCACGGCTTGCTTTGGAAATGTGCCTATCTGCCGCTACTTGAAAAACTAAAATCAAAATCGTAAAAACACATAGTGCTATTGCAAAATAATCAGGCCCTTTTTCTTTCTTTAAGATTATATTATCATTCATAATTATTTTTCCTCTTTTTCTTTAGCTGCTTTTCTATTTTTGCTTGAATTAATAGTGCCTGAAACAGCTTGCTTCATACGGCTAGCAGCCGCCGTAGTAGCAGTTCCCTGTAGCATTTTCACAAAACCGCTTGTAGCTGTTTTTGCTGCTTTCATACCTTGCCACCAAGCTATACCCAAAGCCGCGGGATATACACCACACATTAAGGTATAGTAAATCCAATTTTGATTTGACATATTGGCTTTCTTTCGCAAATCCGCAAGTTCTGAAATGGTTTTGTAAATATTCATACCGTCGCCGTCATAATCAGCGCCAAAAATCGCAAATAAAGCCGCAGCCGTTATAAGGCCTGCAATAACATACTTAACCCAATGGTTAATTTTCATTGCTGCAGCAATTAAGAAACATGCTGCAACGGTAATTATACCGGCATTGATCATGTGATTCCAAACATTTCTTTGCAATCTGGCTTGTTTTTGCGCATCAGTTTCAACGGTTGTTTCAATTTTATCTAAACCTAAATTTTTCTTGGTACGTTTAAAACCAAGTTTGTTACCGCTGATATCAATTGGGACATCACTGTTAAGAGTCATCCCCTCATCTATTTCTACACCACCGTCAAAGGCATTGGCTGCTTCCTGTGCACCTTGTGCAAGAGATTTTTCACCGTTTGTTTGTAAAGTAGCAACTGCTTTACTGGAAAGGGTATAAGCAGCTTGTAATTCTGATTTTGCACTGCCCCTGCCACCTTTTGTACCGTCAACTTCTCCACCACCTTTGGCGACATTAAAACCACCTTCATTACCGGCACGGCCAAACCTAAAAGCATCAGCATTTGTTTGACCTGCATTTCCTTGCGGTATTGCACGGGTATTGCTATCTCTACCGCCTTTAGGGTTACCCCCCACCGGTACTGTACCAGTACCAATACCACCTGTTACTGAATTACCGCCTGCAACACCGCCACCTGCTACAGTGCCACCTTTTGCAGTTCCGAGTTTTGAACCGCCTTGTGAAGCCGTAAGTTTACCGACTTGCGTTGCTTGCCTGGATGATTTAGCACCTTTACCTTTTGAGCCGCTTGTTGCTGCCGCAGTAGCTTGTTGTGCTGCTTGAAATTGCCTTGCACCGGGGGCGGAACGTTGGCCCGGCTCTATCATTCCGCTTACGCCTTCTTCAAATGTAGAACCGAAAGGATCATAAACATCACCGTTACTGTAAGCACTGATTTCATTACCTTCGGCGTCATAAGAGGCGCCTTCTACGCCGGATCTTTGGGAATCAAGATAAGCGCGTGCCGCTTCAAAATTAGCCTGTTCTCTATCGGCATTGCTTCTTATTGTTCTTGAATCAACAAAACCATTTTGGGTACGGATTACACCCTTATTATTTTGAACTGCAGCGGGTAAAGTATCGTGGGTTTGTAAATCTAATCTCTCACCGTCAAAAGGATTAGTGTTTAAATTTAAACCTTCGCCGGTATAAATTGCACGACGTTCAGGGTTATAAGCAGGGGAATTATTATAAGCAGTATAAGTGTTATACCCAATAACTGCCGCAAAAACACCAAGGCCCAAACCCGTCATGACATTGGGTGATATTTTACCTTTGTTATTTAACAGAATATTTTTAAAAACTTTAATAATATTTTTCATAAAATGCTCCTCATTATTAACAACCTTTAACGCACTGCCATTCGCCTTCTTTGCCCATCAACCAAGTTTTCTCACCGTCTTTAAAAACACCATTGCTAACAGAATCACCTTTCCAACCAGTCCAACAACCGCTTGTTACACAGTTAATGCCTGCATCCAAAACTTTGTTAAATAAATTCATTCCAACACAACTCCAAACTAGATGGCCTTTGTTATCTAAACAGTTCTCATTTATATTATATTCATTCTCTTTCTTTTCTTTTTCCTTTTTCTCAGCTTCCTGTTTATTAACTTCATCACCGATGGAACGGGCTAAATCATTTTGTAGTTCTGAACTTACACCTAATGGTTCTTCAAGGCCAAGGTCTTGTTCGTCTTTCTCTAATCCTTCAGGTGTGACACCGTCTTGGAAGGCATTCATAGCCCCTACAGCGGCACTTTCTGCACTATCGGCATTTGCACCTTTCATAGATTCCACACCGGCCCTATACAAATCTGCACTTCTACCTTTGACAAAAGCCATATCTTGTGCGGTTACATTATTAGTTACAGGAGTAGAATTAACTTGCCCGTTTTTATTACCACCTTCATTACGCCAAATTGAACCGGTAACGCTTGAACTACCGCCACCTGAACTAAAACCACCGCCCCTGCTGGCCAAACTGCCCGGAGTGGTTTTTTCATTTTGTTTACGTATAGACGCCTGTTTACCTGTAGTTTTATTATCTCTTTTATTTTTAATTCTTTTTGCTTCTTTATCAAAATCTTCTTTTGCTTGGCGTTTCCTTTGTATGCGGGATTCCCTGATACTTTGGGCTTCTTCGGCTTTTTCTTTTTCTTTGATTATTTCAGCATACTCCGGATCCGGTGGAGGTGGAACACCTTCCGCTTTATCTTTGGCTTGGCGTTCCTCTTTATCTTCGGAAGAAAATAAAGAACCAAGGAGATCTGCATTAGATATGTTTGCATATTCCGGGTTATTACGTAAGAAATTGTCGGCATCGGCATCTGTACCGAACGGCAAGGCTGCAAGGTCTTGCTGCCTTTGCGAAGAAAACTTACTATAATCAGGTTTATTTTCACCACCCATATTTGGTATAACGCTGATTAAAGTTAAAACCATAACCAACCCGCAACCAACCCAAGTATAGATTTGTTTTCTGTTATCACTTTGGTCTCTTCTTTGACCGCTACTTCTCATTATTATCGCCATATAGATACCCTTTTATAAAATTTACTTAAAATTTTTTACCATAATACAAAAAAACTTTGCTCTTGCTGACCCGCCCCCCTACTTCAAGGGCGCTCACGCATAGAGCCAATACTTCTGCTAATAGTATAGTGGTTTTTTTACAATTTGTCAAGGGGTAATTTTAATTAAACCCCAAAAATAGTAAAATATAGGTAATGGAAAGTGTAAAAAATAAAGTTTTTGCGCCCGTTAAAACCGCCTATCAATTTATGATGTCTATCGTAGATAAAGTGGCGGAAAATATCGGCATAAGCAAATATTTTGCACGCTTTATGGTAAGCGGTGCGATAAATACTATCTTCGGTTATTTTGCTTTTGCGTTTTTTATTTTTATCGGCTGTGGGGATTTTACCGCCCCGCTATTTGCTAATATCGCAGGTACAATTTTTAACTTTAATACTATCGGCGGTATGGTGTTTGGCGATAGGTCAAAAAAATTATTTTGGCGTTTTTGTTTGGTTTATACAATAGTATACATCTTCCAAGTTGTAGGGCTTAAAATTTTTGCTGCATGTGGCGTGGAAAACCGATATTTATCAGGTTTTATTTTAACTTTCCCCGGCGCACTTTTATCTTATTATTTAAACAAAAAATTTGTTTTCAAGAAATAAAGTTTACTTTGTAATATCAATGTTGCGCCACTTACCACTAAGAAACCGCCACATCATCAATACCCCGGTGCCGACGCCGTAAATACACATCCACGTCCACAAAGCAACTATTCCGCCATGGAAAACTTGCACAATTAAATAACTGCCAAGCATTAGTGCGGATGCACAAACTATCATAAGTTTCATTTGGAATTTTGTGTCTCCGGCACCGCGCAAACCGTCACCGAAAGTTAAATAAACTGTATCCCCCAAAGTAAATATAAATAGGAAAGGAAGCAACACTATTGCACTTGCATATATCGCTTGCGTTTGCGGTGTTTGTGCGCCGATAAATGCACCAAGTATCGTTTCGGGAAATGCAAAAAAGCAGAAGAATAATGCCGCTTCATACATAAGTGAAAGTTTAAAGACATTATAAAGTGCTTTTATGCCGACTTCTGTTTTACCTGCACCGCGGTATTGAGCAACTAAAATTTGCCCGGCGATAGTTAAACCCATTAAAGGTAAAAATTCAAGCGTTTGAAGCGTCATAATAATATTGCTTGCAGCAAGTGAAATGCTGTCAATATTACCGACAAACAAAACAAAAATTGTAAAAGAAATTACGTCCATAAACATACCAAAACCGTTCGGTACGCCAAAACGCAAAAGTCTAACAAGCGCCGCCTTATTAAAACCAAAAAGTTTACCAAGGCGAAACTTTTTATTTACCGGGCGGAAAAGTAAATAAAGGAAAAATAATGTAACGCAAAAACCGCTGATTACCGTCGAATATGCAGCGCCTGCCATACCCATTTTAGGCAGGCCGAGTTTCCCAAAAATCATAATATAAGAAAGTGCTACATTTATGATATTTCCGCCGATATTTGCAATCATTGTAATTGCAGTTCTGCCTTGCCCGGTAAAAAAACTTGCAAGCGCGTTATTAATGACCGCAAGCCCACCGAAAAGTGCAAGAATTGTAAAATAAGTAAGTTCGTATGTTTTAATTTCCGGTGCGTGGTTTGTTGTACTTATAAAAAATCTGCCAAGCGGTGTTAATGCAATTATCAAAAGCCAGGAAATTACGCCGAGCAAAACCCCTTGCCATAAAGCAACACTTAAGCGTGCATATTTTTTTTGACCGAAATAATTTGCAACAAATACCGCCGTATATCCGCATGAGCCCATAAAGAAAGAAATTATTGTAAACGATAAAAGCCCCGCCGGAACACAGGCAGCTAAAGCCTCGGGCGAGTACCAAGAAAGAAACATTCTATCAGTAAATTGCATTAAACTTTGAGACGAATTTGTAATAATCAAAGGTAATGCAATTGTTAAAATTAACTTATAAGATGCCTCTTTACTTTTTTTGATTTTATTAAATAATTTCTTCATTTTACTTCGGTAACTTAGCAGGGAATAAAAAAACCTGCGGCTAGTAATAGACGCAGGTTAGAACTCAAAAAACAATTATTTCTTTGAGACTTTTACGGCTTTTGGCCCTTTTTCTGATTCAACAACTTCAAAGGTAACTTCTTGACCTTCTGCTAAGGTTTTGAAACCGTCACCTTGAATTTCTTGATAGTGAACAAAAAGATCTTTTGATCCATCATCCGGGGTAATGAAACCATAACCCTTTTGGTCGTTAAACCATTTTACTTTTCCGTTTGCCATTACTAATTACTTCCTTATTATTAATCTTGTCTCAAAGAGACTGAGGCCTAGCCTCACAAATATTATAACATATTTTAGAAAAGATTTTACAAAAAAATTTTTTGCCACTTTATGTAAAAAATTATTTAAAATTTCAAAACCAATTTCTACGTCTGAAAATAAAAAAGTATTTGCAAGTTAACTCTAATTTTCGTATAATTTTATAAAGTAAGTTTGGCGCGATGGCCAAGTGGTAAGGCGGCAGTCTGCAAAACTGCTATTCGGGAGTTCGATTCTCCCTCGCGCCTAATGCTCTTTAAAACAAACCCTTTTGTACGCCTTGCGGGCGTAGTTCAATGGCAGAACCTCAGTTTTCCAAACTGATGACGAGGGTTCGATTCCCTTCGCCCGCTTTGGCGGAAACGTTGGGTTGATTTTGCTGGGATAGCTCAGTTGGTAGAGCATCTCCATGGTAAGGAGAAGGTCGTGGGTTCAAATCCCATTCCCAGCTTTTACTTTTTAAAAAACAAAAAAACACAGGAGAAATTAAAAATGGCAAAGGAGAAATTCTCAAGAAGCAAACCACACGTTAACGTTGGTACAATCGGCCACGTTGACCACGGTAAGACGACCTTAACCGCAGCGATGACGAAAGTCTTAGCAAGCGAAGGTAAAAGTAAAGAAATGGCATACAGCGATATTGCAAAAGGCGGTGTAGTAAGAGACGCAAGCAAAATCGTAACAGTAGCCGTATCACACGTTGAATACGAATCAGACAACAGGCACTATGCCCACATTGACTGTCCGGGCCACGCTGACTACATTAAAAACATGATCACCGGTGCCGCACAAATGGACGGTGCAATCTTGGTAGTATCAGCAGTAGACGGTGCAATGCCACAAACCAAAGAACACGTATTGTTAGCAAAACAAGTTAACGTACCGAAGTTAGTCGTATTCTTAAACAAAGTAGATTTAGTAGAAGACAAAGACATGTTGGACTTAGTTGAAGAAGAAGTCCGCGATTTACTCGTAAAATATGGCTTTGATAAAGAAACCCCGATCATCCGCGGTAGTGCATTAAAAGCAATTGAAGGTGATACAAGCGAACTTGGTATACCTTCCATTAAGAAATTGCTTAATGCATTAGATACCTGGATCCCTGAACCGAAACGCGAAACCGATAAACCTTTCTTGATGGCAGTAGAAGACGTATTCTCCATCACAGGTCGCGGTACAGTAGCAACCGGTAGAATTGAAAGAGGTAAGGTAAAAGTCGGTGATCCTTTGGAAATCATCGGTTTTAGAGACACATTAAATACCGTTGCAACAGGTATTGAAATGTTCCGCAAATTATTGGATGAAGGTTTAGCAGGCGATAACGTAGGTATCTTGCTCCGCGGTATTGATAAGAATCAAGTTGAACGCGGTCAAGTACTTGCAGCCCCCAAAACCATCACCCCGCATAAGAAATTCACTGGCCAAGTTTATATCTTGAAGAAAGATGAAGGTGGCCGCCATACACCTTTAACACCGGGTTATAAACCGCAGTTCTACTTCAGAACAACCGATGTAACCGGTGAATTACAATTCAAAGGTGACATGATTATGCCGGGCGACAATGCCGAAATCGAAGTAACGTTGATTACCCCGATTGCAATGGAAGAAGGTGTAAGATTTGCAATCCGCGAAGGTGGTCATACAGTAGGTGCAGGTGTTGTTACAAAAATTATTGAGTAAATAATTTTAAACACAAAAAGAACCCCCGAATAAAATCGGGGGTTTTTATTTTAGTACATTATCTTTTTATTTACGATATAAAAAGATATAATTTATTATGGAAAAATTGTTCAAAAATATAAATTTAAACCCAAAAATTTGTTTTGGTATAATTGCTTTTTGTTTTTGTATTTTTATATTATTATGCAGTTATTTATATCCTTTTACTTCCGATGATGTTAGGTTTTATATCATTACCAATGCAGATTTCTTTAGAGCAATCAAAACACAAGCTTTAGGGGAAGCCCCGCGTTTTTTTAATTTAGTAGCTGTAGCGGGTTTATATTTCGGATTAAAATTTAAAATGTTTTTTGTTTTGCTGAATCCTTTTGTTCAAATTTGTATACCTTACCTCTTATTCTATTTTGTGAAAGGCCGTAAATTGAATATAAATAATCAAGCAGATATTTTGCCTTTTTTACTTATCTGTTTCATGTATTTATTTGTGATACCGTCCCCTTCCACTACTTTGTTTTGGACAGGTGGTGCCTTTAATTACAGTTGGCCTTTTTTATTTTGTTTATTAACTCTCTGCTTATTTAGATTTACTTATCTAGGTAACAAATTGAAAGATGCCTGGTATATCAATTCGCTTTGGTTATTTATAGGTTTTGTGTCCGGCATGTCTAATGAAAACACCGGTCCCATGATGTTTGGGGTATCGTTTTGTTTCATTTTATTATGTAAATATAAAAAAATACAAATTCCTAAATATATTTATTTTGCTTTCTTTGGAATTATTTTGGGGGTGGCGCTACTCTTCGGATTAGGCGGAAGTTATAGAAGATTACACGATAATTATGTTTATACCTTTTTTGTTGAATCTGATTTTAGTACCAGACTATTATTTTCCTTACATCGTTTTGATAAATTCCTCAAGGCACTATATTATTTGCCTGCTATAACATTTATTGCACTTTTGCTTATAGCTTATGATAAAAAGATGAAAGTTATAAAGCGGGAAAATTTTATATTAAGTTTCTTTCTTTTATTATGCGGATTAGTTTTAGCTTTTGTTTTATTTGCAGCCCCTTTGATTCCGTACAGGGCGTATTATTCGGCAGGTATTTTTTGTTTAATAAGTTTTTGGTTATTCCTTGATTTGTTTAGAGATGTTTACAACTTATATATATTAAAATACATTACATTATTTTTTACGGTGTATTGTTTAATAATTTCCCCGTTGGTTATTATTCCTTATTTTAGTCTACATAAAAGTTTTAAAGACCGTGATGCACGAATATATTTAGCTAAAGAAAGAGGTAAAACAAAAATTTATATAGATGCTCTCCCTAAAATTCCTGGCCCTACCAAAAATTTAACTATAACTTATTTAGATATCGTTCGATATGATGACGAAAAATATTATGAAACAACTCTAAAAAAATGGTATGGCATAGAGGTCGTTGTACCGGATAAAACCAAATTCCTTATTCCCGTAATGCAACAAGCATTAAGAGACAAAGAACTTGACACACAGAGTAAATAAATGCTAACCTAAATTAACTATTATATATAATATAAAATAGTTAATAGGGGGTAGTTATGGGAAAGTTAGCAGTAAACATTGTAGATAAAGCAGGGGTAAGAGTTCCTTTGTTGGTAGAGGAATTAAACAAGGCTTACGCTGATGAATGGCTTGCTTATATTCAATATATGGCAGGGGCGCAAGTTGCAAGCGGTATGCCGCGGCCTAATTTATTGCCGGAACTTGAAGAACATGCAGCCGAAGAATTAGACCATGCCAAAAAACTTGCAAAACGCATCATTGAACTTGGAGGTACGCCGATAATAGAACCAAAAATGTGGTACAAATATTCCACTTGCGGTTTTGCGGCACCCAAAGACCACGATGCAAAAATTATTTTAGAACAAAACTTGCGTTCGGAACGTTGCGCAATATCTGTTTATAATAAACTTATTAATGTCCTTGACGGAAGGGATCCTGTTACGCACAAATTGCTTGTAAAAATTTTGGAAGAAGAAATTGAACACGAACAGGACCTTGAAGATATTTACGAAGATGTTAAGAGTTTAAACTGTAAAAAGAAGTAAATATTATTTGTTCTAATCTTATTACGGTAGCGTGTTATAAATCACGCTACCGTTCTAAATTTGCTACAATTCAAAATATAATGCAATAAAATTTAGGGGTTCTGCGTTTAACTAGTATGAAAGAGATAAACGAGCAAGAAATTATAAAAACCGTAAAGAAAGGAAACACTGAAGCATTTGGCTTACTTATAGAACAATATAAAGAAAGTTTATATTCCTTTATATTTTACAGCGTTAAAAATGAGGCTGCCGCACAAGATATCTACCAGGATACTTTAGTGAAAGCCTTAACAAAACTGAAAGATTATCACGAAGAAGGCAACTTTAAAGCGTGGCTCTTTACGGTAGCAAGAAATAATATAACGGATTATTTCCGCGCAAATTCGAAATTTGCAAGTTTGCCGGAGGACGAAAGCGCAGATATATTCCCGGCTAAAGAAAATACGGAAAAGGATGTAATATCTAAAATTTCTTTAGATAATATCCTTGCTAAAATTGAAGAATTACCGGAGAAAGATAAAGAAATTATTTTACTCCGTCAATATTTAAGTTTTAAAGAAATTGCAGAAGTTTTAAATTGCCCGCTCGGAACAGCACTTGCACGGTTAAACAGAGCAATTAAAAAATTGCAAAACAGTTTGGGGGAAGAATATGCCTTGTAATCAAGAAAATAATGCTTTGCTTTATGCATACGGCGAACTTGAGGATGCAAAAACGCCGGCATTTTTAGAGCATTTAAAGACTTGCAAAGAGTGTCAAAACATCTTGCATATTTGCGCATTGACAACAGCATCTTTGGCACCCAAGCAAGCCCCGGCCTTTTCAGTAGCCGAAGTAGTTGCAAAAGAAAAAACAACAAGTTTTAACTTCGGTTTCTTGAAAAGTTTCAAAGGTTTTAGATGGGTTTATCCGGCCTTGGTCTGCGGTGCTTTTGCACTTGCTATAGGCTTTACGGCTTTTGAGGTTACAACCAAAAAGCCAACGGTTATAGTTCAAACACCAATAACAGTATTTGAAGAAACGGACAATAACCTGACAGATTTGGAAACAGAAATGGAAGATCTGTTTTATTATATGCAAGAAATATAGGAGAAAGAAAATGAAAAAGTTAACACTCGCAGTACTTTCCTTGGCATTATTGGTTGGCGGTGCTTCTTTTGTTAGTGCAAAAGATATAGCCAAAAATGATGTTAAGAAAAACATTGAAGAAATGAATAAACTTGTCGAGAAGTATAATAAAGCCTCAGACAAGAAGAAACCTGCTATTGAGAAAGAAATCAAAACCAAGGTTTCCGAAAATTATGAAAAGCATTTGAAACGCATGGAAGAACGCACCGCAAAACTTGAAGAACAAGTTGCGGAAATGAAAACAAAACTCGCCGAAATGAAAACCGAGGAAGCTAAAACCAAACATGTAGATGAAATTACAAAGAAAATAATTTCCGGTGAAAAGCCCATGTTGTTTAGGCCTCCTTTTAAAGACGGGGAAAACTTTAAAGGCCCAAGAGCCGGCATGAAAGGCCCCGGTCATAGAGGTCATTTTAAAGGCCCGAAAGGTGAAGGTTGCCCTTGTGCTAAAGGGAAGAAAGGTGATAAAGGTGAAAAGGGTTGCCCTTTTGCGAAAGGTGAAATGTTACCTCCTCCACCGACACCGGTCGAAGAAGCAGCGAAATAGTTCTTATTAACTGACTACAAAAACTACCGCAAAAACTTGCGGTAGTTTTTTGTTATAATATTGAAAGGAGAATTTTATGGATATTAGTTTGACAGGTGTCATTTTTTTATGGGTAATTTTCTTTTTAAGTTTTTTTGTTAAAGTGATATTACCAGTATTTTTAATAGTTTGTTTAATGATGATTTATTTATCATTTGGAAATAAAAATTTTAAAAAAATGAAAAAATGGTTGATTTTAATGTTAATGGCACTACTTTTGTTGGTTCTAATAATTGCTACGTTTAAATATATGGAAAAAAATAGCCCTAGAGATTATACGACGATAGAACAAAGCAAAGAAACTCCCGTATCAGAAATCTCTGAAATGCGGGAAGAAATAAAAACTAGTATTAAATAATTTATTTTTTCTTCAAAAATTTACTTGCAATATTTTCGGCAACGGCGTTCATTTCGTTGCGTTTTTTGATGGTGTTATCATCATAACCGATAAGATGTAAAATACCGTGAATTATAACCGTTAAAAATTCTTTGCGATAATGCTTTCCAAGTTCCCTTGCCTGTTTTTTTGCTTGCTCAAAACAAACAAAAATGTCTGCATAAATTTTATTGTTTATTGGTGATGGATTTTCAAAAGTAATAACATCCGTTACATAATTGTGGCCTAAAAATTCTTTGTTTATTCTTAAAATTTCTTTAGGCGAAACGATAACAATATTTATATTTTCAAAGCTATTTTTTTGTTTGCCGATTGCAAAAGAAACTGCCGCCCTATACAATTTTGTTTTTTTGTAATACGGCGGCAATTTTGTTTGATAAAAGAAATTTATTTCCATTATAAAAATTTTGTTCTTCCGCGCGGAATAATTACAATACCCGACGGATCAATAAAATAATTTTGGCTGTCTTCTTCTTTATCTAGGCCTACTTTCATACCGTTTGGTAAAACATTAAAACGGTCAATAATTGCTTTTTTGATGTGGCAATTTTTACCGATAACGCAATTATCCATAATCACGCTGTCTTCAAGAACAGCACCTTCTTCTACTACGATATTGCTTGCCAAAACACAGTTTTTAATTATGGTTTTTTTGCTAATACGGCAACCGTTACTGATAGTACTGTTTATAACTTCACCGCCTAAATAAGCCGTAGGCGGAAGGTTATGGACTGAGGTGTTTATCGGCCAAAGCGGATTATTTAAATCAAATTTAGGTTTTTCTCCAAGCAAATCCATATTGGTTTGCCAGAAAGATTGAATAGTTCCTACATCACGCCAATAGCCCTTTTCCTCATAACTTTTAACACCGGGCAATTTTTGGGAAGGGAAATCATAAGCGAAAGTCCTGTATTGTTTTAAAATTACCGGGATAATATTTTTACCGAAATCCAGTGACGGAATATCACAATATTTTTGTTGTAAAATTTTAAGCAAAACATTTTTGTTAAAAATGTAGTTACCCATGGAAGCATAAGCTTTTGTAGGGTGGCCTGGGATGCATTTTGGATTGTCGGGCTTTTCTTCAAAATTTATAATTCTGTTTTGATTATCTACGGTCATTACGCCAAAAGATCTTGCTTCTTTTATTGATACGACATTTGCGGAAACGGTAACATCAGCATTATTTTTAATATGAAACTCCACCATCTTGCTGATATCCATACGGTAAATATGGTCCGCGCCGAAAATGGCAATTAAATCCGGCTCAAAATCATTTATTAAACTGATATTTTGCCTGACGGAATCGGCTGTTCCCCTATACCAAATTTCACCAAGGCGCATTTGCGGAGGAACAACAGTCAAAAAGTGATCTTTACTGATACCTTGCGTTGGCCAAGAACTGCGGACATATTCAATCAAAGATTGCGAAAGGTATTGCACTAAAATATAGCAGGAAAAGATATTTGAATTTACAAAGTTAGACAAAACAAAATCAATAATTCTGTATTTTCCACCGAAAGGAACTGCAGGTTTTGAACGCTCTTTTGTCAGCGGGAAAAGGCGCTCCCCTTTGCCGCCTGCCATAATTATGCCGAGTATTCGCATAAAAACTCCTATTTATCTTGTAATTTTAGATTTTCAAATGCTTGCCAGGTCCAGGGTAATTTTTCTTTAAAAATCTTTTTAATTGCTTCCGCATATTGGCGGATTTCATATTGGGCATGACTGTCTGCACGGAGTTTAATAAAATTAAGTAAAGCACGAGCATTTATAGTCCAATAAAATTGTGTATATTGGCTGACGGGCAAAACACAACGTGCCATTTCGCGTGCGACGCCTGCCGCCAAAAGTTTTTTGTAACTTTCATAAGAGTTTTCAACGCTCTTATTATAAATCTCAAGCAAGGCTTTGTTATCAAGGTCTTTACTAACCACGCTACCCTGGCGGTTTGCGATATCTTGTACGCGGAATTCAGTGGGAATATAAAATTCGTCTTTAACTTCCGTATAACGTGCACTGATTTCATTATAGGAACAAATGCGGTGGCGCATCCATTGACGTGCGACGAAAATAGGACATTTAATGTGAAATTGAAAACAACAATGTTCAAAAGGGGAGTGGTGATCGTGTTCAACTAAATACTTGATTAAAAGTTTATCTTTTTCTTCACCTTTACTTACACCGCCGAAGGAAACGCGAGCAGAACTTACCGCCCTAAGATCAGAGCCCATAAAATCGACTAATTTAACAAAGCCTTTATCTAAAACTTCAATATAATTTTCTTGGGGGGTATTGTTTTGCATAATGTCTCCTTAAATGGTAATTCTAAACATATTGTATATTATTTATCGTACTTTTGCACATGTTGTGCCGTATAAGGCCTTAATTTGCTAGAATAGTAGTGTGAAACAGAAGACAAAAGCAATATGCCCCGTCTGCTTAGAAACGGTAGATGCCGTAAAAGAGCAGAAAGGAAACAATGTTTGGTTGCATAAGAATTGCCCCAAACACGGAACATTTTCAGTCCAAATAGCCAAAGACGCTCAACGCTTTTTTGATAAAACATATGACGTTGAAGGAAAACCGTTTAAAGCCATAACTTCTTTTAACGGTAATTGCGGCGACGATTGCGGTTGGTGCGAAAAACATAAACAACATATTTGCACCGGTCTTATTGAAATAACCGATGCCTGTAATTTATCTTGCCCGATTTGTTACTTCGGTAAAAAAGCACATAAACATATTCCCGCAGAAGAATTTGAGTCACGCTTACAAACTCTTCTTACCGTTGAAAAAGGGCATTTGGATGTCCTCCAAATCAGCGGAGGGGAATGTTTATTGCACCCTCAACTTAAAGAGATTTTGCAAATTGCTTTGAAGGAAGATATAGGCCGTATTTTAATTAATACCAACGGTATTAATTTGCTTACGGATACAGTAATATTTGATTTTATTAAACAGCATAAAGACCGTATAGAAATTTATCTGCAATTTGACGGATTTGATGACAATGTTTATAAAACACTTCGCGGTAAAACACTCTTGAAACAAAAACAAGATATTTTAGAAAAATTAAACAAAGCCGAAATTAAAATATGCTTGGCAGTTACCGTGTATCAAGAAAATTTAAAAGAAATACCTGCTATTTTACAGTTAGCGGTAGATTTAAAACATATATCGGGCATTACTTTTCAACGTTTAACAAAAGTGGGTAGTGCGACAGGCACAAAGATACCTTCCGTATTACAGGAAGATATTTTGTTGGCTATTGAAAATAGCGGATATATGAAGTATAAAGACTTAATCCCTTTACCTTGTTCACATGAAAACTGTACCAGTTTAGGTTTTTTGTTTTGCCAAGGTAAAAAGGTTTATTCTTTGGGCGATTATGTTGATTATTCCAAATGCAAAACACAAATATCTAACCGCATTGCTTTTGATAAAACAATTTTAGATTACATGAAAAAGAATGTTTGTAAATGTTTCGTCGGGCGTGTGTTGGGTGGAAATTTTATGTTGGATAAATTGCAGGAATTTGCACAAGGGAACGGCTCTTGCCATAAAGATATGAAAATCGTACGCATCATAGTAAAAAATTTTATGGATGCCGATACTTTTGATTGGCAACGCGCTCAAAAATGTTGTACGGGTGTAAGTGTCGGGAACGGTAAAGTTATTCCGTTCTGCATACACAACACATTAAAAGGAAAAATAAAATGGTAGAAAAAAATAATCAATCTGAAGAACAAGATTATCAGGAATTACAGCGAATATTATCGCAAAAACCTAAAGATAATCGGATAAATACTCCGACGGAAAAAACTTCAACAGGCAAAAAGATAGGGATAGTTGTTTTAATTATACTTGGTGTAGTAATTGCAATACCTTTCTTATTGTTTATTGCTTGTTTGGGCATGATTGTAGTTTCTAATTAATTATGTTAGCATATGCAATTTGTTCTTCTATCGGTTTAGCGGTAGGCGGATTGGCTGCTTGGAAATTGCCCATGCAACGCCCTCCGCAAGAGGTACGTTTGCCTTATTATACTTGTGCTTTTATAGGGGCCATTTTAGGGGCAAAAATACCTATTTGGCTGTCTTACGGCTTTGCAGATTATATAATCCAAGGCAAAAGTGTGATGGGCGGTATTTTGGGGGCCTTTTTGGCAATAAATTTATATAAAGCATGTTCACGTCATAAAGGTGGTTTTGGGGGGCGTTTTGTGATTCCTTTAGCAATTGCTATCGGTTTCGGTAAAATAGGTTGTTATTTAAACGGATGTTGCGGTGGCACTTTAACTTTCCCGGTACAACTTATAGAGAGTATGTTTCAGTTTATATCGGCAATTTGTTTATATAAATTTTATCAGCATACAAAAAGGCCTGATTTATTATTCCCCGTTTATTTGCTTGCTTATTTAAGTATGCGTTTTGTAATTGAATTTTGGCGTATAGAACCGCGTGTTTTGTTTGGGTTTACCGTATATCAATATTTAGCATTAATTTTCATCCCCGTATGTATTTTAATTATTTGGAGGCGTTCCCATGTTAACATGGTTGTTGCAGGCAAGTAAAAATGCCCAGAACCCAATACTTTTTTTAATAGGTATTGCTTTGGTATATATAACCGGTGTTGTTCTTTTAGCTGCTGTTATATGGAAATTTTATCAATATGAAGAAGGCCAAACTCCGAGAGTTGAAAAGAAAAATAAACATTTCTTTTCAACACGGGAAATGTTGCTTTTGGTATTAATACTTTTTCCCTTTTGGATAGGTTCTTGGGGGCAAGTGTATTTACCGAAAATTGCTAATTATTTCTTCTTTGCCATAGGTTCATTTTGTGTAATATTTGCTACCGCTTGGCATATTAGGGCTAAATTCAATATAGGTCTTTTATGGTCAGATGATATAGAAATTAAAGAAAAACACCCCTTGCAAACTACCGGTGCTTATGCTTTGGCAAGGCACCCTATGTATGCTTCTTTACTGTTGTGGTGTTGGGGTTGCAGTTTTGTTATGGCAAATGCCGTTACTATGATTCTTGTAAGTGCTTTGTTTTTGCCTTTAATGTATAGACGTGCTAAAGCGGAAGAAAAATTGCTTTTAGAGAAGAACCGTGATTATTTGTTATATCAAAAAAATGTGCGCATGTTAAGCATTACTTTAGGTGGTTTTAATAGCATAATAGTTCGCCTTATAATTGCTTTGATTTTGCTTTATTGCACGGCACTTAATTTGATAAATTTACCGGTTCTGTTCGGGTTTGTTTTTATCCATCTTTATTTGGGATATAGTTTAATACCGGAGAAAACGGCCTTTTCTTATCGTTCTAAATCGGGGATGATGCTGATATTTGGGTTGCTCGGTTTATATTTTCATCACGCTTTCTTTTGCTTTTTTTACGTAATAATTGCCATGTGCCTTTATGGTCTTAAGTGGAATTGCCCTTGTATGTTGGTATATGAAAAATACCATGGTTGCCCTTGTTTCGCTTTGCTGAAAAAATGCAGTTTGCGTAAAAAAGCGGACAGATAAACACGAAGCAGGCCTTAATTTGCTAGAATAGTAGTATATGGAACTTAAGAATATAGCCCTATTTTTCAATTCAAAACGCGAAAGTTGTTCTAAAGCAGCAAAAGAGTTAAAAGCAAGTTTTGAAAAAGAGCAGATAAAAACCAAAATACTATCTTACGATAACCCAAAGATTGATAAAAATATTGATTTAATATTTTCACTCGGTGGGGATGGTTCTTTGCTTAAAATAGTACGTAAATCCGCACACCATAAAATAAAAATACTTGGGCTTAACTTCGGGCATCTTGGGTTTTTAACTTACGATAAACAAGCAAATATAAAAGAACTTTTAAAGGCTTTAAAAGCAGATAAATTTTGCCTTCAGGAAAGGGCTTTATTAGACGTGCAAGTTATAAGAAATAAAAAAATTGCTTTTAAAGGCATAGCACTAAATGAGTGTACAATAAAATCAAACAAAGCACGTGCCATACACTTAAATACCTTTTATGAGAAGAGTGAACTTAAAGAATATTTTGCCGACGGCTTAATGCTTTGCACCCCAACAGGTTCCACCGCTTATAATTTGGCGGCCGGCGGGCCGATACTTGAACCTTCTTTAGAAGCCTTTACCTTAACACCTATTTGCCCGCATACTTTGGCACAAAGGCCTTTGGTTTTGAAATTGAATTCCCCTTTATTTGTAAACGGGCAGGAAGAATCACATCTTTGTTTGGATGGGCAAGTGTTTTTTAAATTATCCAAAAAAGACAGGGTGCAAATAAAAAGAAGCCCATTAAATGCTAAAATAATTTTTGCTAAAGATTATGATTTTTTTAAACTCTTAACCCAAAAATTAACTTGGGGCGGTAACTGTAAAAATGCTTAAAAATATTGCTATAAAAAATTTTGCTTTAATTGATAATTTAACTTTGGAACTTTCCAAAGGGTTGAACATTTTTACAGGTGAAACAGGTGCCGGTAAATCAATAGTAATTGAAGCTTTAAGTTTTGTTTTGGGTGCGCGCGGCGATAGTGGCCTTATCAAGCAAGGTGCAAATAAAATGGAAGTTTCCGCCGCTTTCGAAGGGGTTGTTTGGCCGCAAAATATTAAACAAAAATATAATTTGGGAAGTATTTTAAATTTATACCGTTCTTTAGATTTACACGGTAAAAATACTGTTAAAGTTAACGGGAAAAATTACAGTGTGCAGGCATTAAACGAAATCGGTAATTCTTTAATTGATTTCCACGGCCAGCACGAACACCAAAAACTTTTTAACTCGGCAGAACATTTAACTTTGCTTGATAATTATGCTAAAAACGAAAAACTTTTAAAAGAAACCGAAGAAGTCTATAAAGAATATCAAATCTTAAAAGCCAAGGCCGATGCCGCTAAAATGAGTGAGGAAGAAAAAGCACGCCTTTTAGATCTTTATTCTTATCAGTTAAAAGAAATTAAAGATGCCAATTTAAAACAGGGAGAGGAAGAAGAAATAAATGAAAAACTTCCCTCTTTAAAATATGCCGGGCATTTAAAAGAAAGTGCAAAAGATTTATGTGACTTGCTTGATAGTGAAGGTGCCGCTTGCGAGCGTTTAAATAAAGCCGCGCAAATTTTGGAAGATATGGCCCAAACAGATAAAAGCCTTGAAGATCTTGCGAAAGAACTTGCACAAACCGCAAACAGTGCACAGGAAATTACTTCCGCTTTGGTTGATTATGCGGAAACATTAGATATTGACCCTCAAGTTTTGGATAATCTTTTAAGCCGTCAGGAAGAAATTAAAAAAATAAAACAAAAATATGGTCCGACTTTAGAAGACGTTTTTAATAAACAAACTGAGTTGGAAAACAAATTAAATGCTTTACAAAATGCCGAGGAAAATATTCAAACATTGAACAAAGCACTTGAAAAGCAGGCCCAAAAACTTATATCTTGTAGTGAGGGCTTAAGGAGTCAACGCAGGAAAGCCGCTAAGCTTTTAAGCGAACAAGTGGTTAAAGAAATTAAACCGCTCGGTTTCAGTGAAGTTCGCTTTGAAGCGGCGTTAGAACCTTTAGATTTCCCGGGCCCGAAAGGTTTTGATAAAGCGGAATTTTTATTTTCCGCAAATGCCGGGCAAAGTTTACGCCCTTTAAGGAATATTGCAAGCGGTGGGGAAATTTCCCGTTTAATGCTTGGTTTAAAGGTGCTTTTGGCCGGGGATGTTCAAACCATGATCTTTGATGAAGTGGATACAGGTATCAGCGGAAATACAGCAAAACTTGTTGGTAAAAGTTTAGCCAAATTAGCTAAAAACCGCCAAGTACTTTGTGTTACACATTTAGCACAAGTGGCTGCCTTTGCAAATAAACATCTTAGGGTGGAAAAGTTTGCAAAACAGGGTAAAACCGCTATCAGCGTTTTGGCTTTAGAGGACAAAGATAAAGCCCTTGAAATTGCCCGTATGATAGGTAGCACAGATGCAAACAGTGCAGGTTTTAAGCATGCCTGCGAATTACTAAAAGAAGCAAATAATGCTTAAATAAGGAGAAATTATGAAAGAAGAAAATCAAATAAACGAATCTAATAAATGCAATAAAAAACCTTGCCTTTGCCACAAAATTTTGGGGTTGAAAGGTTTATCAATGATATACAAAGTGTTAAGCATAATTGTAATCTTGGTAATGTTTTATATTTTAGGTACAGGCTGGTATGAAATAATCAAGGAAAAATTACCTATGGGGCAAGCATTCTTATGGACATTCCAGGTTATTATTACTTATTTATTTTATGCACTCATATTATTTACTATCTCAAAAGTATTAAAAGTTCTTAAAAAAATTAAATACGCAGTAAGTAATAAATAGTTGTTTACCGCGCCTTGTTTATCAGGGCGCGGATTATTATGAAAAAGATTTTTATTTTTTTATTCGCTTTAAGTTTTGCGGCACCTGTTTTTTGTGAAGCTATCAAATTAAAAAACGGGTTGGTGGTTAACGGTTCAATTATTGACCGTAGTGAATATATTTTAAAAGTGCAGACTTCTTACGGCGTAATTTCTTTAAATCAAAGGGAAATTGAAAAAATTATGCCGGATCTCCACCGCGTATTTCTAAAAGGAGGGGGGGAATATGTCGGCACAGTAGTAGACTTAGACGATTTTAATTTGACTTTAAATACCGATAACGGCCTTGTGAATATTGATGTCGCACAAATAACGTCAATGGAAATTTATGATTATGAAGAAGCTGCAAAACAAAAAAAATATGTTGAAACAAAAATAGAACAAGAAACCCAGAATAAAGCACAAGAGGAAGATAAAAAACAAAAAGCAGCAACCGAAACGACTTTAGGAACTTCCGGGTTAAGTTTCGATGAAGATTTAGAAAAAGTTTTCCCTTCAAAGCCTGAGGAACAGGAAGAAATAAAGTATATTTATAAAACACATCAGGAAACCCCTGAGGAAATAAAAGCCGCCGAAGAAGAACAGGCAGCCGCGGAAGCCCTAACACCTACTGAACAAGAACAAAAAGCAAAAGAAGAAGCAATATTTTTTGACCAAAATAAAAAGAGAAAAAACGGTAAAAATTATTTTGCTACTCAGATAGGTATGCTTAACACAAAATTAAATGTAGATATCTCTGATTTAGGTGGATCTACAGATTTTGAGGTATCCGGCTCCGGTGTTTATTTTGGGGTTGCTTATATGCGTAAACTTACAAATCGTTTTTGGTGGGGCGGCGGAGTTGGCTTCGGGATGCTACCTAAAAAAAGTACGCGTTACAGTTATATGACCACTCCTTACGCTGGGGAAGAGCGTGATGTTCAAATAAGCGGTCAAATTTATGACTTAAATGCTTTATTTAATTTTTATCTCAATCCACAACATCCTGTGAGAGTTTATCTGACGGGAGGTGCGAGTGTAACTTCCTTAGGTATTGATAAAAGTATTGCGGACCTAGTTTATAATACCGCCAGTAGCAGTTTAGAATGGAATTCCCCGCAAACGCAAGATACAACCCAAACAGTTTTCGGCGGCAATGTCGGGCTTGGGCTTGAGTGGACAGTGCAAGATATAAATATCGGCCTTGAGACACGCCTAAAATATACGACCCTGAAAAAAGAACTTTCAAATTCCCCAAAGAACAGTGTACTTGTAACTTTAAAAGCAAGTTGGTTTTTTTAATGAAAACAATATTTTTTGTTAATGCTTTAAAAGGCTCTTTAAGCACGAGAGAAGTTTGTAAATTAAAAAGTAAATTTCCTTTAACTTTTGTGCCTTTAAGTGACGGTGGTGACGGTTTTTTAGAAACTGTTGTTTACGCTCTACCTGCTGCGAAAAAACATTTTATTCTTGCTAAAAATGCTTTAGGCAAAATTAAGAAAACACCTTATTTAATTTATAAAGATTCTGCTTTTATTGAGTGCGCAAAAATTGCCGGCCTTGCCGAAATTAAACCGGAGCAAAGAAAAGTTTTAAAAGCATCTTCCTTTGGTATAGGGACAGTTTTAAAAACCTTAAGTACAAAAGTTAAAACGATTTATATAGGGCTTGGCGGTGTTGCTTTTAATGACGGCGGAGCAGGTTGTTTGCAAGCATTAGGATATGAATTACTTGATAATAAAAATAAACAAATTTCTTTGGGTATTTTAGGTTTATTAAAACTCAAAACAATTATTCCACCTAAAAATTTAAAAATGCCGAAAATAATTTGTTTTAGTGATGTGGAAAATAAATTATTCGGTCGTTTGGGGTCCGCACAAGTATATGGTCCGCAAAAGGGTGCAAACAAAAAAGAAGTTGTTTTGATTGATAGCGCCCTAAAAAATTTCCAAAAAGTAATAGGTAAAAATTTAGATAAAAAATTTTACGGTGCAAGCGGTGCTTTACCTGCTGCATTATGCGGTGTTTTAAAAGCAAAAATAACAAAGGGAACACAAGAAATTTTTAAATTGATTAAAGCGGAAAATTTAATTAAAAAAGCAAATTTAGTTGTGACCTCAGAAGGTTGTTTAGACGAACAAAGTCTGTTTGGTAAAGCTCCTTTTGAAATTTTAAAACTTGCAAAAAAACATAAAAAACAAGTGCTTTTTATTTGCGGTAAGAATAAATTAAACAGTAGTGTGCTTAAAAAATATACAAATCTTACAGTGGCAGAACTTTGTGCTTTGGCAAAAAACAATAAAGACAGTTTTGTAAATGCAAAAGTTTATTTGAAAAAAGTTCTGGGGGATTTGTATGAATATAAGCATTAAAAAATATCTGATTTTCTGCACTGTCATAGTGCTTTCTCTTTCTGCTGCCTTGGCACAAAATACGCAAGATTTAGGTAAATATAACGGTAAGACTATCCAAAAAATTGAAATCAAAACAAAACGTGTAGATCCTGGAGTAGTGCGGCACAATTTTCTTCTCCAGGAAGGTGCTTTATTTGAAGAGGGCCGTTATAGGAGAGCAATAGAAAACTTGCATAATATGCGCATCTTCAAAAAACTTGATTTCAAAATTGATAGAACCCCACAAGATAATTTAATTATAAGGATTGAGGGTGATGACGGTGCCTATCTTTTCCCGCTTGCGTTTATTTCAGGCGGCGGACAAAAAGGCGTAGGTGTAACGTTGGTTGAAGGTAATTATCTTAAAAAAGGCGAAATGATTTATACATTTATGGGTTTTGGGGACGACGGTATAATGGCAATTTTAGGCGGGGCGTATAAAGATTATTTCGCCAGTATTAAATTCGAAAACCTTAATTTTTACCGCCGTTTTTATGAACACAATTGGGTTAGTATGAAAGGTATTTTCGGTTCTGACAAAGATAAAAAACATTTTCATAACCCTTTATCTGAAGTTTACCAAAAGCAAGACAAACTCTCCTTAACTCTTGCCAGGACTAAAAACGATTTTACAATCTTTTTAACACCGGAATATTTTTATTTAAATTCCGCAGATAATTTTAATGATGGTATACATTCCACGGTAACGGTTGGTGTAAATTATCAAAAAGATATGCGACGTGGAACTAATTTCGGCGCTTTATTTGGATATGGGCTTTCCGATAAAAAAGAGGCTTTAACAGATTTAACAAAGCGTAAATTCGGATACAGGTTGGGGAGTTCCTTCCAACAAGGATATAAATGGGCAGGTAACAGTTATAAAATTTTAAAACTTTATACTGAAATGCAAACCAATATTGAATTTAAAAACCGTAATATGCTTTTATTTTATTTGAAATGGCAAAACAGTTTTGGGTCACCTTTTGAAGATAAAGTTCAAACCCATGATTTGTTAGATTACGGTAAACACTTGCGTCAACGTTACGGCAGGCAAGGGCTGGGAACAGGGTTATCTTACGTTTGGTATCTTATTAGAGATAATGTCGGTCTTTTGAGTTTAAGCCCTTTTTATGAATTTGCTACTGTTTACGAGGGTAAACATTATTATAGTCAAAGCGGAGTTGGGGCGAATTTGGCTTATCAGTTTTGGCGTTTTCCTTTTCCTGTTGGGTTGAATTATACTTATGGGATAAAAGACCATTGCCATCAGGTTTCCTTTACGATAGGGGCAAAATTTGGGCAATAGGAATTATTAATAATATTATCTATTTTTCGATAGATGTTTTCATACAAGACACATCGCCTTCTTTGTCTATAAAATAGGTGTATCCTGGTTGTTTTTTTATACCGACTTTTACGACTTTTTCTTGAGCTAAATCTTTTATTCTTGAAACATCGCCCTCTTCATCTACGAAATAAAGATATTCTTTTTCAACATGTATGCCGAGTTTGTATATTTTTTCTATCATAATACTTCTCCTAAAATTTAAAGTAGATTTATTATTTTAATTATATAAAATGTATTCTTATTTTACAATTTGGGCAATAAAAAACCCCGCCTTGCGACGGGGTTTAAATTTTAATGCTTAATTAAGCATTTTTCATTTTTGCGCGGGAAACATCACCTTTCTTATCTAAGAAATAGAGATATCCTTTTGCTTTTTTGATGCCGGCTTTTGCGACTTTTTTGGCTTTACCGCCTTTTTTGCCGCCGCGAGCCATTGCTACTTTTGCGACATCGCCGTCTTTATCAATAAAATAAAGAAAGCCTTCTTCACGATCTACACCGAGTTTAAGTACTTTTTCTGCCATGGTTTTTCTCCTAGGGTTTAAATAGGGGGTTTAACCCCGTTACCAAAAGTGTATTAAATATTTGCGTATTTTGCAAGTATTTCTTTTGACGGGACACCCTCTAAGATTATTTTAGCACATTTTTAGCATATTTTTACAAGTATTTTTTAGACCTATTTTTTGAGGTTTTACACTTTAAATAATTTTTGATAAAATTATTTATGGCTTTCGGCTGTGCCGATAGTCAAATTTGTGTTGCCCCGTTAGCTCAATGGATAGAGTACCGGTCTTCGGAACCGAGGATGTGGGTTCAAGTCCCTCACGGGGTAATTACTATGAGTATAAAATTATTAAAAGAACTTGGGCAGGTAGCAGATAAACATAGCCTCAAAATTTGGGCTGTGGGTGGTTTTGCACGTGATTTTGTCTTGCATAAAAAAACAAAAGATATTGATATTTGTGTAGAGGATGATACTGCCCCCCTTATAAATTATTGCCAAAAAACAAAAGGGGCAAGTGTACAAAAGTTTAATAATTTCGGTACTGCACGTGTAATCTTTAAAGATGGTTTTAAACTTGATTTTGTTTGTTGCCGAAAAGAAATTTACCCAAAACCGGCCGCTTTGCCTGTTGTCAGTAAAGCGACAATAAAAGAAGATTTATTCAGGCGCGATTTTACTTGTAATGCCTTGGCTTTAAGTTTATTGCCCGACGAATTCTTTAAAGTTTACGATTTATATAATTCTTTAAAAGATATAAAAAATAAAAAAGTTTCTGTTTTGCATGCAAAAAGTTTTGAAGATGACCCAACCCGCCTTTACCGCGCTTTGCGTTTTGCCGCACGCCTTAATTTTAAACTTTCTAAAGACACGGAAAAATTATTTAAAACCGCTTTGCAAAAAAAGTATGCTTCACTTTTAAGCCCTGTTCGCAAAACAAATGAAATAATAAAGTTTTTGGAGGAAAACAAACCCTCGAAAGTATTTAATTTAATTAAAAAATACAAAGCACAAAATTTAATTTACCCTAATTTTAAAGCACCGAAAAATATAGATAAATTTAAAACTTTAGAGGAAAGATTTGCACTTTTAATTTTAACTCAAAAAGCACCGGAATTATTTTTAAAGACTTTACAAATGCCTAAAAATAATTTGGCTTTAACACATAATTTACTTAAATTTTATAACGAGAAACACTCCCCTTATAAAGCATTAACAAAACAGGAAATAAACCTTATAAAAACCTTAATGCCAAAAATCAACAAATTTGCTTACTTGCCTTGTTTCATCGATGGTAAAACTTTGCAAAAAATGGGTGCAAAGGGTGCAAAGATAAGTGAAGTCTTAAATAAAATTGCCGTGGCGCAATTTGCCGGGAAGATAAAAACAAAAAGGGCCGCAGAAACTTTGGCCCTTAAAATGATTAAAGAAAATTAAAAATCGTAAACTTCTTCTTCCTCTTGTTCTTGGTAATATTCGGGTTCTTGTTGAAGTTGTTCTTGTACACTTTGTGTGGCGTTTTGTTTTTTAGTGTTCTTTAATAATTTTGTACATTTTTCTTTCAAACCGTCGTTTGCTTGGTTATAACGTTTATCCGCATAGGTTTGGCGTTTTTCTGCGGGCATTTGTTCGATTTCATACATAAAATCATACCACTTTTCTTTAAGGCCCGGGAAAAATTGCCTGATGCATTCGCCGTTTGTTTGGGTTAAACTTTCATATTTTTTAAGGAAAACAAATAAAATTTTCTCATCTTCCTGGGCTTTATTTAAAACTTGATTTATTTTGTTTTCATCGATATTTTTGCCTTGTAAAAAAGGTGTTATCGTTTTTCTTAAATTTTTGAAATTATTTTGTTCCAAGATATAAGTACCATACCCCGCCTTTTCAAGCGGATAGAAAATCTGACGTAATTTTTTATAAGGGATTAACGCTTTATTAAATATATTCGTGTAGTAATCATTGCTTGCCAAGATATTTTTTGCATAATTTTCCACTACGGGTTTTGCATTTTCCATAAAACTGTCTTTAGTCTCAGAGGAATTTAAAATATATTGTAAATCTGCCAAAAAACTAGCACGTAAGGTAAAGACATTCGCACATTGTTCTTTAGCCAGGCTAAGGGCAAGCTTTTCTACTTCTGTACGTTGCCAAGATTCTGAAACAAAATCTGAACTGTAATCTGTTTGCAAAAGGGTTAAGAGACTTTTTTTAAATTCATCGCAGGAAAAGAAAATATCTTTTTGTGTGGAATTATCTAATGCCGTAACCAGATATTGTTTTTCCCCGTAGAAACGGGAATCATCTTTTAAAGCTCTTAAAGGTTCAAGCAAAACGGTGTTTGTAACTTTGTCTATTTGTATTTCAAGCGGAGTTTTTGTTTTTTGTTCAAAAGGTGATGCGGCGACAGGTTTTTTGCCTGAAGGTTCTTGATTGCAGGCAACCATAAAAAATGCTACAAATAATAAAACAAAACTCTTTAAATATCTCATACGAAAATTATAACATAAATTAGAATTTCTTTAAAGTTAAAGTCTTTTTATCAAGCATAATAAAGTTTGCCGGCCGGCCCGGTTTAATACTTAAATCAAGCCCAAAACGTTTCGCCGGGTTTGTGCTTGCTGCTTGCAAAGCATATTCCAAAGGATAGCCCCATTTAACTAAATTTTGTACCGCTTTAAGCATGGTTAAGGCAGAACCTGCGATAACGCCATCATTAGTGCGGACAAATACACCGTTTTGTATTTTAACCTTTTGACCGTTTGAAAGCCCTTCTTTTTTACCGGTTGGTGTTAGAGCATCGGTGATAATAAAAACTCTTTCAGGTGCTTTTTGTTTTAGAAATAAATTTACGGCTTGTGGGCAGACATGAACGCCGTCTGCAATAATTTCAGCCGAAAAATCTTTTAAATAAAATATTGTGCCGACAGCGCCCAAATCGCGGTGATGAAGGGCAGACATTGCGTTATATAAATGTGTTGCGTGATTTATGCCTAGTTTAAAACCTTTAAGCATTTCCCCGTAAGTTGCGGAAGTATGGCCCGCTTGAAGCAAAATATTATGTTTTTTAGCGAATTTAACAAGTGTATTTAAATTTTTAACTTCGGGTGCAACAGTCATGGAAACAATTTTCCCTTTTGCTGCCGTCCAAAGTGTTTGCAAAGTTTTTAAAGAAATTTGTTGCACATCTTCTTTACGCATAAAGCCAAGTTTGTTTGGAGAAATAAAAGGCCCTTCTAAGTGAAACCCGATAATTTTTGCCCCCTTTTCTTTACCGATTGATGGAGCAAATTTTTTAAGTATCGCAACGGTTTGTTTTATAGGCGTTGTGAAAACCGTCGGGCAAAAAGCATAAACACCTTGTTTCTTAAGTTCTAAAGAAAGTTTAAGCAAAGCATTTTTATCATCACTATCCACACCATAACCATAAGAACCGTGAATATGTGTATCGACGAAAGGAGTGGTTAAAATATTATTTTTAAGATCAACAACTTTTTGCGCTTTAGGCAAAGTACCTGCGGTAATTATTTTTTTAATTTTACCGTCCGCGACTAAAATACTTGCTTTAAATTTTTTACCACCGTCAATAATTACGGCATTTTTATATAATATTTCCATATCAATTTATAAATGAGCAAAGCCCGCAATTTTGCTTTGTTGTTTTTGAAATTTCCGAGGTTGCTGCTTTATCTGCGATAATAAAAGTACGTGGATGTTTTTGCAAAACCGTTATAGGCCAGTCAGTATTTTGTTTATCTTCAAAAGCGTGATACAAAGCCTGCGATTTTTTATTGCCGGTCGCCATAATTATAACTTCTTTTGCGTCCATGATTGTATAAAGCCCCATAGTCAGTGCACGTGTAGGAACCTGTGAAATATCACCGTTAAAAAAACGTGCGTTTGCGGCAATTGTGTTTGATGTTAAATCTACCACGCGTGTTTTTGAATCAAACGCACTGCCGGGTTCATTGAAAGCAATATGCCCATTTTGCCCTACACCGCCGATGAACAAATCAATGCCGCCGTAGTTTTTTATTTTTTCTTCGTAGTTTGCACATTCTTGCTCTAAATTTTTGGCGTTTCCGTTTAAAATATTTATTTGCTCTTTTGAAATTTTTATATGGTTAAATAAATTTTTTGCCATAAAAGAATGGTAACTTTCAGGATGATTTTCCGGCAAACCGGCATATTCATCCAAATTAAAAGTTACCACTTTATCAAAATTTAATCCGTCTTGGTAAAACTTAACTAAATTCTTATACAAATCAACTGCCGTTCCACCTGTTGGGAATGCAAGCACTAAGTAAGGCTTGCTTTTTGTCGGAACAAAAGATTTGATTCTATTTTTTACATAGGATGCTGTTAAAAAACCGATATTATCTTCTGTTTCAATTAAGTACATTTAAAAAACGTATCTCCATTTAATACCCCAATGGTTGTAGGTTTCAATATGCTTATTATGTCTTTCTGCACCGTAATAAATAACGAAAGCAGTTTTGTCTGGGTGAATTTCGTGGGTATAATTTATATCAAACCCGGCACCGATGTGATCGCGTATAAACCCAAAATAGTTTGAGGCATTGAAAGAAAGTTCAAAAGAATTTTTTTCATCGGCATAATATTTTGCACCGGCAAACGCTGTTACACCTGTTCCGGCAGAAATCAGTTTTGAATGCCCATAGTGTTTTACGGAAGCACCCCCATACAAAGTGAAGTTATTTGCTATTTCGGTGGAACCGATTTTAAATGTTACACCTAAATCTGTAGCCCCCTTTGCGCCACCTTCGTCACTTTGCCATGAATCAAAAGACTGAGGGCTAAAAAAACTTTCTATATCCATATAATATCCATCGATAAGAGCATCATGAATACGGTATCTTAAACCTATAGTCGGATCTGTCATGCCTCTGGAATGATGGCGAATATTTGCCCAACCGATTCCTAAATCTAATACTAACCTGTCACTCATACCTAATTCAAAATTTCCCATAATGGCAAAAGATTCTTGGAAACGTGCATCTTCATTGGTAAGAGCAATGGCTAAATCGCCGATAACTTGGCCCTTTTCAGGCATATAAAAAGGGTCAGTCAAAGAAAAGGCCGAAGCGTTTACCGCCAGTAACCCTAAAGTGAATATAAGTACTGCTAACTTTTTCATTTTAATACTCCTTTATCTCAAAATTATGTATACTTTAAATATATGATAGCAAATTTAGGAGGCTATTGTGAATATTTTGAATTATTGGAACATGTTATCTGACAACACTAAATTCTTTGTTGGTTTTTTAAGTTTATTACTTTTGATCCTTATTTTTAGGTACTCATCAAATTTAATAGAATTTGGTCTTTCTAAAGTTTTAAAAGCAAAAAAAGTTTCAAATAAAGCATGGATTTACTTGGGAGTAAAAAATAAATTCTTTTCTTCAGCGTTATTTGCGGCATTGATTTGTTTCTTACCTGGTTTGACACCGATAGTTTTGGGTGAGAATTTTCCAAGGTTAACTTTTGTTTGCGTAAGGATTTTTGCGGCCTTAAGCATAATTGTCGTAATGGTTGCCATTGGCAGTTTCTTGGATGTTTTAGCAGACAAATTTCAGCGCTCAATTAAATTACCTGTTAAAGGCATAGTCCAAGCCTTAAAAATTGTTGCTTGGATAATAACTATAATTTTGGTGCTTTCCGCTTTACTTAACAAAGAACCGCTTTACTTTTTGGGTGGTTTGACCGCGTTATCTGCCATCTTACTCTTAATTTTCAAAGATGCGATTTTGGGTCTTGTTTCCGGCGTACAACTTTCGATTAACGACTTAGTGCGTGTTGGTGATTGGATTACAATTTCCGGGCAAGATGTAGACGGTACTGTTATTGATATTTTGCTTACAACCATCAGGGTACAAAATTGGGATAATACAATTGTAAATATTCCCGCTTATAATTTGGTTGCAAATTCATTTACAAACTGGCGCGGTATGCAAGAAGCCGGCGCACGCCGTATAAAAAGGGCTATAAATATTGACCTTAAAACAGTACGTTTTTTAACTGACGAAGATATTGAAAGACTGAGCCGTTTAAATTTGCTTAAAGATTATTTGGCAAAGAAAAAAGAGCAAATAGGTAAATTAAACAAAACGGCAGATGAATATAACCGCCATAAACTTAGCAATATCGGAACTTTTAGGGCTTATTGTTATGAATATTTAAAAAATAACCCATATATTTCAAAAGATTTTACTTGTATGGTACGCCAACTTGCACCGACTTCGGAAGGTGTTCCTTTGGAAATTTATGCCTTTTCCAATGATACAAATTGGGAACATTATGAAGGTATACAGTCAGATATTTTTGACCATTTCCTTTCCATTATCGGTTTATTTGATCTTAAAGTTTATCAAAGAATCAGCACAATGGAGTAAATTGGCCGCATATCGTTTACAAACCATAAATAATATGCTATAATAAATTAAGCCCTTGGAAACAGGGGCTTTATAATCGGTAAAATCGGCAGGCAAGTGTTTTATAGCATTTCCCGCCTAAAAGGATACAAAAATGGCTAATGAGAGATTAACTTTTGTGCTTACTTGCACAGAATGCAAAAGTAAAAATTATTACTACGCAAAAGGTAAAAAGAAAGAATATAAAGTAGAAGCTAACAAGTTCTGCAAAGCTTGTGGCAAAAAAACTTTACATAAAGAAGCAAAAGCTTCAAAATAAATTTGGTGGGGGAGCGTCGGTTAACTGGCAAACCACCGGTCTCCAAAACCGGGACTGAAGGTTCGAGTCCTTCCGCTCCCGCCATAAATCAAGGAAAATAAATAATATGAACAAAGCTATAAACTTCTTCCGTGAAAGTTACATGGAACTCAAAAAAAGCATTTGGCTTTCACGTGCACAAATGGTGCAATCAACTATTTTTGTTTTCATAGTTGTTGGCCTTGTTGCCCTTTATATTGCGGTTATAGACTTGCTTTTAGGCAAAGGTCTTGGCCTTATCATAGGCGGTTAATATGAGCGAAGAAAATAAAATACAGAATTCAGAAGTTCAAAATACTGCCGAACAAACAAATGCGGCACCTACCGAAAAAAAAGAAAATTTACCTGAAAAGGCTTGGTATGTTATTCATACACAAACCGGCCATGAAGACAAAATCAGGGAAAAGATTTTTATTCAAATTAAAATGCGCAACTTTGGCGACAGAGTTTTTGACGTTTTAGTTCCTACGGAAGATGTCGTCGAAGTAAAACATAATAAACAAAATTTAAGAAAACGCAAATTCTTCCCAAGCTATTTACTTGTTCAAATGATTATGACAAGCGAAAGTTATTGGTTCATACGCAATATTCCGGGTATTTCCGGTTTCTTGGGTGATCCTCGCCCGACGCCGCTTCCGGAAGAAGAAATTGCAAACATCATCACTTTAAGCAAAGAAACCGACGGTAAACCACGCCACGCCGTTCAATTTGAACGTGGTGAACAAGTACGTGTTATCGAAGGGCCTTTCAAACACTTTATCGGCACTATCGAAGAAGTTAACGAAGATAAAAATAAACTTAAAGTTATGGTTACTGTCTTTGACAGGGCAACCCCTGTTGAAGTGGACTACTTACAAGTAGAAAAAGTAAACTAATTTTGCAGTACCCCGCAATTTATTGCGGGCATATTAAGGAGTAATTAA
>JAEEGL011449405.1_pt1 | contig 43477 bp, 23 predicted proteins | sample 9134231 | NCBI WGS metagenome assembly JAEEGL01 (sample SAMN16246548, study PRJNA631951) | gut metagenome | biome: gut microbiome; feature: rumen; material: fiber-attached | host: Bos | place: Iran: Karaj | collected 2018-10
CTATTACAGGCTGTGACCATTACTATGGATATTTAATAGGTTCTAATAACGGAACTTCTTCTAATAACTATTATGATGATACGGTAACTCTAAATGGTAACACCGGAACAGCAGGCAGCGGTGATTGCAAAAGTGCAAGCTGGTTTGGAAGTGCTGCTTCTGCTACTGCATTAGGTGCTGCTTATACTCTCCAATCAGGCAAAGTAAGGCCAGTCTTAACAGATAATATCGAAAGCGGTATTCCTGATTATGTAGCTCCGGCCGCAACAAAACAAATAACGTATAACGGTGATAGTTATACTGCTACTGAAACTGCAATTGGAAGTGTTAATTTCTTTGCTATTGATATAGATGGAACAGATTACTATTTAGTCGAAAGCAAATCACAACTTGAAGCAATAAGAACACAAAGTGCATCAGGTTCACTAAGTAAAAACTATATCTTAATGACAGATATTGATTTGCAAGAAGATAATGCAAATGCTTCTGATATTGCAACAGCTTTATCAGTTGACAAATCCTCATATACGGCAAGTCAAATGTCAACCCTTGCCTCAACTTTGAATAGTTATAGTGCAAATACTTGGACAGCTATAGGCGACAGCTCTAATGCATTCACTGGTAGCTTTAACGGTAACGGGCATGAAATATCCAATATGTATATAAACACAACCGGAAACTATCAAGGCTTGTTTGGATATGTTGGCAGCGGAGCTAACATTGAAAATGTTGAAGTAAACAATGCTTTGCTTGTTGTAGAAGGCAACCATGTCGGTGCTGTTGCAGGGTATAGTGCCGGTACAATTACACAAAGCAGTGCTGATAATATCGCTATAGAAATAACAGTTCCTGACGGTACTATAGGCGGTATTGTAGGAGAAAATGCAGGAACAATCAACAAATCATATACAACAAGCAGCAGCTTCAGTGCTTACGGAACAGGTGGAGCAATAGCAGGTTCAAATTCATCAACTATAACAAATTCTTACGCAGCAAACTGTTTTATAGATGTTTATAATCAAGGTGGCGGTGCTATTGGCAGCAATAGCGGAAATGTAGCTAACAGTTATGTTTATGGTGTTTCTATTTCAGGAGATAACAGCAGTACCGGTTATATTGCAGGTTATGATGGCGGTTCGATAACAAACAGCTATTATGACGAAACAAGTGAACTCAACAGTGTAACCGGTACTGCGGGGAGCGGTAATTGCAAATCAGAAGCCTGGTTTGCTTCTTCCGACAGCGTAACGGCATTGGGTGCTGCATATGCTCTTCAATCAGGCAAAGCAAGACCAGTCTTAACAGATAATATCGAAAGCGGTATTCCTGATTATGTTCCGCCTGCAGTTACAAAACAAGTTACGTACAGAGGCAATAATTATACAGCAACAGAAACTACTATTGGTTCAGTTAATTTCTTTGCTATTGATGTGAACGGAACTGATTACTATTTAGTCGAGAGCAAAGCTCAATTAGAAGCAATCAGAACACAAAGTGCAAGCGGTTCTCTTTCTAATCATTATATCTTGATGACTGATATCGATTTGCAAGAAGGCAATGCAAACGCTTCTTCAATTGCAACAGCTTTATCAGTTGATAAATCTTCTTATACGGCAAGTCAAATGTCAACTCTTGCTTCAACATTGGATGGTTATAGTGCAAATATTTGGACAGCTATAGGTGATAGCTCAAATGCATTTACAGGAAGTTTTGACGGAAACGGGCATGAAATATCCAATATGTATATAAATACAACCGGAAACTATCAAGGTTTGTTCGGTTATGTCGGCAGCAGCGCTACTATTGAAAATGTTGAAGTTAATAATTCGTTGATGATTGTAGAAGGCAATCACGTCGGTACTGTTGCAGGTTACAGTGCAGGTACAATTTCAAAGAGCAGCGCCAATAATATAGGTATTGATATAACTGTTCCTGACGGTGTCATAGGTGGTATAGTCGGAGAAAACGCAGGAACGGTTGATAAATCTTATACAACCCACAGCAGCTTCAGTGCTTATGGTACAGGCGGAGCTATTGCAGGTTCAAACTCATCAACAATAACAAATTCTTACGCAGCAAATTGTTATGTAGATATTTATAATCAAGGTGGCGGCGCTATTGGCGGTAATAGCGGCAGTGTGGCTAACAGTTATGTTTATGGTGTTTCTATAACAGGAGATAATAACAGTACCGGTTATATTGCAGGTTCAAATAGCGGTTCAATTACAAACAGTTATTTTGACGAAACAAGCGAACTCAACAGTGTAACCGGTACTGCGGGAAGCGGTAATTGCAAATCAGAAGCCTGGTTTGCTTCTGCTGACAGCGTAACTGCATTAGGTGCAGCTTATACATTACAATCAGGCAAAGCAAGACCTGTTCTAACTGATAATATAGAACCCAATGTCCCTAACTATGTTCCTCCTGTCAGAGTGGTTACTTACAGAGGAAATAGTTATAACGCAACTGCAACACAAATCGGAGCTACTAATTTTGATAAAATTAATGTCAGTGGTACAGATTACTATTTAATCGATACAAAAGAACAATTACAAGCAATACAAACAGAATCAGCAAGCGGTTCACTTAGCAAACATTATATCTTGATGGATAATATAGATTTGCAAGCCGGTAACTCATCTGCAATTAATGCGATGAATAACATTGATAAAGGCATGACTTCAAGTGATTTAAATACATTGAATGAAACATTACAAACAGCCGGTGCAACAAGTTGGACTGCTATAGGAAATGGAACAACAAAATTTACTGGTAGTTTTGACGGTAACGGTTATGAAATATCTCATTTATATATAAGTAATAGTTTAAATGAACAGGGTTTGTTCGGTTATACCATGGGTGCAGTTATAGAAAATGTCAAAGTAACAAACTCTTTTGTTAATTCAACAGGTAATCATATAGGAATTATTGCAGGTTATGCAAGTAATTCTACTAATATAACCAATTCCTCTGTTACAGAGTCTGCGGTAAAAGGTTATAATAGTGTTGGTTTAATATCAGGACTTTCGGGTTTAATAGAAAATTCTTATGCAACAGACAGTACTGTTTATGGCGGTTATAGTTCAGGAGGTATTGTTGGTGAAAGTGGCAGTGTACAAAATGTATACGTTGCAAATATTTCAGTTCAAACAAATAGTTATTCAGGCGGAATAATTGGTAATGGAGGTTCTGTAACAAATGCTTATGTATATGACAGCACAGTCAATAGCGCTAATACAGCCTATACTATATCTTCTTCTTATACTAACAGTTATTATGATACAGCTACAACAACAAAAGGTGTAAACGGAACAGCAGGAACAGGTGATTGCAAATCTAATGCTTGGTTTGCTTCTGCTGATTCAGCTACAGCTTTAGGAGCAGCTTATACTTATCAAACTGGAAAAGAAAGACCTGTCTTGACAACTAATATTGAACCTAATGTTCCTAATTATGATGCTCCTACAAAACAAGTTACATACAGAGGAAATAATTATACAGCAACAGCTACAACAGTAGGAAGTGTTGATTTTTATGCAATCGATATAAATGGTAATGATTATTATTTAGTTGAAAGTAAAGAACAATTAGCAGCTATTCAAACTGAAGCAGCCAGCGGTTCCTTAAACAATCGATACATCTTGATGGAAGATTTGGATTTACAGCAAGGTAATGCAAATTATTCTGATATTGTTGCTGACTTAAATCTCGATAAATCAGGTTATACTGATAGTGAACTCTCCGGTATGGGTAATAACCTCGGTATGAATGGCGCTACAAGCTGGGCTTCCATAGGTACAAGTTCAGCCGGATTTAGCGGCTACTTTGATGGTAACGGGCATACAATAAGCCACTTATATATAGAATCAAGTTCTACAGACCAAGGTTTATTCGGTTATACAACAAACAGTGCAAATATTGAAAATGTTAAAATTACTAATTCTTATATAGATGGAACAAGTGGTACAAATGTTGGTGTGATTGTTGGTTATAACAACGGTACAATTTCAGGTTCAAGCGTAGAAAATGCAGGTGTAACAAAATCAGCTACCACAGGTTCAACCGGTGCTATTGCAGGTACAAACGCAGGTACTGTTCAAACAAGCTTTGTTAAAGGCAGCGGTTTATATTCTTATCAACAAACAGGTGCTTTGGTTGGTGATAACCAAGGAAACATTACAAATTCTTATACAGTAAATAATACAATATCAGGTAATAATAAGTTAGGCAGTGTGGTTGGTAACGGCGGCTCTACGAGTTCGCTGACAAATGCTTACAGCTACGGGAACACTGTAAGCGGCTCAGGCAGTTGTGGTTATTTAGTCGGTAGTAGTAACGGAACATTATCAAACTCTTACTTTGATACAACTACTACCGTAAACAGCGTAGCAGGAACGGCAGGAGTAGGAGATTGCAAATCAATTACATGGTTTGCAAGTTCTGATGCCGTTGCTGCTTTGGGCGCAGCGTACACTCTCCAATCCGGCAAAGCTCGTCCTGTTTTGACTAACAATGTTGAAGCAAATGTTCCGAATTATAATGCTCCTACAAAACAAGTAACTTACAGAGGAAACAGTTATACAGCTACCGTTGATACAATAGGTTCTACTGAATTTTATTCAATTGAAGTAAACGGCAATGATTATTATTTAATCGAAAGTAAAGCTCAATTAGAAGCTATCCAAGCAGAAGCTTCTAACGGTTCTATGAGCAAACGATATATTTTGATGGAAGATATTGATTTGCAATCAGGCAATGCTAACTCTTCTTCTATATCTACTGTTCTTGACGCTAATAAAACCGGATATAATTCAACTCAACTGGGTGCAATAAATACAGCATTAACAAGCTACGGAGCTGATACTTGGACTTCAATAGGTACTTCTACAAATGCATTCACAGGTTACTTTGACGGTAACGGACATGAAATTGAACACATGTACGTAAATTCTTCAGGTAATCATAATCAGGGTTTATTCGGTTATGTCGGCAACGGTGCAAATATAGAAAATGTTAAAGTTACTAATTCTTATATGAATTTGGAATACTGCAATGACGGCGGTCTCATCGCAGGATATAATGCAGGCAGCATTTCTCAGAGTGAAGTTGAAAATTCCGCTCTGTATATGGGCAGTATTATGAGCTCATCTAATTTTGGTGCTTTGGTTGGTGAAAACTCTGGAACAATTGAAAAATCTTATTCAAAAGATAATAATATTTATGGTTTGACAAATGTCGGTGCTTTAGCAGGTATTAATAATTCTACAATAACAAATTCTTACAGCGCTACTACTACAATTTATGCAGATAACGGTGCAGGAAGTTTGGTAGGATATAACAGTTTAGGTACTACTTTATCAAATGCTTATGCTTACGGAAATAAAGTATCAGGAAATTCTGATTACGGATATTTAGCAGGCTCTAATAACGGTACTATATCGAGTGCTTATTATGATAATACTACAACTTTAAATTCTGTTGCAGGAACAGCAGGCGTAGATAATTGTCAATCAACAACTTGGTTTGCAAGTGCTGATAGTGTTACAGCTTTAGGTGCAGCATATACTCTTCAATCAGGTAAAGCAAGACCGACATTGGTTAATAATGTTGAAGCAAATGTTCCGAATTATGCACCATCTACAAAACAGGTTATTTATAAAGGAAATGAATATACCGCAACTGCAACAAACGTTTATGGCACTGAATTTTACATGATTCATGATGATGACAGCGGTAATGATTATTATTTAGTTGAAAATGTAGCACAGTTAGCTGCAATAAAAACTAATGCAACGACACTAGGATACAATTATATCCAGATGGCAAATCTGAATCTTCAGGAAGGTAACGCTGCTGCAATAAATGCTATGAATGGAATTAGCTCCGGCATGAGTTCAAGCCAAATGGATACATTGAATACAAATTTGCAAAATGCAGGGGCAACAAGTTGGAATGCTATAGGTGATGCAACAAACAAATTCACCGGAAGTTTTGACGGTAACGGATGGGCAATATCTAACTTATATATTAATAATACTGATACAACTAAAGATTATCAGGGTTTATTCGGTTATGTTCAAGGCGGAACCATAGATAATGTTACCGTAACCAATTCTTTTGTTAAATCAGCATCACTCAAAAGTGGAATTATTGCTGGTTTTCTTGTCAGTTCAGATTTAACCAATTCTTCTGTTACAAAATCTGCCGTGAAAGGAAATGAACAAGCTGGTTTGATTACAGGATATAATAACTATCATTCTTCAATCGAAAATTGTTATGTAACTGATAGTAGTGTTAATAGTATTCGTACTGCAGGTGGGATTGCAGGAAACAGCTCCAATTCGACCATAGAAAATGTTTATGTTGCTAATATTTCGGTTTGGGCAGGAAATGGGGCAGCAGGTATAACTACTGGTGACGGAGTTACTAATACTTATGTTTATAATAGTACTATCGGTAGCAACACAACAGCTAATGCAATATCTTCCTCTTATACAAACGGATATTATGATGAAGCAACAACAGTTGGAGGTATCAATGGAACGGCAGGAGTCGGTGATTGCAGATCAGCAGCATGGTTTGCAAGTAAAAATTCAGTAAATGCACTAGGCAGTGAATTTGAGCTCCAAACAGGTGCTGCTCGTCCTACTTTAGTTAGTAATTCAGAATTAGGAGTAGAATCCTATACTCCTGCAACAAAACAAGTTACATACAGGGGTAACAGTTATATTGCAACAGCTACAATGGTAGGAGCTACTGACTTCTATGAAATAGAAGTAAATGGAAATAATTATTATTTAATAGAAAACAGAGCTCAATTGGAAGCTATTCAGGCTGAAGCTTCTAATGGTTCAATGAATAAAAATTATATCCTGATGGCAGATATAGATTTACAAACAAATAATGATGTAAAAGCTGCTATGGAAGCAGACAAATCAGAATATACAGCTTCTGATATTACAACATTAAAGAGTAATTTAATAAGCTTAGGCGCAGATACTTGGACTTCAATCGGTACAACTTCAAATGCCTTCACAGGTTACTTTGACGGTAACGGGCATGAAATATCACATATGTTTACTAATAGTACCGAAAATACAGGTTTATTCGGTGCTACTGACAGTGCAACGATTGAAAATATTAAAATTACGGATTCAGTTATTACTACAACAGGTTCAGCCTATAGTGCAGGCGCAATAGCAGGCTACAGCGACAGCGGTTATATCAAAACAAGCAGTGTTACAAACTCCGTTGTATCAGGTGTAGGAAATGCAGGTGCTATTGTCGGTTATGCACAAGGTACAAATATTCAAAAAGATTATTCATCTTCAAATGTTATATCAGGTGGTGATTCAGTAGGCGGCATTGTTGGCTACGGTGCTTATCACAATATTTCAAATGTTTATTCAGCTGATGATGTTATAATTGGAAATAGCTATGTAGGCGGAATTATAGGACAAAGCTATTCAGGTACAGAAGCTAATATGTATGTTTATAATGCAACCATAACCGGTAATACAAATTTGGCACCGGTTATAGGTTACGCTGATAATAGTACAAGTTCAAATTATTACTATGATACAACAACAACCGTAAACGGAATATCAGGAACAGCAGGTGTCGGTGAGTGTAAATCAGCAAGCTGGTTTGCAAGTAATGCTTCAGTAACAGCATTGGGCAATGCATTTACTCTTCAAGCAAATGCAGCTCGCCCAACGCTTGTTGATAATGTTGAATCAAGTGTAAGTCCTTATACCCCTGCAACAAAGCAAATCACATATCGTGGAAACTCTTACACAGCAACAGTTAATACTATAGGTGCAACCGAATTTTATGCAATTGACATAGATGATGAAAAGTATTATTTAATCGAAAATAAAGATCAATTGGAAGCTATTAAAACGGAAGCCGCTAACGGTTCTATGAGCAAAAACTATATATTGATGGATAATATTGATTTACAAGACGGTACTTCTAATTATTCTTCAATAGTTTCAGCTTTGGAAGCAAACAAAACAACTTACAGTGATAGTGATTTGGATACATTAGCAACTACTTTGAACGGTTTAGATGCTTCAAGTTGGACTGCTATTGGTGACAGTACTTATGCTTTTGCGGGTTATTTTGACGGAAACGGTTTTGAAATCAACCACTTATATTCAACAAAAGGTTTATTTGGTAATGTAAACGGGGCTACAATAGAAAATGTAACTATATCCGATTCATTCGTAAAAACTACGGGCAATAAAGCAGGTATCATAGCTTCACAAGTTGAAGGAAACTCTGTTATCAGTTGCAGTGATGTTACTAATTCTGCTGTTAAAGGTTCTACTTATATCGGCGGCTTGGTCGGAACATTAAACAATTCTATTATAGATAAATCTTATATGACAGATAGTATTGTTTCAGCTACAAGCTTAATGGCAGGCGGTTTGGCAGGAAGCAATTCAGGAACTATACAAAATGCTTATATAAACAATGTTACTGTACAGGCAGGACAATCTGCAAGTGGTATTGCAGCTGGAAACGGCAGTGTATCAAATGTTTATGCAACAAACAGTTCAATTTCTTCTAATTCTGATACTTATGCAATAGCATCGTCTTATACAAACGGTTACTACGATGCCGCAACACAAATAAACGGTATAGCAGGAACAGCAGGAGTTGGTGATTGCAAATCAGCTGAATGGTTTGCAAGTTCTAATTCAGTAACAGCTCTCGGAGCAGCTTTTGAATTGCAAACTAATGCAGCTCGTCCTACTCTTGTTGATAATCGTGAAACAGGTATCGAACCTGCTCCTACTCCTACAAAAACTGTTACTTATAAAGGAGTTGAATATCAAGCTGTTTTAGATAGTATTGGTGCAACTGATTTTTATGCTATAGATATAAACGGCGAAGATTATTACTTAATAGAAACAAAGGCTCAATTAGAAGCTATTTCAGCAGAAAAAGCAAACGGTTCTTTAGATAAGAATTATATCTTGATGGCTAATATCGATTTGCAATCAGGTAATGCAAACTATTCATCAATTAAAGATGCTTTAAATGCGGATAAAACAGATTATGATTCTTCTGCAATTACTTCATTAAAAAGCAGTTTAAATGGTTTATCTGCTGATAAATGGACAACAATAGGTGACAGCACAGATAAATTCTCAGGTTCATTTGACGGTAACGGCTTTGAAATTGAACATTTGTATGTTGATTCTACTTCTGCTAATCAAGGTTTGTTTGGTGTACTTTCTTCAGAAGCAAGAATTGAAAATGTAGAATTAACAAATTCATTTGTTTATACAACAAATTCTAATGCAGGTGTAATTGCAGGTAATACCGAAACAGGAAGTATAATCACAACAAGTGATGTTACAAATTCTTTGGTTTATGCGGTAAATTATGCAGGTGCTATAGCAGGTACAAACGCAGGTACAATACAAAAGAGTTATTCAACAAACAGTAATATTTTTGCAACAACTTCTTATGCAGGCGGTATTTCAGGTTCCAATAACGGAACAATTCAAAATACATATACAAACAATAATACAATTCACGCAGGCAGTTCAAACGCTGGTGGTATTTCAGGCAGCGGTAATGTTATAAATTCTTATGTTACAAACGGTACAATTACATCTTCAGGCAGCGCTTATGCTTTAGCTGCTTCTGTTATCAATAGTTATTATGATAATATTACAACTGTTAAAGGCGTAACTGGTACAGCAGGCAGCGGCAATTGTAAATCTTCTGCTTGGTTTGCAAGCAGTGAATCATCTGCAACGCTCGGCAATGAATTTGAATTGCGTCCCGGTGCTGCTCGTCCGACATTAGTTGAAAATCCTGAAGCAAATGTTGAACCTGTTCCGGTTTCTAAAGTTGTTAATTACAGAGGCGTTAATTATAATGCTTATGAAGCAATTATCGGAAGTACTGAATTTGACAGAATTTCTATAAACGGACAAGATTATTATTTAATTGAAAACAAGGCTCAATTAAATGCAATAAGGACAGAAAGTGCAAATGGTTCGTTAGATAAAAATTATATCTTAATGAATAATATTGATATGCAAGAAGGCAAAGCTAATCATGACAGTATTGCAAACCTATTAAATGCAGATAAAACAGGCTTATCTCAATCTCAAATAGAATCTCTGGGATCTAATCTTAACAGCTTAGGTGTTGATAAATGGACAGCAATCGGAGATAATTCCGAAGCATTCACAGGTTACTTTGACGGTAACGGTTTTGCAATAACAAATATGGTCATAAATTCCGGAAATGATAATCAAGGTTTGTTTGGTGTTGTAAATGGTGCAACCATTGAAAATCTTGGTATATCAAATTCTTATGTAGATGGCGGCTCTAATGTTGCTGCTTTAGTTGGCAGCACAAATGGTAATACAATAATAGAAGATTGTAATTCTTTAAATAATGCGATTTTAGGCAGTTCAAATGTTGGCGGTTTGGTAGGGGCAGATGTTGCTGCAGGCTCACTTAATCTCTCAAATTCTTACACATCCTTGAGCAGAATAATTTCAGAAGGGTCTGCAGCAGGTGGCTTGGTAGGTGCATTCTATACAAACGGAACTTCTTCTGTTACAAATTCTTATTCTTACAAAAATGCTATTGATGCCTCAAGTAATGCAGCCGGTTTGGTTGGCTTAGATATTGACGGTGGTTCTATATCTAACAGTTATGTATACAAAAATAAAATTTCCGGTTCACAAAGCGGATATTTAGTTGCATCAGGCAGTAATATTGTTACTTCATATAGTTATTATGACAACGGCACTACTCTGAATGGTAATAATGCTGAGCTTGGTGGAAATTGCAAAACTTCTTACTGGTTCGGAACAAGAAATGCTCTGCTTGCATTGGGTGGTGCTTATGAATTACAATCAAATGCTGATCATATTACATTAAGAACAAACAGAGAAAGAATTACTGAAAATATAGGGCCAAAACCTGAAGAAGAAGAAAACGGCATTCAAATTCAAGTAGGCGCAAATTCAGGTATCGATAATGTTAAAACATTAGATACAAGCTTTGAAATGGATGGATTTAGAGTTGATTTATCCTCTGCACAAAAAGCTTCCGATTCAATAAATCAAATAGATGCAATGTTAGAAGTTATTTCTGAAAACCTTGCTAAGGTAGGAACTTTGGAAAATACATTTGAATCAATTCTAAATTCACAAGCAGTTCAAATTGAAAATTATGAAAGTGCTCGTTCTCAAATTATGGATGCTGATATTGCAAAAGAACAATGCAATTTGATAAAACAACAAATTATGAAAAATATTTGCTCAGTATTACTTACTCAAACTCAAAATATGCATAAAAATACTGTTCTTTCCTTAGTAAACGGTTCTACTACAAAAGTTTCTTCAGGTAAAATGAATTTTAAAAATCAAACAGCTAATTTAAAAGAAATTATTAATGCTTATGTAAAAGAATTGCAATATGAACAACAAACATTTCAAGATAAATATTTCGGTTAATTTGTTATAAATTTAATATTTGTATTTGGTTTTTAATTTAAAAATATTGTTACATATTATAAAGGTTTTAATTAAAACATTTTATTTTATGCTACAATTTTGCTGTGAATTATAAGAAATAGAGTGAGAATTATGGAACAAGTTTTAATAAAATCAGGGAATGAATGTGCTGCTTTAGCTGTATTACATTCAGGAGTCAGTGTTGCTTATTCTTATCCCGGAACTCCCTCCACTGAAATAATGGCAGATTTAATAAAAAATATGTCAAACGTAAAATGGAATGCCAATGAAAAAACAGCTCTCGAAGCTGCTCTTGGGGTTTCTTATGTCGGAGGAAGAGCATTTGTCAGCATGAAGCATGTAGGACTTAATGTTGCGGCTGATCCTTTTTTAAGCGGTGCCAATATGAGGATTACCGGCGGACTTGTAATTGTTGTTGCCGATGATCCTGGTATGCATTCTTCTCAAAATGAACAAGATACCAGATATTATGCGGATTTTGCAAGAACTATATGTTTGGAACCTTCTACTGTCCAAGAAACTTATGATATGATTAGAGACGGATTTGAATTGTCAGAGAAATTTCATAAAATAGTTGTTGTTCGTATGTGTACAAGACTTTCTCACTCAAAGGGCAAAGTTGTATTGAAGGATAAAGTTGAAAGAACAATGCTGCAACAAGCTGATTTTAAAGGTTGGAACAGTGTTCCCAATTTCAGCAGAAACAATTGGAAATATGTTGTAGATAATTTTCATGAAGTTTTAGCCAATTCAGAAAGCTCTGATTATAATTATTCGGAAAATATGGGAGCTAAAAAAGGTGTTATTACAACAGGACTCGCAAAAGAATATTTCTTAGAGTTAGGTTTAAATATGCCTCATTTTCATATTGGTTGCTATCCTATTCCGGAAAACAGATTGTCTGCTTTTCTTCAAACTCTTAATGAAGTTTATGTTATAGAAGAAGGTTATCCTTATGCAGAGAGATTTATAAGAGGTATTATTCCCACAGGGGTGACTGTTTATGGCAAATTAGACAAAACTTTTAATGATACAGGTGAACTCACACCTGATATTATTGGAAAAGTTTTTGCTGTAGAGAATAATAAAGAACCTTTGGATTTAAAAATAGAAGAACTGCCGCCAAGACCTCCCCAATTATGCAAAGGATGTCCTCACGCAGATACTTATACAATGGTAAAAGAAGTTTTCAAAAAATATCCTGATTTGGTTATCAATGCCGACATTGGATGTTACTCTCTTGGTGCTTTGCCTCCTTTTTCTCTTCCTATTACACTGGTTAATATGGGAGCAGCTATACCAATGGCAAAAGGAGCGGCAGATTGCGGGAAAAAATCAATTTCAATAATCGGTGACAGTACCTTTATACATTCAGGTTTAACAGGGGTAGTAGATTGTGTAAATAACTCTACTCCGACAACTATCATAGTTTTAGATAACAGTGTTACTGCTATGACCGGAGGGCAGCCGCAAATCCTGCCAAGTGAAACTCTTCCTAAAATAGTTGAAGCTATCGGAGTAGAAAAAGAACATATACATACTATTATTCCATTACCAAATAACCTGGAAAATAACATAAAAATATTAGAAGGTGAATTAAATTATAACGGAGTTTCTGTTATTTTTGCAAAAAGAGAATGTATTGAAGCTTTAAGAAAAGCTGCAAAACAAAAGAAAGGACAATAAGAAAGTGCAATATAATATAATTTTATGTGGTGTTGGAGGACAGGGTATTTTATTCCTTTCAAAATTCTTTATCCAAGTAGCAATGAAAGCCGGATTAAATGCAAAACAAAGTGAAATACACGGTATGGCTCAGAGAGGCGGTTCTGTTTTTGCACATATAAGACTTTCTGACGGAGAAATATATTCTCCCCTTATACCTGAAAATTGTGCGGATATGATTATTAGTATGGAACCGTTAGAAATTTACAGATATACAAAATTTATAAATAAAAATACAAAACTGATAGTTAATTCTACACCGTTTAAAAATATTAATAACTACCCTGATGAAGAAAAGATAATATCTGTATTAAAAGAAAATAATGCTTATTTAATTGATAATGCATCTAATATTACTTTAGCCGGATGTGCATCGAAATTTTTACCGATAGCAAAAAATGTTTTTGATGAAGTTCTATCTGAACTATCTAAAAAATCACAAGAAATGTATGAAAAGAATAAAGCAGATTTTGAAAAGGGACAAAATTATGATTTATAACAAAAAAATTGAAACAATGTCTAAGGATGAATTGCATGCTGTGCAATCAAGAAGATTAGTTAAATTAGTAAACTATGTTTATGAAAAATCAGCATTTTATAAAAAGAAATTTGATGAAACGGGTTTAAAACCTCAAGATATAAAATCCATTGATGATATTACAAAATTACCTTATACCACAAAAGATGATTTGAGAGATAATTATCCGTTTGGTATTTTTTCTATGCCTCCCTCCGATATAGCGGAAATTCATGTTTCAAGCGGTACAACCGGCAATCCTACGCTAGTAGGCTATTCAAGAAAAGATTTGTTTTTATGGGCAGAAGTTATGGCTCGTTCTCTTGCTTGTGCGGGAGTAAGTAAAAATGATATTATACAAATTGCGTATGGTTATGGTTTGTTTACCGGTGGTTTTGGTTCACATTATGGTGCATTAAGATTAGGTGCAACTGTTCTTCCTATGTCAGCAGGACACACAAACAGACAGGTTGTTTTGATGAACTCTTTAAAACCAAAAGTCCTTGCTTGTACTCCTTCCTATGCTCTTTATTTAGGTGAAGAAGCACAAAATATAGGATTAAAAAGAGAAGACATAACTTGGAAAATAGGTATTTTTGGCGGTGAACCCTGGAGTGAAAATATGAGAAAAGAGCTTGAACGTCGTCTTGACATAAAAGCTTATGATATTTACGGTTTGTCAGAAATAATCGGTCCCGGTGTAGCTGTTGAATGTAGTGAACAGAACGGTTCTCATATTTGGTCGGATGTATTTTATCCTGAAATTATTGATAAAGAAACAAATCTTCCTGTTAAAAACGAGGGCGATTTAGGTGAACTTACTATTACAACTTTGACTAAACAGGGTATTCCTCTTATCAGATACAAAACTCGTGATATAGTATCTTTAACAACAAAACCATGCGGTTGCGGGAGAACAGTACCAAGAATAAGCAGAATTCAGGGCAGAGTTGACGATATGATTGTAGTAAGAGGTATAAACGTATTCCCATCTCAAGTTGAACACGTATTACTCAATATCGGCAAAGGAGTAACTCCGAACTATCAAATTATTGTTGACAGAGGAGATAATTATCAAGATAAGATAGAAATAGTTATTGAACTTGATGAAAATACTTTCTCTGATAGTATTGCAGAATTAAATCAACTAGAAAAAGCTATCTTAAAAGAAATGTCTACGGTTTTGACACTCACACCAAAACTTAAACTTGTTCCTCCTAATACAATCGAAAGATTTGAAGGTAAAGGTAAACGTTTAATAGACAGAAGAAAAATATAAGGAGAATATTAATGAAACAATTATCGGTATTTATTGAAAATCAATGCGGAAAATTATTGGAAGTTACAAATACATTGAAGTCTGAAAATATAGACATTTTGGCTATTTCTATTGCTGAAACTCAGGAGTTCGGTATAGCCAGAATGATAGTTGATGATATAACCAAAGCTGAAAAATCCTTAAAGGATAAAGGATTTGCCTGCAATCAAACAAATGTACTTGTTATTGAAATATCTTCAAAACCCGGCGGTTTAGCAAGTCTTTTGGAAATATTTAATAATAATAATATTAACGTCGAATACATGTATGGATTTTTGGGAAGAACTTCCGCTGAGGCAACTATGGTATTCAGAGTAAAAAATTATGACAATGCAAAGCAAATTCTTTCTCAACAAAATATTAAATTCAATGAAAATCTTTTAGGATAAAGTTAACTTAAATTTTTATTTATAATACGACAAAACCCGCACATAAAATGCGGGTTTTGTAATGAATAATAGAATAAATTTATTCAATATCTGTAGCTTTAAAAACAAAGCTTGCAACAATAGCAGCAATCAAATTAACAATAATTGTTGTTAATAAACAAGGTAAGCATGTGATTTCTAAAACACCAAGTCCCAAAGCAACAGCCGGATTAAATGCACCGCTGCAAAGAATACCTCCTACAGCAAATGCTCCTACAGTTACGGTTGAGCCTATTGCTAAGCCATAAAAAGAATTACCTTCCGTTCCTTTTGCAGTTGCAACATGAAGAACAACATAGCAAAGTGCAAATGTAAATAAAAATTCACCTGCAATTAATTGTGGTAAAGCAAAAGGGCAAGAACATTCTTGCGATTGTACAGGAACAAGATAAACCGCTAACAATGCAGCTGCTACGGCACCTAAAAATTGGCTTACCCAATAAGGGATAACTTGTTTCCATTCCAATGCTCCTCTAATTGCGGCTGCAAGAGATACTGCCGGATTATAGTGCCCTCCTGATACATGTCCGCCTGCATATACCATAATCATCAAAGCAAACCCAATTGCTATTGCAGGAATTACACCTTCTCCTCCAAATCTTACTACCGAAGCAACCGTAAACATTAAGAAAAATGTTCCGATAAATTCAACAAGATACTTTTTAAAGTTGTTTTTCATTCTCTTTCTCCTATTCTGAACAGTTTATATATCTATAAACTAAAACCAATAGAAAAATAATACTACTTTATTTAATATAAAACAATAGTACAGTCTAAATATTATTGTTTATGATAAATTATGTAAAATTGTCATGGACTGTAACATTTTTTGTATTAAAATATTAGTATGATTAAGAAGTTTTTATTAGCATTTATATTTATAGTTTTTGTTTGTACTAATGCAAATGCTTTGCCGGTATTTACTCAAAATGAAATTGATAAAAAATACTCTGAATTGAACATGATACTTGCCATTGCTTATTTAACTCAAAATGCAAATGACAGTGCAATAAAAACTATAAGTAATGTTTTATCTTATGATAAAGATAATCCTAATGCTAATTTTTATATGGCATTAATGCTTGAAGATAAGAGTTTTAGTAAATCATCTTTTTATCACAAAAAAGCTATTGATTTAGATAAGGATAATTCAAAATATATTTACAGTTATGGTTCATACTTATTAAGAATGGGAAAATTAAAACCTGCTTATGCTTATTTGACAAAAGCCTCAGAATTATCTTTATTTGAACCCATGATTTTTTATGATGCCGGTGTTGTTGCTATTGAATTAAAGAAAATGGATGAAGGTATTGAATATTTCAAAAAAGCTATTAAAGTTGATAACGAATTTTCACAGGCATATAACAATTTGTGTTATTCATATTCTACTATCGGAAATTTTGCCCAAGCTTTGCCGTCATGCTTAAGAGCTGTCGAATTGGATGAAAACAGTGCTGAAAGCTTAGATAGTTTGGCTTTTACTTATGACGGATTAAAAATTTATGATAAAGCAATAGATTTTTATGAAAAAGCACTTGCCATAAAAAAAGATGAAGCTGAAATTTATTTTCATTATGCAGCGACTTTGCAAAAAGTTGAAAGATATAATGATGCTATTACAAATTATCAAATGGCAATGGGTTTAGATAAAAGTTATAAATCAAAATCTGCTTCTGCAATAAAAAATTGCAAACGAATGGTCAATAATTCAGTAAAAACCGAAAAAAAATAATACTTACTATCATACTGTAAAGTAATATATATTTATTTAAAAAATTTTTTTAAAAAATAAGCAATTTTTTTTCTCTGTTTGTTTTTATATATATAGGAAGAACAACCCCAGAGGAAAGAAGAAGAATAGAAAGGAATTAGTTATTATGGCAGTTGGAGCAAGAGATCACATCGACAAGTTATTAGTTCAAAAGTATCAAACTTTACAAGTTGATAATCATGAAAATATTAATCAGCTTAGCGAAGAAGATGTATTAAACAGTTTACAACAAAATGCAAATGCAGAAATTGCAATGAGACAGTATGGAGAAAAATTAAAAAAATTAGGTCAACAATTATTAGCAAAAAAAGCTTACAAAAACTACAGATACATACCTACAAATTTCTAATTCAACTGACTAATATAACTAATTCCACGGGTTTAAAATATTGGGGTTTCGAGCCTCAAGGCTCAAAGAGGGACTGTCGAACAGACAGCCCTCTTTTTTAATCTTTATATTTGCTAATCTTTATCTTTTAATATCTATATTTTCAGATATCTTTTAACAGAAATTAAACTTCCGCCGGCACCAACGATAATACCCAATATAAATACTATCAACATAACAATATACATATCAAAAGAATTTAATTGCAAACCTAAAAATGTAGCAGCTTTTTCCAAATAAGTTTGTGTAATATCAAGAGGAATAAGAGCTAATCCTGCACCACTCAAACCATACAAACCACCTTGCAAAATAAACGGTGCTCTGATATGCCAATTTGATACGCCCATAAGACGCATAATTTCTATTTCGGTTTTCATTGATTGTATAGCTAAGTTTATTGTATTGCTGATAACAAACATTGTAAGTCCGCCAAGAATAAACAGGATAACCAAAGTAATTAACTTGCCTATATCACTGGCAGTCTTTAATTTATTTGCCAAATCCTTTGTAAATCTGACATCCTCAACTTCCTTAAGTTCAGAAAGCCTTTTTACCATATCGGCAGAATATTCCTGCTTTTTCAATTTAACATGCAAAGTATTCGGAAGAGGATTATCTATTGGAGGTACTTTCATTTGTTTTTGCATTTTTGCCCAAGCTTCATCTTTTGTTATCAGTTGAACTCTAGCAACTTCATTATAAGATTTGATATTAGAAATGACTTCTTTTGGAGACGCACTGTCTTTAAGATAGACAGATATTTCCAAATCCGTACCGAGTTGGTCTAAAAAGCCAGAAACAGCCATACTTGAGCGAAATAAAACACCAAAAATACTAAGTATCGCAGCCATAGTAGAAATAACTACCAAATTCATCCACCCTGCTTGTTTTAAAAGTTTTAAGGTTTCTATTCCTAATCTGACAGCAATCCTTATCTCTGTAATTATATGTCTTATATTTATTGAAGTTTTTTCGCTGTTCATATTTTATCCTAATCGTATGTTCCGTTTTCAACATCCCGAATAATCTGTCCTGAATCAAGAGTAATAACTCTTTTTCTGTAATGATTAACAATTGTGTGATCATGTGTAGAGATTATTACGGTAATACCTTTTTGATTAATTTGGTTCAAGATTTCCATAACTTCCATAGAAGTTTGCGGATCAAGATTACCGGTAGGTTCATCCGCTATCAAAAGCGGAGGTCCGTTAACAATGGCTCTTGCTATACCAACCCTTTGTTGTTCACCACCTGACAATTCAGTAGGTTTTGAATACAATTTGTGCGCTAAGCCTACGACTTTTATTGCCCCTTTAACACGTTTATCTATTTCCTGAGAACTCATGCCAAGTGTTCTTATTACATAAGCAACGTTATCATAAACAGTTTGTTTAGGTAATAATTTATAATCTTGAAAAATTATTCCCATGCATCTGCGCAAATTAGGAACCTTGTCAGAGGAAATACGCGAAACATCTATTCCTCCGACAAAAACTTTTCCTGCGGATGCCACTTCTTCTCTGTAAAGAAGCTTCATCAATGTCGACTTGCCGGCACCACTGGGTCCCACAAAGAATACAAACTCACCTTTACCTATTTCGAGATTTATATCTCTTAAAGCAAAAGTACTCAAATAATTTTTTGAAACATTGACGAATTTTATCATGCTAAAAACTCTATACTAATTCGTAAGCTTCTCTTTTTAAGCCGACTTTTTCCATAAGAGTTTTTATAACAGCAATCATTTCAATAGGTGTAGAAAGTCTGTTTACACAAGAACCGACACCAATAGCACTGGCACCAACTGCAAAAGGTAAAGTACAAGTCGTTGTGGTAATTCCGCTGGCTGTCATAACAGGAATATCACAATTATTAATTATTTCTATTGTATTAGCAACAGAAACATTAACTTTTTCCATTAAACCTCTTGCACCGTTATTATCAATATTAGCAATAGAAGCACCTTCTGTTTGAATTAAATCAACATTCAAATTTTCTAATCTTCTTGCTAATTCTATTTGTTCATTAACATCAATATGACCGGGAATAGTAACAGATAAGAATATTTCATCTCCAACTAAAGCTCTTACTTCTGAAGTTAAATTATAAACTTCATCAGCGGAAATTCTTAAACCTTTTCTGTATAAAGCATCAAAGTTGCCGATTTCAAGACCATCAACTCCAAGTTCTTTTGCCGTCAAAAGTTTTTGAGGCTCAATTGAAGAAACAAAAACAGGAATAGAAGACATTTCTTGTACCATTTTAATAATGTCTTCATCAGCACAAATATCAACTGCGCTTGCACCTGCTTTTTCAGCAGCCATAACTACGTTTCTAACATTATCTTTATCATAATTATCAATACCTGCAATAATTTTTACGGCTTTTTTAGCTCTTAAATCTTTTCTGAATAAATCAATTCTTGACATAATTTTCTCCTAAAATAAAATCTATGACCTAAAACATTATACCAAAAAAATAAAAATAATAGAATGAATGCTAATAAATCGAATTTATATAAATTAAAATTGAATAATGACAATTTTTTTTAAAATAAAGTTTTTATTAATATATAGAGAAGTTTATAATACGAAAGCAAATTTATGGATGAAAACCTTGGGAATATTACAACAAAACAGATATCAACTAATTTAAACAAACAGTTCGATTTAAAAAAAATAAAAGAACAAACAGAAAATATTTTTTCTGTTCCTAATATGTTTTTACATGATTTCTGTAAAAATGTAACATTACTCAATCCCAATTCTAATAAAATAAATATAATAGATGATTTAATTTTTTCAATAAGCACTACTTCAAATTTTCTAAGAGAATATAGTTTTGCTAGGACCCCAACAACATTAACTCCTGACAGACAAGGCATATATTCTAATTTAAGAGTTGCAGTTATAGATGATTTTGACAACGCAGAATTAGAACTGTTAAATTTTTCACATGGAGAAATAGTACAAAAATTTATAAAAGAAAATCTGCCCGGAGTACAAATCGAAGAAAAAAATTGTATTTTTAACGGAAATGACATTGAATCACTTGAATCTGTATTAGTTCAGTTAACAGATATTCTTCATGAAATTGAGCAAGGTAAACAATATGATGCAATTAATATCTCTTTAGAACTATTACAAGAAATTAACACAATAAATTTTAATGTAAAATCAGACAATAAGGAAATAAGAATCACAAATAACAATATTAATCAATATAGAAATAAATTAGAAGAATTATACAAAGAAAAATATCCAAAGATTAAAAAAATTTTGAATTTTATTAATTTAAATAAGGATCAAGAAATTATAGAAGAAGAAACAAATAAACTAATAACAACAGCAACCAAGATTTCAGAAATGATGAAAAAAATTAGTAAAAAAAACGTAAAAATTTTTTTATCAAATAATAATAGATGTAAAGATACTATTTGTTTTTCTGATTTAATAGATTTAGACTCGGATTATGATAATTATAATAATCCTAATATAATCACAGTTAGTGCAAATGATTGTAATAAAAGAAGCACTACTCTATCTGATATTAAGGAACAATCTATTTATAAATTCAAATTTTTAAAAGAAGGAATAGATATAACAGGTGATGGTATTGTTGATATTTATGATAAATACGATGTTAAAAGTTTTGTTAAGGAATATTTAAATATAGATAGCTTTGAAGGAAATTCATTTGCAACACCGGTAGCACTTGCCAAATATTTAAAGATGAAGAACATCCAAACAAAATTTGAGGAACAAAAAAAATAATATCTCTATTTAATAAAAATTTACATTTCAGTATCTGAAAGTCTTTATTTTTCTGCGTTTTTAAATTTTTACTTTTTTAACAAAATTTTTATCAACCATTTTTATAATTTTTTGCTATCATTATCATGTTAGGTTTGGGATTTGGTTAGGCATGATGGAAATAGAAGAAGAAAACACTATTAATATATTAAATATAGAGCAAGATAAAACCAGTCAGAGTAAAGATGTAATGGTTGCAAGAAATAATGTACCTGTATATCATAAGAGTCTTGCAGATAATTACATGCTTTTAAAGAAGATATATGGAGCTCCAGTTGTTAAACCTGAGATTTCTGCCGAAGAAAAAACTTTTCTTAATAAGCATGATTTTAATCCGCTAGAATTTTCTACCATCAAGCAAATTAACGAAGAATTATCCATTTTAAAGAAATGGAATGATTCCAGAGAAAAAGAACTTGTAAATGCTTCGGAAAAAATATTTTCTATCAGAATTAAAGAATTAAAAAGCATTATTGCATCTAAATATGTAAAAATTTCCAATGAAATTTATAATGGTTACAAAGCTTTAGAAAGATATTTGGAAGAAATTTCAAAATATTAATTTTATTTATTCAATTATCTTTTATTTTTCAACAAATAAATTCTTTGTTTGGGTGAAGGATGTGTGGAAAAATAATGTGCAAATGCGGGGAGTTCATCTTTTTTCGCCAGTTTTTCCATAAAACTTATAGAACCATCATTATTACCATACAATTTTATCAAAGTTTCATTTGAATATTTGTCAGCAAGTTTTTCTTGATTTTGTGAGTGGTTTAAATATGCAAAATTAGTAAAATTATCAGCCAGACTGCTTAAATCTTTCATATCATCATTAAAGAATAAACTCATTACCAAACTAATAATAATTTGTCTGCTTATTGTTTTTAGGTGATCTCTGTTTTTGTAATGTCCTATTTCATGCCCTAAAACAAAAGCTAACTCTTCCTCCGTCAAGTTTTCATTTAATAATTCCGTAGTAAAATATATAGTCCCGTTTGGAACAACCCATGCATTAAATTCCTTTTCCGGTATAAAAATTATCGGAAAAGGAGATTTTCCTTGTAATGCTTTATCATTGGCAATAATTTTTTGTCTTATATTAACAAGTTTATCAAATTTATCTTTATATTTTATATCATAATAATCATCGGCAGGCAGTTCGCCAAAAACAGATTCTATCTTCATTTGTGTTTCATTAGAAATATTATCAATAAAAATATTTGCGAAGAATTGACTGCAACAAATGATTACAAATAAAATTCCTATAATACCGAGAATCAATATAAAAAAATCTTTTATTTCATTGGTTTTACTAACATTAACATTATCTTCTATAACATCTAAATATCCGGAATAATCATCATTCATAAGTTACCGCCGTGCCATAAGCAATAATTGCACATTTCGGTACAGAATTCTTTCTGTCTGTATGATTTAACATGATAGTTTCAATTCTTGCATTCACAATAATATTTGCATTTATTGCCTTTTCTCTCATTCTCAAAAGAGCTTCTCTTCTCGCTCTGTCCATAATTGATTCAAATGGTGTTAATCTTCCTCCAAAAAAATTTTTTATTGCGGCAATAAAGTTTTTAAAATAATCACCTGCAATAACAGCTTCACCGGAGACAAATTCTATACTTTTTATCGGTTTATTTGTAGTCCACTTCTTTGTACCGAAAGAAATAATCGGATGGCGAAGAAGAGCTATTTCTCTTCTCTTTATTTTGCTATAATGCTTTTTTTCAATAATACTGCCTGTTGTATAAGTCACTATAAGCAAAAACAGAGTAAATACTAAATTTATAATAGATTCCATACTATATTCCTACATCTTCTACAACAACTGCGGTACCATAAGCATAAACTTCCGCTGCACCGGCTGTAATAGCAGAAGTAGCCAGTCTCACATTCACAACGGCATTTGCTCTTAATTTTTGAGCTTGTTCCATCATTCTGTTAATGGCTTCTTCTCTGGCTTGTCCTAATAAATCAGTATAAGCTTTTAATTCACCGCCAACGACATTCTTTAGACCGGCACCGATATCTAAAATGGCATTTTTGGCTCTTACTGTACTGCCCGAAACCAAGCCGCAATGCGCTTTTATCTTTTTACCGGGAATTGTTTCTATTGTAGTAATAATCATCTTTAATCTCTCCGCTATAAATCTAACAAGCAAATTATATATGTTCCTTCTCAATAAGTCATCATACAAAAAGTTTATTTAAAATAACCGCATAAAATGCATATTTGGAGGTACTAAAAAATAAAAGAAATTGTCACTTATTACACAAATTAATAAGCTATCATATTTCTATTTATTGACGACGCCAATTGCCCAAAATGTCTCAAGTGTTAAGTTTTGTAAAGTTGTATATTATTGTCTCCTTTGGGTAGTATTTTTGTTTTTACAATATATGATTATTTTTTTATAATAAAAGTTATTATCGATAATGAGAGAGAGTTAAAATGAGTTTTAATAAAAAATCCGGACTTTTGGCGGTAGCTTTATTTTCCGCTTTTGGGTATATTGGCAGTGCTTCTGCTGACGATACCGTTACTCAAACTGTACCTACGATAGCAACAGAAGACAAGTTTGATGTTGAAGGTGATTTTACAGGATTTGTTGGACTTGAATATGGTGGAGTGTATGCTAACTATACAAATAATTTAAGTATTAAAAATTCTACTTTTACAAATAATGCTGCAATGATTAACGGTGGAGCATTGGCTAATTATGGTGTAATAAATGAAGGTATTATAAATACTGTTTTTCAAGGGAATAGAACACTCTATAAATCAGGAACTGGAGATGATGTTAGGAATGGACAAGCCGGTGCATTATATAACGGTCCTAATGCAGCAATTACCGGAGCCGGAATTTATAATACAGTTTTTGATTCTAATACTTCTACCCGATTTGGTGGTGCTATTTCAAATTGGGGAACTATTTATCAAATAAATAATTCTGTTTTCCTATCTAATAAAGCAGGTACTTCTGGTGGTGCAATAAGTGGTGCCGGTACTGTATTTTTAATAAATAATACAAACTTTGTTCAAAATACAGCAGAAGATGATGGCGGTGCAATTTCTACAAGAGGGCATTATGATTTAATCCAAAATTCAACCTTCTCAGGTAACAAAGCAAGTGGTTACGGCGGTGCTATTGAATTGTATGAAAGCACTGAATTCAATGAATACGGGTCTATAGGAACAATTGATAATGTTATTTTTGAAAATAATTCTTCAGCTCAAGGTGGAGCTCTATATAATTCCGCCACAATTGGTTCAATAACAAATTCTACATTTAATTCAAATACAGCAACAGGAGACTATTATTGGGGTGGTGGTGCAATTCGTAATACAAAAACAATAGGTGAAATAACAAATTCCACGTTTACTTCTAATAGTGCGGTTGCAAATGGTGGAGCTATTTTTAATTATGGAGTTCTTCCCAAAATAACTTCAAGCAAATTTGAAGATAATTCTTCAGGAGAAAGGGGTGGAGCTATATATTCTGTATTGGATAATAATGCAAGTATGAATATTGATAATACCATTTTTAAAAATAACTTTGTAAATTATAGTGATGTTGGTGCAGGAGCAGGTGGAGCATTATGTATAGATGGTGGAAGTTATACAATTTCTAACAGTGAGTTTCGTGGTAACTACGTAAATGCACCTAATGCTTCCGGATGGGGCGGTGCAATATCAGCTTGGGATACTAATCTTACATTAAATGATACATCTTTTTATGATAATAAAATTCATTCTAAGAATTTTGCAGATGGTGCAGCAATTGATGCGATGTTTTCTACGGTTAATATTAATGCCCTTAATAAGAATGTCATTTTTTCAGGTAATACTATTGTTGAGGGTGGAGAAACTTATAGAGAAGCAATAAATCTTGGAGAATCAGTTTTAAATTTAAATGCTTATAATAATAACAAAATTATTTTTGATGACAGAATAAATGGTAGCGGGGATACTGTTAATATAAATAATAATATACCTGTAGGTAACAAACCAGGAGAAATTATTTTTAATGATATAGTAAAATGTTACAATATGAATATTAAAGCAGGTACGGCAAAGGCGGGTGCACCAAAATATTATAGTTACGGCAGCTATGTATCTAATATTAATCCGTATAATCTTTCTGTAAGCGGAACCTTGGACTTGGCTAATAATTATGTTGAAGTTATGGGATTAGGTTTACTCGATTTTTCAGACCAAGGAAAAGTCGTTCTTGATGCCGATTTAGGAACAAATTCTATGGACTGGTTCGATGTGTATAAGATTTCAGATAATTTCGGTAAAATAAATGTAAAAGATATTAATATTCTGAGTGAATCGTCTTTGGTAGATGGTGCAACAAATCATGTGCCCTTTATTATAGGTGCGGATGTCTCTAACAAAATGACATTCCCGACTTTATTTACAAGTACAAACAGGTATGATCTTTCTTCAAGTTCTTATTTGGCAGATACTTTAGTAGATTTTACAAAACGTGAAAATCAAGGAGGATTCGTAAATTTATCAAAATATTCTCCGATAGAAAAAGAAAATATTTCTTATTCAATGACCTTAGATGAACATTTGACCGAAAATTTAAAACCCTTCAGCTCAAATATCAAATCAGTAACAATAAGAGGTAATAATCATAATATCAGTTCCGACGGTACCAGCGGTTTTCAACTGGGGAATACTCAAACTCTTGAACTTAAAGATATAGGAACAGTTTCCGGATTTAAAGGCAGTAACGGAAGCTTTCTCTATAACGGAGGAACCGCGGAAATAGCAAGAGCAGCCTTTAAAAACAATTCTTCAACAAGTAATGGAGGTGTTATTTCTACCTCAGGAATATTGAATATTACAGACAGTGATTTTATTAATAATAAAGCAAATGGACAAGGCGGAGCTATTTACGCCGCTTCTGGAGCTACCGTTAATATATATGCAAATGAAAAAGATGTTACTTTCTCCGGTAATACTGCATCAGGTTTTACAAATTCAATCTATATGGATAATTCATCTATATTAAACTTAAATCCTGCAAGCGACAAGAAAATTTCAATAGCTGGAATTTCAGGCAGCAGCGCAGGATACAGCATAAATATTAATAAAGGACAAAAGGATGGCGGTATTGTTGAACTCACTGACAGAGTTACCAACGCAACAGCAAATGGCGGAGTCCATTTATACGGCGGTACATTAAGATTAACAAATGACAGCTTCTTAAATATGAATGATTTGTCCTTACACGGTTGTACGTTGGATATGGCAAACGGTTTTACCGGTACAATGTATTTAAGAGGGTTGTCTTTAGAAAATACTACAAATTTATCAATCGATGCTGACCTTGCAAACGGCATTGTTGATACAGTTCTACCTTTTGGTATTTCAGGCTCAGGAAAATTGAATATCAGTAATATTAACGTTACTACTGATACAATGGATAGTAAAACAACAATTCTATTCTCCGGGCAGGATTTGGGCAATGCAAATTTGACTCCATATATGACAAATTCAGTATCACAGGCAAAAGGACCTATTTTCCTCTATGATGTACTGGCTGTTACTGACGGAACTGATTATAAACTGGTATTCACTAATAGCATGGCTGAGGATACTTTCAGTCCGAATGTTTTATCAGGACCTGTATCAGCTCAACTTGCCGGTTTTGTAAATCAATTGAATTTATATGATGTAGGATTTGGCAGTTTAGATACGTTATCTTCTCTTACAAGAGAACAAAGACAAGCATTAATCTTAGCTAACAAATATGCTCAAGCTGATACTCCTTTTGCAAATGAATATACAGATGAAGCTGCAAATGCATATCATGGTAATATTTGGTTTAAACCGTATGCAACAATAGAAAAAGTTCCTCTTTCAGACGGGCCGGATGTTAAGAATTTCGCCTACGGTGGTTTAGTCGGAACTGATTTAGGATTGTATGACTTAGGGTCAGGCTGGAGCGGCGGTGCAAGCGTGTTTGGAGGATATACAGGTTCTACTCAATCCTATGATGATGTTGATATATGGCAAAATGGCGGTTCTGTCGGATTATCCGGAATGCTGTTTAAAAATGACTTCTTCATTGGTGCTACTGCTAATGCAGGCGGTTCCGGAATAAATGCAAATTATGATGACGGCAGAGATGATTTCGGAATGCTTACAACAGGTGCGGCTTTAAAAATGGGTTATAATTTCAATCTAGCTAAAGGAAAAATTATTGTACAACCTCATTTAGCAACATCCTACTCTTATGTAAAGACTTCTAATTTTGAAAATCCAAACGGAGATCAAATAAACAGTAAAGGCTTGCATGCTTGGCAAGTTGCACCGGGATTAAAAATAGTCGGTAATTTCAAAAACAATTGGCAGCCTTATCTGGGTGTTGATTTTATGTGGAATATTTTAGACAAGGCAAGATTTAGTGCCGAAGATGTATCTTTGCCTGATTTATCAATTGATCCCTATTTGCAATACGGATTAGGAGTTCAAAAGAAAATCGGGGATAGGTTTACAGGTTACGCACAGGTTACTGCAAGAAATATAGGAAGAACCGGTATTTCCTTTGCTCTTGGCGGAAAGTGGGAACTCGGAAAATAGTTTTTATTTAAAATAAAAAGTATACATAACTTATGTTATCGGAACTAAATTTTTCGTAGCCTAAAAGCCAAAGTAACAAGGACAAAAGCGAATGGCAAGGGTAGCGGTAATGAGCGACTTGTTCTTGTGGAGGAAAATTCAAGAGAGAGGAAAGCAGGTTTTTTATCAATTTTAATTAGACCTACAAGGTGAGGTAGAACTGCCTAAGTTTTATTAGTAACCTAATAAATTGTTAATTAAGGCATTTTTTCGGAGGTTACTTAAATTGTCTTTGCGAAGGAGCGTATTTTCGGAAGGGCAATACCCAAAGAGCAACAGCCAAATGAAGTGTAAAAAATTAAAACCCAACTATTAAGAAATAATCAGAGATTACAAATTATTTAAATAACTCATAAAATCTTCCCATGGCTTCTTTAGTTTTTTCTAATGTATTAAATGAAGTCAGCCTAAAATATTTTTCTCCGTTTATGCCAAAACCGGAACCTGGTGTACCTACTACTCCGATTTTAGTTAATAACAAATCAAAAAATTCCCAAGAATTCATATCGTTTGGACATTTCAGCCAAATATAAGGTGAATTTTTTCCGCCGGTATATTTGATATTTAATTTATCAAGAGTATCACTTATAACTTTGGCATTCTGCTTATAATAATTCAGATTTTCGTGAATTTGTTTTTGCCCAATTTCAGAAAATACAGCAGCAGCAGCTTTCTGAACAATGTATGGAACACCGTTAAATTTTGTTGTTTGTCTGCGAAGCCACATTTTATTAAGACTCATTCCGTCAAAAATCAATTCTTTCGGTACAATTGTATATCCACACCTTGTTCCGGTAAAACCTGCCGTTTTTGATAATGAACAAAATTCTATAGCACATCTTTTTGCATTTTTTATTTCATAAATACTTCTCGGCAGAGTTTCATCATCTATAAAACTCTCGTAAGCTGAATCAAAAAGAATTATTGCATTATTATTTATTGCATAATCTACCCATTGAGTTAGTTGTTCTCTGTTATAAACTGCCCCTGTCGGATTGTTTGGAGAACAAATATAGATTAAATCAGCTTTAATTTCATAATCAGGCAGCGGCAGAAAATCATTTTCCTCAGTTGCATCGATAAAAACTATTTTCCTTCCTGACATAATATTAGTATCAACATAAACAGGATAAACCGGATTAGGAATAAGTACGGTATTATTTATATCAAACAATTCCAAAATATTTCCTAAATCGCTTTTTGCACCATCTGATATAAATACTTCATTGAGTTCAAGAGATACATTAAAATTTTTATAATAACTTTGAACAGACGTTTTTAAAAAATCATATCCCTGCTCAGGTCCGTACCCCTTAAAAGTTTCTTTTTGACCCATTTCATCAACAGCACTATGTAAAGCCTCAATAACAATAGGACAAAGAGGACGTGTAACATCACCTATGCCCAGTTTAATTATTTCCATATTAGGATTTTTGGCTGCAAAATCATTTACCTTTTTCGCAATAGTAGAAAAAAGATAACTTTCGTTTAGGTTTTTGTAATTTTCATTAATATTCATAATTTAACCTCACTTAAATTCAACTTACTTTGTGCAGAATGAGGTTCATTCAAGTCTGTCCGTAATAAGTTAATTATAGTATAAAAATAATATATTTTGGGTTTGTTATTTATCATAAATATCATATTTCCGTAAAGTATCTAAAAAACAATACAACTTCTCAATCCGATTGCAAATCCGTTCTTTTCATTGCCCGATGGTTTTATAATATATTGAATATCGGGCTGTAGATATAAAAATTCGGTAAGTTTTATCTTATAAAATAACTCAATAACTTTTTCGGATGTCCTGTTTTCAATTTCCTTAAGCTGCTTATCAAATTGATGCCATCCGAAAGCTAAACCTGCTGAATCTTCTTTTCTGTTTTCTGTTATCCCTTTAAAAATCAAACCCCCACCACCATAATAAGGAACATCATTAATTGAATTCCTTGCATATCCGAATTGTCCGAAAAGACTTAGTCCTCCCGACTTATCTTCAAAGCGATTAGTCAATTTCTGTTCAAATCCGGCATAAAAACCGTAATTATTACGTTTGGTAGTACTTTCATAATCTTCATAATAACCTGTTTTAATCCAACCTCCGGCGAGATATTTACCATTTTTTTGATTAAAGTTAGTAAGCTTATAAACTTCTGTCATATTTAAGTAATCATTTTCACCGGTAAAAAAGCTTTTTGGGTTGGAGCCTATTCCAAGATTTCCATCATAAAAACCATTCTGAATATAAAATTCTTTTGGCAATTTTACCCTAGCTCTGACTCCCATTTGCTGACTGGGGAATAATGGCATTGGGGTATTATCAATAAAAGAAAATGAAAGGTTCAAAAATTCAAATCCCGTATCAAGAGCCTGAAAATCCATATTTGCATCTTGTTTGCCTATTTTTATATTAAATAAATCATCCTTTATACTCTGTTCATAATAAAGTTCAGAAATTTGATTAATAGAACGTGTAGGGTCATAAGAGTTTGCATCCGAATACGAATTTAAAAATTCCATTGAGTTCATACCTTTATTACCGATTTGGTATAAAATATGAAATTTTCCACCCTTATACAAATGCATTTTTTCTGTATCTAAATCTATCGAAAGATTATATAAACCCTGATATGTTCCTTTACCGGATTTGTTTTCACCTGAGCCAAAAGCAAAAGCATTAATCATATATGAGCTTTGAATATTAATACCTTTTTCTTCAAGCTCTGTTCTTAATCCCCCGAAATTTCCAAGCGCATAAGGAGAAAGTTTTACTGTCTCAATAATACCTTCATGAATACTATCATCTAAAGTTATTTCTTCACCCGACAGAACAGGCGTTTCTTCTATTGCAAAAATCGGCATCGAAAAAAATAAAAATAATATTGTTAAAAAAAGTAATTTATAATGCAACGGAGCCTTCCTCCCTAGTTCTTATTCTGATAGCATTTTCTATATTGTAAATAAAAATTTTCCCGTCACCTATTGTACCTGTTTGAGCATGTTTGATAATAGCATCAACAGCACCTTCCAGTTTTTCATCTTCAATAACAACTTCTATTTTTATTTTTGGGATAAAACTCACAGCAATTTCTGCGGCTCTGTAATTCTCTTTATGTCCGCCCTGCGCACCAAAACCTTCTACATAACTCACCGTCATTCCGACAATTCCGATTTCAACAAGTGAATTTTTAATTTCTTCAATTTTATAAGGTTTAATTATTGCTTCTATCTTTTTCATAATTTAAATTCTTCCTTTCTTAAAAATCCTCAAATCTGTAATCTGTATGCATTTTCACCGTGTTGAGATATATCAAGTCCCTGCATTTCTTCTTCTTCAGAAACTCTCAAACCTGAGATTTTATCTATAATGAAAAGAATTAAAAGGGTTCCTAAAAAGGCAAAACTAATACTTGCTAAAGTTGAAATAATTTGGGCATTAAATAATTTAAAACTTCCATAAAATAATCCGTTAGCACCATCAGAATTAATTACTAAAGTCGCAAAAATTCCGGTTAAAATTGAACCTACTACACCACCCGTACCATGTATACCGATAACATCAAGGGAATCATCATATTTAAATACTCCTTTGAACGTAGTCAATATATAGCAAATCATACCTGTAACAAGTCCTATGACGATTGCTGATACAGGTGTTACAAATCCGCATGCAGGAGTAATTCCTACAAGTCCTGCTAACGTTCCTGACATACCGCCGAGAACTGTAGCTTTACCTCTGTGAAGATACTCAACTCCAATCCAAGCCAAAAGCCCTGAAGCAGCGCCAAGTTGAGTATTAACAAAAGCAGTTACGGCAAGTGTTCCTGCACTCAATGCACTCCCTGCATTAAATCCGAACCAGCCAACCCAAAGAAACATTAAGCCTATAAATGTTAACGTGAGGTTATGAGGCGGCATATTTTCGCTTTTGTAGCCTTTTCTTGAACCAAGCATAATACAGCAAGCTAATGCAGCTGCACCGGATGCAATATGAACAACAAGACCTCCGGCAAAATCCAATCCTCCAATTTTGCTTATCCAGCCTCCTCCCCAAACCCAATGAGCCAGAGGACAATAAATAAAAGTTATCCATAAAATCAAAAATAATAAATAACTTTTAAATTTAAATCTCTCTGCAAATGCTCCTGTAATAAGTGCCGGAGTTAAACAAGCAAACATCATTTGGAATATGAAAAATAGTTGATGCGGAATTGTTGAACCTTCAATTGGTTCAAGGCTGATATTTTTCAGCATTATAAAATCAAAATTTCCGATTATATTGCCTATATCCCCTCCAAATGCTAAACTATACCCATATAGAAACCAAATAACAGAAACAATACCCAAAGCAACAAAACTTTGCATTATTGTACCTAAAACATTTTTCTTGCGAACCATTCCACCATAAAACAGTGCTAATGCAGGTGTCATAAGCATAACAAGAATTGATGATATTATCATAAAAGAAGTATCTGCTTTGTTAATCGAAGAGGTATCAGCTGCACTCATATTTACCCCATTAAAAGTGCAAATCCATCCTATTATGAATATTGCAAATAATGTAACAGAGAATGTAAGGACTTTCCTTATTCTTTGTTTTGTTTTTTCTTTCCTTTTTCCTTCAATTGATTGCACAGCAATCGAAGGTTCAGTTGTACTACTATTCTGAGCCATTTTTTTCTCCTTAATTTAAAAAATTTCGCACTTTGACTATCCGCAAAAGATATATTTAAATATCTTTTGCTTCAAGTCGAGATCTAAAATATATGAATTTAGAGTTATTGCATATCCAAATACATTTCAACTTCAAGTGGTGTTACATAAGTTCTAAACTTATCACATTCTTTTTCTTTTGTTGCAACAAATTCATTATAAATATGTTCACCCAGAGCATTTTTAATTGTTTCATCCTTATCGAGCAAATCAAGTGCTTCATCGAGATTTGCAGGAAGTGAATCAATTTTAGCTCTTTTACGTTCTTTTTTAGTCATGTGATAAATATTTTCTTCAACTTGAAGCGGCGGTTCAATTTTATTTTCAACACCATCCAAAATTGCACCCAAGATTACTGCCAGAGCAAGATACGGGTTGCATGAAGGGTCAGGTGAGCGCAATTCTACTCTGGTTGCGTTACCACGTTTTGCAGGAACTCTGATTAGTGCAGAACGATTAGCTAAACTCCAAGCGAGATAAACAGGTGCTTCATACCCGGGAACAAGTCTTTTATAACTGTTAATCAATGGGTTTGTTACAGCGGTGAATGATTTGACGTGTTTGAGCAATCCGCCTATACTATACAACGCTTCCTTAGAAAGTTGGTAGGTTCTGTCAGGAGCATAAAACAAATTTTTGCCGTCTTTAAATAACGAAACATTACAATGCATTCCTGAACCATTTATACCAAAAATCGGTTTCGGCATAAATGAAGCAATTGCACCGTTTTGTTCAGCTATTGCTGTTACCGCATACTTAAATGTCATAATATTATCAGCAGTAGTAAGTGCATCTGCATATTTGAAATCAATTTCGTGTTGTCCTCTTGCTACCTCATGATGACTTGCTTCAACTTCAAATCCCATTTCCTTCAAGGTTTTAACCATTATTCTTCTTAAGTTTTCGCCTTTATCAACAGGGGCAGCTGAATAATATCCTGCATTATCATAAGTTTTTAAAGAAGCAGAGCCTCCTTCATCCTTTTTAAAAATAAAGAATTCAGCTTCCGGTCCAACATTCATTGTATAACCTAATTTTTCAGCCTTTGCTATCATCTTTTTTAAGTTGCATCTGGGGCAGCCCTCAAAAGGTGTTCCGTCTGCATTATGTATATCACAAATAAATCTTGCAACTTTTACATCATCATCACTTCTCCAAGGAATAATAGCAAAAGTTTTTAAATCCGGATAAAAATACATATCGGATGTTTCTATACTTCTGAAACCTTTAATTGATGATCCGTCAAGCATAATTTCATTGTTCATTACGCTGTCTAACTGTTCGCAAGGAACAGAAAGATTTTTCATAATACCGTTGATGTCGCAAAATTCAAGTTTAATGAATTCGATGTTGTTTTCTTCGACAATTTTTTTGATTTCTTCTTTTGTTAATGTCTTTTTGTAATCAATAATACCTTGTTTATTCATACTTCTATCTCCTATATTATGTATAAATTATATATGGTATTATTTTGAATTGTCAAAAAACTCTATTTGTGCTTATTTTGTAAACATTACCGGTTTTATAAAAATTTTTCAATTTAATATTTTGTTTTGTATGAAATTTTTTAAAATTGGGAAATTTTTTTAAGAATTTGCTAACATCAAGCATATTTTTTTATAAAAAAAATTTTTTTAACATCAACTTTACATTTCTTAACATTAATATTTCGATTGGCAATTATTAACTGTTTAATTAATATTCAAACAAAAAAGAGGATGAAAACTCACCCTCTTTTTTATATTTATAAATAGTTTTAATTACCTGCTTGTAATAACCAAGCTAAGCCTGCTTTTTCCATCATTTTGTGAATATTATTGATTTCTTTATCTGTTTCACTTGTAGGAACATTCAATTCTTCTTGAATTTTTTTAATATTATTTTGGAAAGCAAGAAGGGTAGAATATTTTTTCGGATTTTTTTCAAATTGGTCATCTCGGAGTTGATTTGACAATTTTTCGTATCCGATTTTTAAAAGCTCAATTTTTTCTCGCAAAAGTGGTGAAACATCTTCGCCTTTTTGTCTGCCTAGCTCAATTCTTCTGCTTACATCAGTTGATCTGATTTTTAATTCGTTGTTATCCATAATAATTCTCCTATATTTTGTACTATTATAACATTTTTTATTTATTTTTGAAATTATTTTTTTTACTAAATAATGCTGAGCAATTCCAGTATCATATGATAATTATCTGCTTTTATGTTATCTGCTTCAAAATCAGCTTTAATTGCATCTCTCAAGGTTTCAACATCTGGCATACCGTTTTCGAGTGCTTTAGCAAGGTTAGAATTTGGTGTAACTTTAATCGCATTATCTCCTGTGCCTATGATTATTGATTGCAATTCGCCCATCGGGTTAAAGTTTTTTGTGAAATGTTCTCCTAATTTTGCAACTATTGTACCATCTTGTTTAATAAGAACCTTTTCTCCATGACTGAATAAAATTGTTTTTTTATCAGATACTCTGATTGGACATTTATCTTGTTTATAATTCCATACACAAGGATATTTCATTTTACAATAGTTAGTTACTTCATAATTTGCACTCTTATAAATATAAGAAACTACATTATCTTTACGTACTCCTGCAGGATCAACGTAACTCTTAGAAAATTCTAAAGTTGGAGTACCGTCTGCATTATATTTTATACTAGTTTCAGATAAAGGTTTTGTATTCCAAACAGCTTCATATTGAATAGTTGTCTTGCCTGCCAGATTTCCGTCATCATAATAAGAAAATGAATCAGTACTTGCTTTGTATCCGTTTTGTTTACCCAAAATGCTGCTAATTTTACCGTCTTTGTATGTTGTAGTGTATGTTATACCATCTCGCTCAAAACTCAAAATATTATCCCCGGCATATTTAGCGTTAGTAATGCCTCTATCTGTTTCCCAACCCATGAGTTTGCAAATAGTATTGTTCCGCGGGTCAGATATTGGTTCATCAGGAGAAATAACTACTCCTTCAGAAGTATATTTTTTAACAACTCCGTCTTTATCGGTAGTTGTAATTGTTCCGTCAGGGTTAATAGAAATTGAACCGTTCTCCGGCTTTTCTAATATTATTGTTCCGTCCTCTCTTGCAATTGAACTTACATCAGTATACCCCCAAAGTGCAGAATTGTTTCTGACGTATTCATTTTCTTTGTTAGGTGAAATACTATAATTAATTATATATTTTTTACCTGCAACTTCTTTTTCTTCTTGTAACAAATGAATATTTCCTTCTTCATCGGTATAAGAAGGTAAATGGGTATATGCTCTAACACTAGTATCCGTGTAATAAATTCCCTTTATGGAATTTCGGTTGTTAAACATTTGTACACATGTATCATTTATTAAAAATTCATTCCAACCTGCCATTCCAAAAGGAGAATAATCCTTGGAATCCCAATCATTTTTAAGTGTACCGTAATTGATTGTATTTTTAGGGAAGAAAACTTTTTTACCGTTTACAAGTTCCAATTCAGTAATATAACAATCTTTATCATAAAGGACTGTTTGTCCTGAGGATAGAACTTGTTTATATCCTGTTATATCACCATTATTATCTATAATTTCTGATATAGTACCTCCTGTAATTGTTCTGCGTATGTCATAATTATAGCAAATTGATTTTAGTGATAAATCAGAGTTATAAATTTTTGAATAATCACCATCTTGAAAAGTAACAGTATATGTTCCATCATCATTTTTGATAGCAGTTTCACTATTAATTGTGATGGTTTGTTGCTCATCTAATAGAGGAGTATTAAACACAAAAAGTTCAAGTTTATAATTACCTTCGAATGCATTATAAAATTCATCATAAGATAACAATATGTCGTTTCTTGCTCCGTCCCATGGATTACTTATAGAAACAGTTTTATTTACTGTATCTATATTACTAATACTATACATATGCCCACGGACCATGTGTCCATTTGTATAATTTGTAACATTATTAAAATTACTTCCTAATCCTATTACAATTTCTCCATTATTTAATTGTTCAGCAACATTATCCATACTATAATAATTAAGTAAAAAATCATACAATCCTTTTTCCTTGATTTCTTCTATATTATCAATGCTACAGCTCTCTCTTATAAATCTTGACGAAAGTTCAGATTGTGCTGATACAAAAGGTTCAAGTTTTTTATCAATTATATTTGCAAATCTTCTATAATCAGAGTAAGCACTTTCAAATTTATTATCATTAAAACATTTTATAATAAATGTTATTTGTTCATCATTTAATTCTGCTAATCCCGCAATCTTAAAATGATTATTAAATTTATTTTTAAAATTTTCAAAGTTGCCATTTTGTTTATATGACTGCCAGTAACCAATGAAAGCTACTTTTATACCATCCATTTTTTCTTTTTCTATGCTTGAATAGTCAAGATATTCAGCTATTTCTTTAATTGGATTATTATACTTATGTTGATATTCTAAATATGTAGCAAATTCTTCACTAAAACTGTTAAAATTATCTATTTGTTCTTCACTGAAATTCAAAAGTATTCCCTCTGTCTTAATATTTTCGCGAATAATTTTTACTGGAGCTTTAAAAATATCCTTAAAGTGCCAGAAACTTCCTCCCTCAATATAACTCATAGCATCATCTATATCTATTTTATTAATTTCTACATATTTTTCACTAGAAAATTTTGCTATTGCAAAAGCTTGTTCAATCATTTGACATCCTATGCAGCCACTTACTCCCGTACCAGGATAATTGCCACCTGGATTATATTCATACTCATCAGAACCTTTTCGATTCATTACAAATAATTCACTATTTTTGAAAGTAACAGGATAATCAGATAAACCTTTAAAAGTAACAGTTGTATTATTTTCACTATCTACATTGAACATTTGTAATAATTCAGCATAGCATCTTGGATTATTCATACTGGCGTTTAATATAGTAGCTATAAAGTAGCAATCGCCTGTTCCCCCTTGATCTGAAGAATATCTGGCTACAGGAGGAAATAGTTCAAGATACTGTTCTTTTGTCATATTGAGCTTTTTAAGAGTAGTTCCGTTATTTACATATAGTCCATCTTTTGTCTCTATTACATCACCTGTTTGAGTCTTTGCAGCGATTCCCATTAGGCTAAATTGAGTATTTGTATAATCTTTTACCATCTGTGAAGAAACATAGTTATCAAAAGCCTCTTTATAAATATCATTGTCTTTTACTCCTCCTGATGCTTCGAGTCCTTTTGCATGGGCTTGTATTAATATTTCTATATCAGATTTTACTTGATCTGTAGGAGATACGTAAGACCAATTTGCAAAGCGGTCTCTCTCAAAAGATGATGTATCATTATTACCAAATACCTGTTTGAAAAGAGTTGTGTCAATCTCATTCAACTTATTCATATAATTAATATATTCTTGGTTTGTAGATTGAGAAATAATATTGTTATCAGCATCATAGATAGTGAAGCTAGTTTGGTGAAATGCAGGACTTTTTTCATATAATGCAACTGATTTTGTTCCGTCATCGTTATATTTTGTATAACTTTTATTAGAAATTGCTTCGCCAATCAGTTTAAATGTATCTTTTGTATAATACATACTCTCAATTGGAGAAAGGTTACCATTTTCAATTTTATAACATTCTTTCCCTAAAATTGAAGAGTTACTTATAAAAAGACCGCTTTTAAACTGAGGACAGAAAAACATAAAACGCTTATTAGTATTGTCAAAACCTTTTCTTATATCCTTTATATCAACACCATAAGGATTGATTTTTTGAAGAATGTTTAACCAGCTCTTTTCTTCAGCAGTGCTATCGGGAAAATATGCTTCTATAACCAAAGAGTTATTCAATGTTTCTAAATCAATAGTTCCGTTATTGAAATCAATCAGCAATTGTGAATCAGCATCTATCGTACGTTGACTTGTACCAGTACCAATTGTTACAGATGTAAGAACTTGATTTTCATCATAATTTTTAATAATCAAATCGTCAATTTGAACACTAAATGTACCATCATCATGAATATTTATAGATTCTTCATTTTCGGTTGCAATTATATTATCAATAATAGTATTCACTGTGGCTAAAGATATTATACCATCATTTAAAGCTTTTACTATTTGAGAATCATTATCAAGAGTAATGTTCCCTGAAGCTAATTGTATTTCTATATTCGATAAAGTTCCTCCGGCAGTAAATATCTTGGTTACATTATCTGTTGTAATCGTAAATGTTCCGTCATTGTTTTTAATAGCATTTTCACCGTTAACTGTATAATTTCCATCAGCATCATGAGTTATTACTATGTCATTTCCTTCACCGGTAGAGATTCGATTTGCAGTTCCATTATTTATAACAGTATCATTCCCTTCACCGGAAGATATACAGTCTATGTTACCATCATTTGTAATATTATCATTACCGCTTTTTGTTAATAAATTAAATATATGTCCGTGATTTTCAACAATATCATTGTTATTTGTACCATATATAATAACAATAGAACCATTATTAACTAAATTGAGCATAGCATTATCACTAGCACAAGACAAAGCACTAATGTTACTGCCTTCTTCAATTATCAGTTTTTTACCTTTCGGCATATTTTCAAGAATTAAAGCTGCTTTATGACTATTAGTTCCTTTATTTTTAATATGAAGATTTCCGTCACTATCTATAGAAAAATCTACATTTGTCATTTCATCAGAACTATTATTGAGTGTAAATTTGTAATTACCGTCTGTTGATTCAAAAGAGAAGTTTTTCAGTTTTTCATCTTCTGAATAGTTTTTGGTAATAGTTCCGTTATCGGTTTGCAAAGTGACAGTAAATGTTCCGTCATCGTTTTTGACAGCAGGTTCACCGTTGATGGTAGTAGTTTGTTGTTCATCTAACAGTGAGATGTTGAAGATTTGAATACGAAGAGAGGAACCCAAATTAAAAAATTCTTCATAAGATAGTAAAATTTCATTATATCCACCATTCCATGGATTATTTACAGATATAGTTTTATTTTTTGTATCGATGTTGCTAATACTATATTCATGACTATGTAGATGACCATGATCTATTTCTTTGTTTCCATTATTACCAAGACATATAAGAATTTCACCATTATTTAATTGCTCTGATAAATTATCAAGAGTATATTTTTGTAATTTATTTATTAAAACTGAATATAATCCGTTTTCTCTAATATTTTCTATATCATTAGAAGTAATAGAACTAAGCTTGATAATATCTCCTGATAAATCCAGTACTTTAAATTTATTACTCAATTCAATGCCTAAAGAACCATAGGAATAATTTCCTTTGTTAAAAACATCATAGACATTATTATCTTCATAAAATTTCACAATATAAGTTATTTGTTCATCACTGAGTTTGTTCCAAAATTTTGTATTTTCAGGATTAGAAGCACCATAATTATTACATAATGTCTTGAATTTTTCTGTATCAACATTTTCATTATTTATACAAGAAGATAAAAATTTATTATTTTTCTTTACCCAAAAATATAAGTTTTGCAGCATATTATTAATTGATACGTCTTGTATATTATTTTCTTCAAAATAACTTTCTAATTCAGTTACCAAATTAGCAAATATATCTTTATTTTCTAAATATGTAATGACCTTTTCACTTATACTATCTAAATTTTCTATTTGATTTTGATTAAAATTATGTAAAAATGATATGTTTTTTATTTTTGAAAAAGAATTAAATTCTAAAGTGTGTTTTCCAAAAACTGATGATAGAGCGATTTCTCCTGATCCAGACCAAATATAACTCATTGCATCATCAATATCTATTTCGTCGATTTTTTCATCTTTTTCACTTGCAAATCTGGCTATAGCAAAAGCTTGTTCAATCATTTGACAGCCTTTAGATACTACTTTATCTCCTTTTGAGCTAAATATACCACTAGAAGACTGATTTTTCCAAGTATATTCCCCAGACCCTTCTTTATCCATTACAAATAATTCACCATTCGGGAATATAACCGGATAATCTGGTAAACCTTTATATGTAATAGTAATATCACCTGTTTCACTATCTACATTGAACATTTGTAATAATTCAGCATAGCATCTCGGGTTATTCATACTTGCATTTAGTACAGAAGAGACAAAATAGCAATCTCCTGTTCCGCCTTGATCTGAAGAATATCTGGCTACAGGAGGAAATAGTTCAAGATACTGTTCTTTTGTCATATTGAGCTTTTTAAGAGAAATACCGTCATTAACAAATAATCCTTCTTGGGTTTCTACAACATCACCGACATTTATTTCATCACCGATTTGTTTAACCACCTGAGAAGAAACGTAGTTATCAAAAGCCTCTTTGTAAACATCGTTACCTTTTACTCCTCCTGATGCTTCGAGTCCTTTTTCGTGAGCTTTTACTAATATATCTATATCAGATTTTACCTGATCTGTCAGAGATATATGTGACCAATTTGTATGATAATCATTACACGTATTACCGTGAATATTAAAAACTAATCCGGTTAAAGATTTATCAATACTATTTAATTTATTCATGTAATCAAGATACTCTTGATTGATTTCTTGAAAAATAATAATATTATTAGCATCATAAATAGTGAAACTGGTTTGGTGAATAACAGGACTACTATCATAAAGAGCAACTGACTTTGTTCCGTCATCATTATATTTTGTATAACTTGTATTTAAAATTTCTTCACTGATTAATCTAAATGTATCCTTACTATAGTTATATTGAGGTAAACTTAAATCATTATTTAGCAATAAATATGTTCTTTCTTCAATAACATGATTATTTCCCAACAAAAAATCTTTTTCAAATCCGGGATAAGAAAATTTCAAATTATATTGCGTTGCTTTTATATTGCCTATCTTCCTTACATCAATTCCTTCGGGATTGATTTTTTGAAGAATGTTTAACCAGCTCTTTTCTTGTTCTGTGCTATTTGGAAAATATGCTTCTATAACCAAAGAGTTATTTAATGTTTTTAAATTAATAGTTCCATTATTGAAATCAATCAGTAATTGTGAATCAGCATTTATTGTACGTTGATTTGCACCGGTACCAATTGTTACAGATGTAAGAACTTGATTTTCATCATAATTTTTAATAATCAAATCATCGGTTTTAACACTAAATGTTCCGTCAGCGTTTTTAACAGCAGGTTCACCATTAATAGTAGTAGTTTCCTCTCCGCCGCTTCTTGTAATACCTGCTTTTTCCGGTATTAGTTCCATAATTTCATTAGCTACAGCTTCGGGCAAGTCTAGTAATGCAATGCCTTCTTTATCTCCAATAGCTGCTAATTCTATAACATTATTCAAGTTTTCTAAAGAAATTTTATTTGAATTAAATAATTTTACTGTTGGGGAAGTATTATTTAGAGTAATACTTTCAGACCCTGTTTTTATTTCTATATTATCCAAGGCACCTTTTGGGGTAAATATTTTACTGCCATTTTCTGAAGAAGCAGTTACAGAACCATCTTTGTTTATAACAGCTGTTTCATTATCAGCCAGTTCAAATGATTTCTTTTCAAATTTAATAGTTCTTCCGTCAATAATTGTATCGACATCGGCTTGTCCCAATAAAGTGCTTTTTACCGTACCGTTATTAACAATTTGGTCATTACCTACACCTGCGTAAATATTATTTGTTGTACCATCATTTTGAATAACATCTGCACCGCTGCCTGTATCTATTGAATTTGTTATTTTCCCTTTGTTTAATACAGCATCATTACCGACTCCTGTTGCAATGCCTGACGCTTGACCAAAGTTGACAACAGTATCATCACCTGCGCCTGTTTCAATCTTTTTTACTTTTGCCCCGTCCGCTACTACAATTGTATCATTACCGCTTCCGGTTTTTAAATTGAATTCTTTAGCCGGAGTTACTGCCGATTTTTCAACTGTAATATTTAAATCACCACTGTTTACAAATTCAATACTTGAAGCATTTTTTCCGGCTTTAATAACTATATTATTACCGTCTACTGCTATATAAAATTCTCCCGTAGTTATTACAAGAACTTCTTCATCATTAATTGTAACAGATTTACCGTCACTGTTATTTGGTAAAAGTGTAAAACCTTCTTCTGCTGCCTTTTTGGAATTTTGCATAAAAGTCAGGTTCATCATTGCCATATAATCAAGAGCTTGCAAAGAGCCTTCGTTATTTTCACTGCACGTAGGTTTCGGTGCATTTTGTTCTTCTTCCTGCTCCTCAGGTTGGGTTTCGGGCTCTTCCTTCTTCCCCTCCATAAGACCCTTCATTTGCAATCTTTTTATCAATTCATCCGAATAATTGTTATTATTAATTCCTGACATATCAAAATCTCCTGTTTATTAAGATAGTTACGTCAAGTGTAGCATTTTTACAGATTTCCCACATACTCTATATACATGATTTTTAAAACTTTTAATATTTAGCAGCTAATTTTACAAAACAAATATTTTCATGAGATAATAAAAACAAGGAGTAGACTAGATAACTACGGACAATTGTCTGAGGAAAGTCCGAGCACTCAAGAGCAGGTTGCCGGATAACGTCCGGTGCAGGTGACTGTGAGGATAGTGCCACAGAAATGCAGACAGCCGATGGAATGAAAATTCACAGGTGAAGGTGCAACGGCGGTGTAAGAGAC
>JAEEGL016939481.1_pt1 | contig 43477 bp, 32 predicted proteins | sample 9134231 | NCBI WGS metagenome assembly JAEEGL01 (sample SAMN16246548, study PRJNA631951) | gut metagenome | biome: gut microbiome; feature: rumen; material: fiber-attached | host: Bos | place: Iran: Karaj | collected 2018-10
AGCAGGGTACCCCGATAGGGGTTTAATCTCGGTAGAAACGGAAAACGAAAAGCAGGGTACCCCGATAGGGGTTTAATCTCGGTAGAAACGGAAAACGAAAAGCAGGGTACCCCGATAGGGGTTTAATCTCGGTAGAAACGGGAAACGAAAAGCAGGGTACCCCGATAGGGGTTAAATCTCGGTAGAAAAGGGAAATGGGAGACCCAACACCAACCCTCTCCCTCTGGGGAAGAAGGGAGGAGAGAAGTTAGAGGTGTTGATAAACATCGAAAAACACGAAAAGCACGAAAATTGAAGAAATCAAAATTTTCGTTTTTTTCGTGCTTTTCGATGTTCAATTATTATTAGCCAACACAAAACGCCTTCGATGTTAAGGTTTGATTTTTTTCTTTTTTTTCTTGTTTTTTTCTGAAAAATTGTAGTTTTGCATTTTTTTAACAAACATAACTATGTGCGGAATAGTAGCTTACGTAGGTCAACAAGAGGCCTACCCTATCCTCATTGAGGGATTAAAACGCCTTGAATACCGTGGCTATGACAGCGCGGGCGTGGCTCTGTTAAACGAGAACAACGAACTGAACATCTATAAGGCGAAAGGCAAGGTGTCCGACCTGGAAACTTTTGCAGCCTCCAAGGATGTCACGGGACATATCGGCATCGCCCATACCCGTTGGGCTACCCATGGCGAGCCTAACCAGGTGAATGCCCATCCTCATCGTTCCCAGTCGGGCAACATCGCGTTAATCCATAACGGCATCATCGAAAACTACCTCAGCCTCCGCAAAGAGTTAGAGAAGCGTGGTTTCACCTTCCTTTCATCGACGGATACCGAGGTGCTTACTAACCTCATCGAAGATGTCCAACAGAGCGAACATGTTGACTTGTTTGAGGCAGTACGTATCGCCTTGAACCATGTGGTAGGCGCCTACGCTATTGTGGTGCTTGAGAAGGATCATCCCGACCAGCTCATCGCCGCACGTAAAGGAAGCCCCATGGTCATCGGCATCGGTGAAGGGGAATACTACATCGCATCTGATGCCACCCCCATCGTGGGCCGCACCCAGAAAGTGGTCTATATCGAGGATGAACAGGTGGTACGTATCAAGTTAGGCGAAGAACTGCACATCAAGACTATCCAGGACGTGGAGGCCATCCCCTACGTGCAAGAACTGAAGATGAACCTCGACAGCATCGAAAAAGCGGGCTTCGACCACTTCATGATGAAGGAGATCTATGAACAACCCACCATTGTGCGCGACACCATGCGTGGCCGTCTGCATCCCGAAGCCAACACCGTGCGCTTGGGTGGTATCTTGAAATATGAGAAGCAACTGCTTTATGCCGACAACATTGTCTTTGTGGCCTGCGGCACCTCGTGGCATGCCAGCTTGGTAGGCAGCTACCTCATCGAGAAACTGGCCAAGATCCGCGTTAAAGTGGAATATGCCTCGGAGTTCCGCTACCGCGACCCCGTGGTCACACCCCACGATGTGGTGATTGCCGTCTCACAGTCCGGTGAAACCGCCGACACCTTGGCCGCTATTCAACTTGCCAAAGAGAAAGGTGCTGTGGTGTTGGGCATCTGTAACGTGATTGGCTCATCCATTTCGAGAGCCACCGACGCAGGCATCTACACCCATGCCGGCCCGGAGATCGGTGTCGCCTCCACCAAGGCATTCACCTCACAAGTCACGGTGATGGCCATGCTGGCTCTTCGTTTAGCCGAGCTTAAAGGCTCGATGAAAGACGAAGAGAGACTGGAGTTTATCCAGGAACTCGACCGCATTCCCGAGAAGATCCAATGGACTCTTGACCACAGCGGGCACGTCAAAGAGATAGCGGCGAAATATAAAGATGTCCGTAACATGCTGTATTTAGGACGTTTACAGAACTATCCCGTAGCGCTGGAAGGTGCCTTGAAGCTGAAGGAGATTTCATACATCCATGCAGAAGGTTATCCCGCTGCGGAGATGAAACACGGCCCTATCGCCTTGATTGATAAAGACATGCCTGTGGTGTTTGTCGCCACCAATCACAGCACCTACGAGAAAGTGCTGAGCAACATCCAGGAAGTAAAGGCTCGTGACGGCAAGATCATCGCCATCATCAGTGAGAAAGATGTTCTAGCGCGTAAGATGGCCGACTATGTCATCGAGATCCCCGAGACGGAATGCCTCTACTCGCCCTTGCTGGCCACTGTGCCACTTCAGATTCTGGCTTATCACATCGCTGTGATGCGTGGCTGCAATGTGGATCAACCTCGTAATCTGGCTAAGTCAGTCACGGTCGAGTGAGAGACCTCCCCTAGGCGCACAGTCCTCATGGACTACCAGAAATAGAAAAAACTGATTACTCGGCAGAAAAACTCCCGCCACCAAGGTTGTCGTCTTTCAAGGTCAACATCTTTGGTGCGACTGCGGAAGACATGTAGATGATAAAAAAGGTTGTGTGCCCTCCATTCGCTAATTAAAGAAGACAGACTGCGTTGCAAGACAGCCATATCGGGTGCGCAATGCTCACGGATTTCCTGAAGGAAAACACGCATCTCATCCTTGCTTTTGACAAGATAGGAGTCGATGATGTGCGTGTTTTCCGCAGTGAGCCTGACCCGATTCTCCATCTGTATTGTTATTGAAGGTCAAGAACCCGATACTCGTAGGTAATCTTATCGGCGCAGCGCACCACTAAATAGGAAGCTTCGGAACCGTCGTTGAGGTTGTCAGTCATCACATATTTCACCCCACCGAAGGTCTTGGTGTCGCGATAGTGGAAATGTCCCATCACCACCATGTTGACGTCGTTGCAGCTCATCAGGTCCATGAAAGCATATTGCTCATCTTCAGGCAAGTTGGCGGCAGGCGTTGTAGTATAGTTGTAGGTGGTGCGGAACAACCAGTTATGACTGATGACAAAGCAGTACCGGTATTCGGAGCGATGGTTGAGCTGTTTCTCAAGCCAATCGAGTTGTTGCCTGCCGTGGGTGCCGTTTCCAGAGTCTAAGAAAAGGAAAAGATCCTTAAATCCCGATACGGTATTCACTGTGACTGAATAGGTTGAGGTGTGATAATGGTTTTTGAAGTGTTCCGCACAGTCGAAATACACATCGTGGTTGCCAATGATGGGGAAACATGGGTCGTTCTTGGCATGGGTAGCGGGATCGAAACGCATAGCTGAATCTGTCAAGTTATAGGGACGTTCTCCGCTCTCGTTGGCTAGGTCTCCGGCAATGATGGAGAAAAGGGCTTCTTGGTCATTGCGTTCGGCGGTAATGTAAGCGTCTAACCGTGTGTTGTCATCATTGATATGGCTGTCGGAACAGGAATAAAAAACATAGTGGTCAGGAGCATGGTCGATGACGACAGGTTCATGTTGTTGGTTCCACTCCAGCCAGTCGGACACGCGAATCTCAGTGTCACTACGGTTTACAACCATGCCTAAGATATCCAGACGGTTGCATGAGGAAGTGAACATCAGGCCGAGAGCCAGAAGCAAAGCGTATATTACTAAGGTGTTGTTCGTTTTTTTCATCTTGTTTAAGGTTTAAAAATAAAACCAAAGTTGGTATAGAATCCGTTATATTGTGCTGACAGGTTAAGAATTCCAGCGGGATGCAATCCGGCCTCGCCGATCAGCCTCCAGCGCTCGTTAATATCATAGTAGCCATGGATGTTATAATAAAACAAGGTAAAGCGCTCAATGGTGAACTCACGATAGTTGGAGATGCCACCGCCAATGTTCCAGGGATGGTCTTGCGTGAACAAGTTGCCCTCGATGTTAAATGTAACGTTCATGGGCTCAAAGACCACGCCTTCTCCTCCGTTCTTTCTAAGAGGGATCTCGGCGATATAGCGGTTGCAAAGTCCCAGTTGGAAGTTCCAATGGGTGTTTTTCCAGCCAAAATCCAATAACGCGTTAAACTCTTGTAGATGATAACGCATCAACCGATACAAATAGCGGTTTTCCAAATAAAGTGTGCCTTTATTGGCCTTCAGGAGGTCAATCTGATAAGCCACGTTCAAAGCATAATAGTTCGAGCTGGCCTTCAAGCCGAGATCGAGATGAAAGTTGTTTGCCATCTGAAAGCCAGAAGCCACGACAAAGCCCACTGTGGAACGATCGGTGCGATTGTAGTCGTATTCCAGGTATGACCTGATCTGAGCATGGGCTCCGACTGTCATCATAAACAATAAAGCGGTGATAAAAAGTCGTTTCATTTCTTTTTTTTTGTCGCCACAAAGATAGGGTTTTTTATCTTTGCAAAAAATACAATGATGAAAATACTGAACACCGAAAAGATTCGTCAAGGTGACCAATACACGATTCAAAACGAGCCCATCAGCTCTGTTGACTTGATGGAACGTGCAGCCACTCAGTTGTTTCACTGGCTGAGACCCCATGTTCATGAAGAGAGCAAAGTCAAGATTTTCTGTGGCATGGGCAATAACGGCGGCGATGGTCTGGTGCTTGCCCGTTTGCTTTATTTTGACTGGGTGACACCTGAAGTGTACAGGGTGTGCTATTCCGAAAAGATGAGTCCGGATTGCGAGGCTAATTATCTACGCCTACAACAGGAAACCAAGGTACAGGTCCATGATATACGGTCGGAATCGGACTTCCCCGTGTTCACAGAAAACGAAATCATCATCGATGCCCTGTTTGGTTCTGGGCTCAACCGTCCCGTTGCAGGTCTGGCGGCAGCGTTAATCGACTATCTGAACCAACAAGATGCCATTCGTGTCGCCATCGATATTGCTTCTGGCTTGTTCGCCGACACCCCTAGCCCCGCTGCTGCCCTGTTCAAAGCCGATTACACGCTCACATTTCAAGTGCCAAAACTGGCTTTTGTGATGCCTGAAAACGATGCTTATGTAGGCAAGGTTACTGTGTTGGATATTCAACTTCATCCTCAATATTTAGATGAAGTAACAACGCTTAATTTCATGGTTGATAGTGAGATGATAAAATCACTAATTCATCAAAGGCCAAAGTATTCCCATAAAGGAACTTACGGTCATGCCTTGCTGATTGCTGGTTCGGAAGGCAAGACTGGAGCAGCCATTTTGGGAGCGAAGTCATGTCTGCGCACGGGGGTCGGGTTGCTGTCGGTTCTGTTACCCAAAACTGCTTGGACTCCGTTGATGTGTTCCGTTCCTGAAGCGATGCTATACACTCTTGATGACATCAGACCTGAACGAAACATTCGGTGTTTCGATGACTTCGGTCATCTTGACACTTTCAGTGCCGTAGGCATTGGCCCTGGATTAGGCAAAGGCGAAGACACACAACGGGCGTTAAAACGACTGATTCAAGAATGTGAAGTGCATATAGTGATGGATGCAGATGCCCTCAACATCCTCTCGGAAAACAAGACTTGGCTCTCCTTCCTTCCCCCAAGAACAATCCTCACGCCTCACCCCAAGGAGTTTGAACGGCTGTTTGGAAAGACCGCTAACTCCTTCGAGCGCTTGGAGCTTTTGCGTGAGATGGCCACAAAATACAACCTTATCATTGTGCTGAAAGGGGCGCACTCTGCCACTGCAATGCCTAATGGCACCGTGTTTTTCAATAGTACGGGTAACCCGGGAATGGCTACTGCTGGCAGCGGCGATGTGTTAACCGGTATGATTTTGTCGCTCCTGGCGCAACGTTACCAGCCTGAGGAAGCCGCAGTGCTTGGCGTGTATCTGCATGGGTTGGCAGGTGACCTCAGCACCGAAGACATCGGACAAGAAGCCTTGATTGCTTCTGATATCACCGATTATATCGGTAAAGCCTATAAACATTTGATTACTTTATGATTTATTCCGTAGTTTTGCAGCATGAGAAATAAAAAGAAAAAAGAACCTGAGTATTTGGAAGATGTCCTCATCGTAGATGCCGGTAGTGAAGGCATGTCGGTAGCTAAACCCGAAGGACGAGTCATCTTTATCCCTTTTGGCGTGCCTGGCGATGTCGTTGACATTGAGGTATATAAGAAGAAAAAAAACTATTTCGAAGGACGGATTCTCCGCTATAAAAAACGCTCGGAGAAACGAGTGGAACCTGTATGCCAGCATTTCGGTCTCTGTGGAGGCTGCAAATGGCAGCATCTCGCCTACGAATGGCAGCTTTATTATAAACAGAAACAAGTCAAAGACAACTTCGACCGCATCGGCAAAGTGGAATACCCAAGCATCAATCCTATCATAGGGTGTGAGAAACAATATTTCTATAGAAATAAATTAGAATATGCTTTTTCCAATCGCAAATGGCTCACTGACGGTGCACCGGCTGGCACATACGGGGAAGAGGAAGTCAAGGGCTTAGGCTTCCACCTCCCTTCGTTGTTCGACCGTGTGGTGGATGTGGAGAGATGCCATCTCCAAGCTGATCCTTCGAATGACATCCGCTTGTTTGTCAGGAAGTTCACCATGGATCATGGAATCTCCTATTACAGTGTCCGCCATCATGAGGGCTTGATGCGCAATTTGGTGATTCGATGCAACTCAAAAGGCGAGTTCCTGGTGATTCTGGTCATCAGTGAAGAGGACAAGCTGATCCGTCATGAGTTGGTGCCCGCTTTAGAGAAGCAGTTTCCTCAGATTGTCTCATTGCTATTGGTTATCAACGACAAACTCAATGATGTCATCAATGACTTGCCGTTTGAGTGTTTGAAAGGCGATCCTTACCTGATGGAGACAATGGCCTCTCCAAGACCTGGTTTTCCCGATTTGAAGTTCCGAATCGGTCCTGTGTCGTTTTTCCAAACCAACGTCTATCAAGCGGAGCGTCTGTATCGCGCTGCTTTTGACCTTGCTGAGGTGACAGGCGATGAGCTGATGTACGACTTATATACGGGCACAGGTACCATTGCTCAGTATTTCTCACGTTTCGTGAAGCGTGTGGTGGGTATTGAATATGTGGAACAGGCCATTGCCGACGCCAAGGTCAACACTGCCATCAATGGAATTGAGAACTGCACCTTCTATGCCGGTGACATGGCCAAGATTTTCACTGACGAGTTCATCACAGCCAACGGAAGGCCTGATTTCATTGTGACTGACCCTCCACGTGCAGGGATGGCGGAGACTGTGGTGGAACAGCTCCTCAAAATCAAAGCTAAGAAGATTGTTTATGTCAGTTGCAATCCCGCTACGCAAGCTCGTGACCTTCAGTTGTTATGCACCTCTTATCAAATAAAGGCGGTGCAGCCTGTTGACATGTTCCCTCATACGCAGCATGTGGAAAACATCACGTTGCTGGTCCTGAATCCGGAGGATTAAACCCATTGATGGCCTGGATAAGCACCTCAAGGTCGAGGTTCTCCCCTTTCACAATGATTTGTGCTTGTTCGTAAAACGCCATTCTTGCCGTGTAATTCGTGTTGATAAACTCAAGCAGTTCTTCTGGAGTCTTATCGATGGCAAGTGGACGTTTCACCTTTGATTGGAGCAGCCGGTTATAGGAGGTCATAGGGCTTACTTTCAGGAAAACGGTGATTCCATGCTCATTCATCCAAGTCATGTTGTCGTTGAAGCAAGCTGTGCCACCTCCAGTGGCGATGACAGCATTCTCGTATTGCTCTGTTGATTGCAGAATCATCGTCTCTAGTTTTCTATAAAGATTCTCATCATATTTGTGAAAAAAATCGTTTATTGAAATCCGATACCTTTCCTCAAACAGTCGGTCTGTGTCATAACAATCCATCCCGAGACGATGCGCCAACCGTTTTGAGGCAGTGGACTTACCAGCACCCATATAACCGACGATATAGATTCTCATGATGGTATTTTTATGCAAATATAATATTATTTCAACAAAAAAATCAACAGTTTTATCAACAATTCATGTTGATAATTCGTGCCTTTACACAACCTATTATACAAAAGCAAATCTTTATTTTTGTTTCATGGCATAGTAACCTTAAGAAGAATTAGTAAAAAGTTAAATATCAATTAATTAAATCAACTATCATGAAAAAGAAGTTTACTTTTTTGTTGGCAGCGCTTGCGTTGCTGACCTTGAATGCTTTCACGGCATTCGGACAAGCCTCGTATGAGAAGGTAACTACTTCCCTTTCGGACTGGTCGGGTGAGTACCTGCTCGTTTGGGAAAGCGATGAAGGATCCGCATTGGCATGGAACGGCGTGGATGCTGTGAATGGCTATGTGGAGATGGCCATCAATGGTGGTGTCATCACCGCTGTTGATCCAGTGACTCTCATCATCTCGCCCATGGAAGGTGGTTATTCCATCCAGGTGGATGGTGGTGATAATGATGGGAAGTACATCCATGGCCAATCGGGCAGTAATGCCTTGAAATTCAGCGATGCTCCTGTGTTGAACACGTTAGATTATGATGGAGAAAGTGTTTTGATTGTCTCCAACACTTCGGTGATGCGTTTCAACTCCGCGGCCAATCAGATGCGTTTCCGTTATTACAAGGAATCGACTTATTCAGCGCAAAGTCCCGTGCAGTTGTACAAAGAAAACGGTGGAGCTCCTGTCATCCCTACAGTGGCTACTCCTACCTTTACCCCTGCGGGCGGCACTTATTATGAAGCCCAACAGGTGAGTATCAGCTGTTCCACTCCTGGTGCTTCCATCCGTTACACGCTTGACGGCACTAACCCCAATGCGGGTAGTCCCTTATACAATGCTCCTCTTACCATCAGCGAGACCACGACGGTCAAGGCTATCGCGATGAAAAATGAGATGCAAAACAGCAGTGTGGCCTCTGCCACTTATACTATTTTGGAAGCGCCTTCAGTGATGACTATTGCTGCTGCCCGTGCTTTAGCAATAGATGAATATGCTCAGGTTCAAGGTGTTGTAGTGTTTATCGATGGACGAAATATCTACATCCAGGATGCCACCGCAGGTATTGACCTGTACTTGAACAACAACACGGTGCCTGCCGACCTCGCGCTCGGCGATATGGTCATGGCTTATGGTAAGTTAGCTGAGTTCAGAGGCCTTCTTGAACTTTCGGGCATCAACGGTAACGACGAAAACCAATTCAGCATCCTCTCTACTGGCAACGATCTTCCTGAATCGGTTGCTACCATTGCTGACATTCTTGCTGATTATGAGAACGGTGTCAATATGTTACAGTCCACCCGTGTGAAGATTGAGAATGCCACGGTGGGCGAAATCAACAACGGAGGCAACACCCCGATTACGCAAGATGGCAATACCTTCAACATTTACAAACTGCCTGTTGTCGATGGTCTTGAAGAAGGTGATGTAGTCACGGTTACCGGTGTCATCGGTTGTTACAATGCCCCTCAACTCCGTGTGGCATACGCTTCTGATGTTGAAATCGGTGCTCCTGTGATTGAGCAGGTAGCCACCCCTGTCATCACTCCTGAGGGAGGCGATTATTCCACCGCTCTTGCAGTGACCCTCAGCTGTGCTACCGAAGGAGCCGCCATCCATTACACGGTCAATGGTTCCACTCCTACTGTAAACAGCACGCTTTATACCGCTCCCTTCACCGTGAATGCCACAACCACCGTCAAGGCTTTTGCAGTGAAGTCTGGAATGACGGACAGCGAAGTCGTCACAGCAACTTACACCTTCCCCACCGTGATGCCCATTGCCGAGGCACGTGCGTTGCCCAACAACGAGTATGCCCTTGTCGAAGGTGTCGTGACTTTCATGGATGGCAGAAACATCTACATTCAAGATGCCACCGGCGGTCTTGTTCTGTACTTGAACAGTGGCACCGTTCCTGAGACACTGGCTCTTGGTGATTTGGTGCGTGGTTATGGTAAGAAGACAGTATATAAAGGTCTCGTCGAACTGTCCGGCATTAACGGGGCTGACGAAGCCCAATTCATGGTGGTCAGCACTGGCCACGAACTCCCCTTGGCTATTAAGACCATCGCAGAATGCCTCGAGGGCAGTGCCGATGCCTTGCAGTGCACCCGTGTCATGATCCAGGATGCTGTTATTGGTGCTTTGAATCCCTCAAACAACACGGTGTTAAGCCAAGGTGACCAGACAATCAACATCTACAGGATTCCGTCCGACATCAATGTGCCAGAAGGTAGTCATGTCAATGTGATTGCCGTAATCGGCTATTTCAACAATCCTCAGCTGCGTGTGGCGTTTGCCGACGATGTGACGACCTTAAACGCCAATCTTAGCGTGACCCCCATGACGCTGCAAGGTTTCACCTACGAGCAAGGAGAAGGTCCGTCATCAGCGAAGTCATTTACTATCAATGGACAATATCTCAACGAAACGTTGACTGTTACAGCAGAGAACTACTACGAAGTAAGCACAACACAAAATGGTTATTACAATACGACACTGACTTTGAACACTGTTGATGGTGTTCTTGAAAATGCTGTCGTTTACGTTCGACTGATGGAAGGACTGACGATGGGCAACTACAACTCGACCATCACGCTCGTCAGTGGTAGTGACGAAGCCACTGTGACCCTGAACGGCGGTGTCACCATCAGCAACGCTGTAGCCACCCCAGTGTTTAGCGTGGCTCCTGGTTCCTATATGAATGCCCAGACGGTAGCCATCGAATGCAATACGGAAGGTGCTGCAATTCATTATACCCTCGATGGCACTGAGCCTACTGAAAACAGTGCGCTCTACACCCAACCAATCTTTGTGGGAAACACCATGACTATCAAAGCTATAGCCACCAAAGCCAACTGGATGAGCAGCTTGATTGCCTCTGCTACCTACGAGATTCTTAGCCCCATCACCATCGCTGAGGCTCGTCAGCTGGAAAACAACCAATATGCCACGGTAGAAGGCATCGTGACCCACATTGACAATCGTAACATCTATGTACAAGATAACACTGCCGCTATCGTACTGTATCTGAACAACAACACGGTTCCTTCAGAACTGGCAGTGGGCGACAAGGTGCGGAGCTATGGCAAACGTTCCGTGTATTCAGGTCTGGTGGAACTCTCAGGCATCAACGGCAACGACGAAAACCAACTGGTGATTTTGTCTTCAGACAATCCTTTGCCCTTGAAGGACAAATCATTAGCGCAGCTGCAAGCCGACTATCAAGGCGACAACATGCTGCAATCCACCCGTGTGAGAATTAACCATGCCATCATTCGTAGCATCAATACCAATGGCAACTCATTGATTGAGCAAGGTGACTATTCCATGAACATCTATAAGATGCCTGTTGTCGAGGGTCTTGTGGCTGGTGACCTTGTGAACGTGACGGGTGTCGTTGGTTGTTTCAACGCTCCACAGCTTTTGGTGAGGAGCAGTGAGGATGTCATCTACAGCCATCGTCCTACTATCACTGCTGACCAGACCGCTTTGAGTGGTTTCAATTACATTGTGAACCAAGGGCCTTCAGCGGAACAGTCTTTGACTGTCAACGGCACCAATCTTAATAGCTATATCAAGGTGATTGCCCCTGAACATTACGAAATCTCCATTGGTTCAGGAACACAGTTTATGCCTACGCAAGCCATCCTTTTCTTCCCTGAAGATTACACGGTGTCAGATGCCATGGTCTATGTTCGTTTGAAGGCAGGCCTTGGTGTAGGTCAATATAACAACGAGACCCTGACTATCATCTCGAACGGTGCGGATGATGTTTATACCAGCCTTTCGGGTAGTGTGACTGAACAAGGCGGTCCTGTCACCAATGACTGGAGAAGGATTCACAGCCTCAGCGAGTTGACCGAAGGAAGCCGTGTGATTGTCGCTGCCCGTTACGACAATGACAATCCGGACAGCTATTATGCCATGACTGCTTCCACCAGTGGCAAACCCGAAGGCGTATTCTTCATGTCTGTCATGGCGGGTGCTGACGAGGTGCTGCCTACCAGCATCACTGGAAACGAAGATACCTACGCATGGACTGTGGGCGTATCGGGTGAATACTTCACCTTCACCAATGCTGCCGGAAACCTGTTGGGTTATTCCTCAGGAACCAACTTCGCCACGGGTGGTGAAAACGCACTTTGGACGGTCACGGAAGGCACCTCCATCGACACCGGTGTGATGGTTTCCAATTATTCGGCCTTCAACATTATCAACGCCAATGTTACCAACAGGGCGGCAGCCTTGAACAACAACCACAACTTTGGTCCCTACTCCACTTCCAACATGACCAATGGCAACGGCGCCAACTATAATTTCTATCTCGACCTCTTTATTAACAGCACAGGCGGCACTCCTTTTGTCAACGCTCCTGTGTTCACTCCTGAAGGTGGCACCTATTACGAAGCTCAAACAGTGACGCTTACCTGCGCTACTGAAGAAGCTGTGATTTATTATAGCAATGTGTCGGAGGAAGGCCCCTGGACTTTGTACGAAGCCCCCATTGCTGTCACTGCAAGCACAACACTTTGGGCATACGCCGAGAAAGAAGGCTACAACAACAGTGCGGTGGTCAGCGCTGAATACATCATCAACGCCGGCATGACGGTGTTGTTCAACCAAGACTGGGAAGGCGACTGGAACGGATGGACCAACGTCACGGTCGTTGGAGAGTATCAATGGAGCATTAACTCATACGGAGGCAACCATTATGCTTACGCCAATGCCTATAACCAAGGAGCTAATGAGGCCTGGTTGATTTCACCCGCTTTCGACCTTGACGCAAACCCCGGTGCTATGCTCAGCTTCCGTACGGCACGCAACTATAACGGTCCGGATCTGGAAGTTTATTTCTCCAACGACTATGACGGCGTGGAACCCGCCAGTGCCAGTTGGGAACCTATCACTTGCGAGCTCTCCACAGGTAGCTGGAGCTGGGTGGAGACCGGCGAGCTTTCACTGGAAGGCTTCAATGGCAACAACTGCTATATCGCCTTTAGATACCAATCCACTGATGACGCAGCAGCGGGTTGGGAAGTTGATGACATTACGCTCTACACTAGTGGCGGCAGCAATGAAGATCCTTATCTCAATGTCACCCCGAATGTTTTGGGCGGATTCAGCCATCTCTATGGAGAAGGACCTTCAGAGGTTCAGAGTTTTATGGTGAGTGGCGGCAACCTGCTTCCGCTTCCAGGTTCCGACAACAGTGGTGTTACACTTCAGGTGACTGGCAATCTCGCTTTCCTGATCTCTTTGGACGGTGAGAACTATGAAACCTCATTGGTTATCAATGCTGAAGAAACCCTTGAGCCCACTGAAATTTTCGTCATACTTGACGGAGATGAGGTCGGCACCTATAACGCAGAAGTGGTTGTTGAAAGTTCTGGTGTCACTGCCACCGTGTCGCTCAGCGGCGAGGTGCTCAGTGCCGAACAACCGTTCATTGAACCGTTCATGCCTTATTACATCCAAGGCAACAATGGATCGAATAACAACCGTGTTCCGCTGGCTGTCGCTGTGTATTTCAGCTATTTGGAACCCAACACCACTTATCGATATGTCAACCAGTTTGTGGATGACAATGATGGTCCAGAGATTGCTGGTGCGGGCAATGTCATCTATGCCCATCCCGATGGATTCTATCGCAGCACCAGTCCAAGCCTCTCGACAGAAGGCGGCTATGGTGAGTTCACCACGAACGAGGATGGCGATGCCTTTGTTTGGATGATTAATGAGCCCACGGCCAACGCCCGTTTCACGCCTGGAAACCATGTCTATCTCCGTATTCGCACCAATGATGGTCACGACGGCACCGATGTGGCTCATATCTTCACCACTGAGGACTATGCCACTGTGTTGAACTTCGGTACTGAGACGGGAGCTAACCAAGGTTCAGCTTTCTATGTGAAGACAAACAATGAGCCGATGACTTTCGCCATGCTCTTTGCTGACGATGACTACGCATTCCGCCCCATCTACTCCACTAGCATTGAGACCACCGGTGTTGATTATGCCGCTATTAATCAATATGCTGACTTTTACCAGGAAGAGGTCTCAGGCAAGAATGGTTACTTCGGAGGTATTTTGCCTAACGACAATGAGTTGGGTGTCAACGCCATCTGGATTCTCGACTTGGAGAGCTATGTCATTGAAGAATATTACACCGATGGTTATAATGAAGGTAATTATGATGGACTCTGGGGTGAGGTTGCCACAGCAAATCCGACCTGCGGCATAGATGCACCGATTTTCATTGACCTAACAGATTTGTCTGTTGCCGATGTAACGGAGATGAATGTGAAGGTGTGGAACTTCAGCAACGAAATCGTGGTTGAGAACAACGAGTCGAGTTGTCTTGAGATGACGGTGTTCAACGTGCTTGGACAGCCTGTGATGCGCAAGTCCATTGCAGGTGAGAGCCATCTGCGTTTCACCCATGACCTGGCTGAAGGTCTGTATGTAATCACCATGCAGAACGCCAATGGCAGTACGTCAGTGAAGATTGTGGTGAGATAATCATCTGGTCTTTAATGATGAAAAAGAGGACGGCACAACAGTCGTCCTCTTTTTTATTTACCGATGCAAAAACGTCCGAAAATGGAACCAAGAACCTCATCTGTGGTGATTTCACCTGTGATGGAACCGAGATAGTACAAAGCTTCCCTTAAATCTTGCGCTACCAGGTCAGTGGGTATGCCTGTCTCTAAACCAGTCTGAACAGCTCTGAGACTTTCAGAGGCTTTCTTCAGCGCTTCATAATGCCTCACATTCGTCACCATGACGGTATCAGGACGCACTTTCGTGTCTTGTTGTATCGCTGTCAAGGTCTGAAGGAGCTGGTCGAGGCCATTGCCGGTCTTTGCGGAGAGAGTTTGGATGAAGACATGACTCGTTTGCGGTCCTACTGCTTCGCAAACCGTGGTTTTCAGCTGGTCAATAAACTCAGCTGAACCCGAGGGACAAAGATCTGACTTGTTGAGCAGAAACACCAGAGTTTGATGGGCAAGATCCGCCTTCTCAAGAATGAACTTTGCTGCATCTATCATGGAATCGATGCCTTTGGTCATGTCAATCAAAGCCAGGACAATGTCGGCTTCATTGATTTTACGGAAGGTTCGTTCGATGCCTATCCGCTCAATGGTCTCCTGGGTGTCGCGGATGCCAGCGGTGTCGATGAAGCGAAACAGGGTTCCATGAAGATTCATCACTTCCTCGATGGTGTCGCGGGTAGTACCTGCGATATCCGACACGATGGCTCGATCCTCCCCGAGGAGCGCATTCAGCAATGTGGATTTGCCCGTGTTAGTCTCTCCCACAATAGCCACTGGAACGCCGTTTTTGATGGCGTTGCCCAACCGAAACGAGTCGGTCAGCACAGCGAGATGCTGTTGGGTCTCTTCTAACAATGACATCAACTGGTGACGATCCGCAAACTCCACATCCTCTTCAGAAAAGTCTAGTTCAAGTTCAATCAACGATGTGATTTCCAATAACTTTGAACGTAACATTTGAAGCTTTTTGGAAAATCCGCCTTTGAGCTGGTTCATAGCCAGACGATGTGCTGATTCGTTCTGAGAGACGATAAGGTCGGCGATGGCTTCGGCCTGAGCCAAGTCGAATTTTCGATTCACAAATGCCCTGCGGGTGAACTCGCCAGGAAGTGCCATACGTGCCCCTTGTTCGACCAATAACTCCAGAAGTCGCTGCTGGATATAAGCCGATCCATGTGTGCTGATTTCAACGGAATCCTCCCCTGTAAAGGAATGAGGAGCTACAAAAAAAGTCACCAACACCTCGTCGAGTACTTCAGGAATAGTTTGGTCGGTGCTGGAAGGAAGTATGATGCTGCCATAAAAGGAGCGATATCCTTGAATTTTCTTTTCAGAGAATGGCTTCCCTTGTTGAAAAAAGACACGACAGATGATTTCATGCGCCTGAGGCCCCGAGAGCCTTGTGACGGCAATAGCCCCCATGCCAGGAGCGGTAGCCACTGCGCAGATGGTGTCATCAGATAAAAAACTCGTTCTCATGATTGATGAATTTGTTGGCAAAGATAGTCTATTTTGTAAATTTGCAGCATGAAAAGGTATTTTATCCATCTTGCATATAACGGAGCACGCTATTGTGGCTGGCAGATTCAGCCCCACTCCCCCAGTGTACAAGAGGAGTTGGAGCGTTGTCTCACCCTGAAAACGGGACAAAAGATCAGCGTCACAGGTTGCGGACGCACAGATACCGGTGTACATGCCCGGAACTACTATGCCCATTTCGATGTGGAAACCCCTATCGCTAATTGTCAGGATCTGGTGTATCGGCTGAACGTCTTCCTTCCTCCCGACATTGTGTTGTACAAAATATGGGAAGTCCCAGCAGACCTACACGCCCGCTTCAATGCGGTGTCGCGCACCTATCATTATTACATCTCAAGACAAAAGAACCCTTTCCATCAGCAAGATGCCTATTTCCTTTATGGGGACCTCGATGTGGAAAAGATGCAACAGGCCGCTGATTTACTATTTAACTATCATGATTTCACCAGTTTCAGCAAGCTGCACACTCAGGTGAAGACCAACGACTGCAAAATCATGGAGGCGCGCTGGTTTGAGTTGGATGGTCTTTTGGTGTTTCGCATTCGCGCCGACCGGTTCTTGCGCAACATGGTAAGAGCCATTGTGGGAACGCTGCTTGAGGTCGGCAAAGGCCGTATGACCCTTGAACAATTTAAGGAAGTCATTGAAAAGAAAAACCGTTGTTCCGCCGGAGAGTCGGTGCCAGCCCATGCCCTTTTCCTGGAAGCCGTTGAATACTCTTTCGTTGAAAAACCATAAAAAAGACCCTCAAGGCATTTTGTTCAAGGCACCGAATAACAAACATACTTCATCTACGTCTTTGAACCCATACTGGATTTCTTCGTGTACAGTGGTGCCATTGTAACGACCATATTCCACACGCAATGCCTTGATTTTCTCCGCTGTAGGCAGCAAGCCAAGTGTTTCGTTGTAATACTCCATCAACAATTCATAAAGTTGATGGAACTCATTGGCCATCCTATCGCGCATAAATTGATGCGCTACGTCGAGCGTGAGTACATGACCTGCCTCTTGAAGCAAGATGTAATCCCCTAACTTGTCCTTTTGTCGTTTGGTGCAGACACGATAGGTCACGGGATGCATCTCTAAAGCCTGTGCCATACGTTCCTGTGGAATTGCCCTGGAGTGATCCAACAGCGACAGCAACATCCTATAGCACAGAAAACGGTTTCGTGGCGTAAAATGTTGGTCAGCGTATGCGATGGCGGTCGTCAACAGATGCACCATAGCCTCTTGTGGGTGTTGGGCTTCTTCCTCATGGAATTGCAAACGGGCTTCATTTATCAACTGAATCCGTTTCTCTTCCTCACGCGTCTTGTTCAGCAGGAAAAAACGGTAGGTGCTCACCACCCAGCCAAAAAAAGCAGCCTTGTTCCGAATTCCTTCCATGATGGCAAAAGGCTTTTGAGAATCCGTCAGATTCCAATCGTACAGATATAAAAAGAAATCATCTATCGTATCCTCAAACGTATCATTCAATCCATAACCGTATATTTTATACACGCGATATAACATGCCAACCAGCCGCTTTCTAATTAGATAATAGATTGATTCAGCGTTGTTTGTATGGTTGACAATCCAGTCGTAATAATCTGATGAAGAAAAATTGTTATAGACTATTTTATCACTCATTTTTACCGATTAAATTAAAAATAATGCGGCAAAAATAATGATTATTTCTATATTACGTTGAAAAAATTAAACTATTTTGATTATTTTTTAAAAACATTTACTTTTTTCGTGGTTTTATTACCCACCGCATCTTTCACGACAATCTTGATACAGTTGTTTCCCGCTTTAAGATGATTGTCCACTTCATAATAGAGCAAGTCATTCTTTGCATCGTATTGTCCAAGCAACCAAGCATCGTTTGCATACATATCGTAATGGTCAATTCCAGTCATGTCATCACTGATTTTACATCTTAAAGTACTATTTGAAGTAATAGTATCATTTTCCTTAAAATTCAATGATTTAATTACAGGAGCAATTGAGTCGATTTTTAAAGCGTATTCGCCCAATGAGCGGGTGCTGGTTTCCATGTATCCGTCGTTTGCAATGGTGCCACCTAAAGACGACACTTTGCCTTTGCTATCGAAATAAGCAATGAACATTTTTTTGTTGTTGGCCCATTTTTCATCGGGTTTGATACGCACTTTGAATGCTTTGAATGCGGCTTGGGTGTCTTCGCCGAATCGATAGCAGCGAGAACAGCATCCTTGGGGGTCGGAGGCACCGGTTTTCATCCAGGTGTCCCTAAAGAGGGTACCTCTTTCTGTCTCTACTTGAAAGTTGTCAATTTCAATCCTATTATTAATACTGCCATCGGCTTTCATGAAATATTGGCTTCTCATGATGGGTTCTTTTTCCACCACTATAGGCTTGGTTCCCACCAATTTAAAAGAGATTTTAGAGGCATTGCCCGCATAATCGGTGATTTTGAAGCCCACTTTCACGGTGTCCCCTTCCGCAACGGTTGCCACCCCATCTTTCAACACATACATGGAGAGTTTGTTGAAAGGATCCACTTCAGTCCTGACAAACCGGTTGCTTTTTTCCTTATAGCGTTTGTAGTCAATCAAACTATTGACATAACGAGGCTCACTGTAAGAGAAGCTGTCACACTCCAGTTTAAAGCTAAGAACATCATCAAGATAGAGTTCGTAGGTATAGGGTCCGTTCTTATTGGGAGAGGTGCCTACTTGGTCATCGGTGTTGATGCCAAAGGAGATTTTTCCATTGGCATGGACGTATTCACGGTCTTTCAGCACGAAATTCGTTTTTTTACCCTCAACGCTATAATACACAGGTTTATCGTTGCCTTCCACAGTGGAGTTTTCGTCAACGGGATAAACAGAAACCCCTTTGATATTAGGTCGCACATCATCCACGATGTTCAAACCGAAATAAAGAGGATTGACCGGTTTCTCGCTTTTGGTATGCCGAATTTCAAAATGCAAATGGGGGCCGCCAGAGCCTCCTGTGTTCCCCGTGTATCCAATCAGATCGCCTTTTTTGATGGGAAAAGTCTCTTTGCCCAGAAAGATGGAAGCAGCAAACTTTTTATTCTTGTACTGATAGTCTTTCACATATTTGGCGATGGCGGTATTGAAACGTTGAAGATGGGCATATACGGAGGTATAGCCATCATTGTGAGTGATGTAGATGACATTACCGTAACCGAATGGAGAAACCCCTATACGGCTGACGTAGCCATCAGTCACCGCATACACTTTTTTCCCTTCCACCCCTTGCGTCTTGATGTCAATGCCTGCGTGGAAACTATTGTTGCGTAGTTCGGCAAAAGTCGCGCTAAGATAGAGTGGTATATCAAGAGGTGAACGATACTGAGGAAAGGACTCTTGCGCGTTGCATAATGCCACGGCGCCCATCAAGAGAAACAAAAGAATGGATTTTTTCATAAATGGTTATTTTTGAATGAGCAAATATACGACTATTTCCCGAATTGTAATTGCCTATTTGAGAGAAATGGCTATTTTTGCACGGATTCAAAATCTATCCATAACAATCATGAGCTACTATTCTTCACATACCAAGAAAAAAAAGATAGATCTGCCAGTCATACAACTATGTATCAGATTATTAGTTGTACTCCTCCTGTTTTCGATAAGCCGATGGCTGATTTATCTTTTCAATCTCGACTTTTTCAATCATCTTAGTCTTGGCGAGTCCTTTAAGCTATACATCTCGGGCATGAGGTTCGATTTGGTGGTCATTGCCTACGCCAATATTCCAGTAATCCTTTATTATTGTTTGCCTTTCAAATTCATCTATAACAAAGTGTTAGGCAAGATCATGGACGTTTATTATATTGCGGTGAATGCTGTGATTATCATATTCAACATGATTGATGTGATTTATTTCCGGTTTATCGGCAAGCGAATGACCTCAGAGTTCTTTCAGTTCTTTGGTAATTCTGATGAGAACATTGGACCCATCATTGGGCAGGTTGTGGTGGACTATTGGTATATGTTGATTCTGACGGTGTTATTGGTCCTATTGCTGGTGGTGGTAGCCATACGCACCCGGTTGCACTCGAAACCAGAGCAGGAGGTTTTCTCATCTCGTTGGCATTTCTTCCAATGGATGTCGTTGATGGTCATGGTGTTGCTTACTCTGATAGCTTGCCGAGGAGGACTCCAGGCCAAGCCTGTGAATATGATGACAGCGTTGCGCTACACGGATTCACATAACGTTCCGATAGTTCTTAACACGCCATTCACCATCGTGAAGAGTTCCACCAGCAAGGCTTTGAATGAGGTTCAATGGTATATGCCAGAGGAGATGGAGTTCTCCCCAGAACATTACTCCACTTTATCGAATCGTTATGTCACTGACAGTCTTGGTTATAAGCCCAATTTGGTATTCTTGGTTTTGGAGAGCTTTGGCCAGGAGATGATCACCTATTATAATCCCAAGTGTCGTTTTCCCCTCACTCCTTTTCTTGACTCTTTGATGGAGCGGAGTCTCACCTTCAACGGTCGCGCCAATGGACGACGGTCCATCGAGGCGCTTCCCTCATTGTTTTCAGGCATCCCATCCTTGATGGAGGTTGACTTCACGACTTCGCCTTATTTCAGTAACAAAGTGGAGGGATTGGGTGCCTATCTGAAGCCTCATGGTTACCACACCTCCATGTTCCACGGAGGCAACAACGGAACCATGAATTTCGATGTTTATGCTTCAAACACAGGGTTCGATACTTATTATGGGCGCAACGAATATGGCAATGACGACGACTTTGACGGACGCTGGGGCATCTTCGACGGTCCCTTCCTCCAATATTGCATCCAGAATATCAATGGTTTTGAACCTCCTTTTGCCACGGTGATTTACACCTTGTCATCGCATCATCCCTATACCCTTCCCAAGAATTTCGAGTTGCCCAAAGAAGCTTATCTGTGGAGCGGCTTTGAGAAGACGGTGTATTACGCAGATTGCGCTTTGCGCGACTTTTTTGCAGAAGCGTCAAAACAGCCTTGGTACGACAGCACTCTGTTTGTCATTACCGCTGACCATGCCAACACTGAGCATTTTCAGTCGGAGTACAGCAATCTTTGGGGCATGTATTCCATTCCCATCGCCTTTTTCATGCCTTCGAGAATACCAGCCTTGAAAGAAAAACAGATGATGCAGCAGATCGACCTCAATATCAGCATTCTTTCTGCATTGGGGCTGAACGACACGGTGTTCTCATTCGGACGCAACGTCTTTGACTCGGTCACCGAGCCTGCTTTCATCTCTTTCCTCAACCAGACATATCAATATAGTGATGGCCGTTATCTGATACAGTCGGACGGAGAGAACACAATCGGTGTCTTTAACATTCAGACAGACCCGGATCTTGAGGAAAACCTCATCTCTCATATCCAATGTCCTGATCTCGCAAAAAAGTTGAGGCAACGCATCCAAGAATATAATAACAGATTTATTTACAACCAATTATATATCGACAAATCGGTTTTGCATGAACAAGAAGAAGATACTATTCATCCTCAATCCGATTGCGGGCAAGAGACACAAGGAGAATCTGTCGAAATCCATTAAGGAGAATCTTGACCACAGCCGTTTTGATGATGACATTGTGGTCACAGATTATGCTGGCCATGCGGTTGCTTTGGCTCAAGAAGCTGTGGCACAACAATATGACATCGTTGCTGTGGCAGGTGGCGATGGCTCCATCAATGAGGTGGGTTCTTGTTTGATCGGTACCAATATAGCCCTTGCTGTCCTTCCTCATGGTTCGGGCAACGGTCTTTCACGTTGCCTGCGTATTCCTTTGAATCCTGCCAAAGCCATCGAGCGTATCAACCGCAATGCAGTGTGCCAAATCGACACGGTGACGGTAAATGGCATCCCTTTCATCAGCATCGCAGGCACAGGCTATGACGCTCAGGTGGCCGATGACTATGCCAAAAACCAACATCATGGTTTCGACACGTATTTTCGATATATAGTGAAAAACTTTTTCACCCTGGGTGAGAAGGATTATACCCTTATTCTTCCCGACAAGACCATTCATACCAAGGCTTTCTTCATCTCTTTCGCCAACTCCAACCAAATGGGTTACGACGTTCCCATCTCCCCTCACGCATGCTTGTGGGATGGTAAGGTTGACATTTGTATCGTTAGAAAGCCCAACGCCCTGGAACTGCCGGTCATGAGTGGCTTTTTCCTCAGCAAGAGCATGGACAAATCCCCTAAGGTAGATATCATCCAAACGGATTCGGTAACCATCGTCAGACCACAAGCGGACGTTCTTAACATCGATGGAGAGTCCATAACGACGGAAAAAGACCTTCATATTCAAGTCCACCCCTTGTCGTTGCATGTCATTGTATAAAACCATTTTATTATGATAGAAAATACTATTTCTTGGCTCATGCGGATGTTCAAAAGAATGAATATCAGCGATTATTACGCCTCCGTCTTCTCTGAAGGACTCTCTTTTTTCTTGATGCTGACCATCGGCATCTTGCTTATGTATCTGACAAGGTTTATCATCAAAAAAACCGTGTACAGAGTGATTTTGCGCTCTGAGACAAAATACGATGACCAGGTAATCAACAACAAAGTACTGATGCGCTTATGTTTGCTCATCCCTTCGGTTTTGGCGATGCACTCCATCAGGACATGCTTCCCTGATTTCCCCAATATCGGTCATTTTCTCTTTGGGGTTTGCATTGTTTATGACATCGTGGTCATCACCATGGTGCTGTTCTCAGTGGTGAATGTGGTTAGTGATATCTACAACATGCACCAGACCTCGAAGATGAAGCCTTTGACGGGTTTAATTCAGACCATTAAAATCATCTTGATTATTTTTTGTGTCTTGCTGATCATCTCATTTTTGATGGGGAAACGCGTGAGCTCGGTCATCATCGGCTTAGGCACCCTCTCAGCCGTGTTACTATTGATTTTCCAAAATACCATTTTAGGGTTTGTGGGTAGCATCCAACTGACATTGAACGACATGTTGCGCATTGGCGACTGGATTGTGATGGGTCAGGCCGATGGCACGGTGTTGGAAATCAACCTTACCACCGTAAAGGTACAGAACTTTGACAACACAATCACCACCATACCCACCTCCTCGATGGTCACCAATCAATTCACCAACTGGAGAGGCATGTCGGAAAGCGGTGGACGACGCATCATGCGGAGCCTCACCATCGACAGCAAGAGCATTCAATTCTGCACGCCCGAGATGCTGGAACGTTTTAAGAAGATTGAACGCATTCAGAAATATCTTGAAGAGAAAGAGGCTGATATCGAGGAATATAACAAAGCCAACCGGATTGACACCTCTAATATCATCAACGGGCGTCAACAGACCAACCTCGGCGTGTTCCGTGCCTACATCACCGCTTATATCAAATCGAATCCTAACATCAACCAAAACATGACGAAGATGGTGCGTCAGCTCCAGCCTACCGAGTTCGGCATTCCCTTGCAAATCTATGCATTCAGCAAAGAGAAAGACTGGACCCGATACGAGGAGATTCAAAGTGACTTGTTTGACCATATCATCGCTGCCGCTTCGCTGTTTGATTTAAAGATTTACCAAAGACCCTGATTATCAACGGATATGTACACAGGACGACAGTTTACTGAAAAATATCTGGATGTGATGTTCTCCTCGCTTCGTGACGCGACACCCGAAGAGGTTCAGGCAGAGTTGGAGCATTGCCGAAACATCAACAAAAAGCTGGTGAGAGTACCCAAAGTTTTCAGGGCTTTATATTCGGAAACCATGTTCGAGGCCTCCTATGGATTCTCCATGCAAGTCTTTAAGACAGCTCCATTTTATGATAGCGACACTTTGGTGTTGTATATACACGGGGGAGCATGCATCTATCAGCCTGTCTTTTTCCACTGGCGTTTTGTGCATGATTTGTCCATTCGAACCCATTACCCCGTAGTCATGCCAATATATCCAAAATACCCTGAATACCATTGTGTTGATGATATTTCAGTGTTGCTTGATTTTTACGAGCGTTGGGTTTTGCCTTTGAACTATCGGCGTGTAGTGTTAATGGGTGATTCCTTTGGGGGCAATGTGGCCATGACGCTTACTCAAGAGATTGCAAAAAAAGGATGGCCTACAGTCTCTGCTTTAGTGTTGCTTTCTCCTTGTGTTGACAACACTTTTTCGCGACGCGAGGCCATGATGGCTTTGCAACCTTTGGATCGAATGATCAAATTGGAACGAATTGAAAGCATCATGGGAGGATGGCAGGGTACGCTCCCTTCTACCCATCCATGGGTGAGTCCTGTTTGGGGCGATTTAAAAACGTTCCCTGAACATACCTTGTTAATTTATGGCAGCGACGAGATATTGAAGGCCGATGCAATGCTGTTGGTGGAGAAAATGCAAGAGATTGGCCAACCAATTCGAGCATTAGAATACCAAGGGATGTTCCACACCTTCCCCCTATTCCCAATCAAAGAAGGGTTTGAAGCTTTGAGAGAGATCGTTGTTGAGGTTAGAGGTTAAAGAATAGAGTTTAGAGAGAGGGGCTGGGGACTAAAGTGATTGATAGATTCTTAACAATTGATGCAAGAGGGGTTCCACTTGGTTGAGTGGAAGCATATTGGCGCCATCGGAAAGCGCGTGAGCGGGATCCGGATGGGTCTCCATAAAGATGCCGTCAGCGCCCGCGGCAATACCTGCTTTGGCGATGGTAGCGATGAGTTCTGGCTTTCCTCCGGTAACCCCCATGGCTTGATTGGGTTGTTGCAACGAATGGGTGACATCCAACACCACAGGAACCTTGAACGCTTGCATGACGGGGATGTTGCGGAAATCAACCACAAGGTCCTGATAACCAAACATAGACCCCCGTTCGGTGAGCATCACCCGGTCATTGCCCGAACGGGTCACCTTCTCCACAACAAATCCCATGTTTTCACCCGACAAAAACTGTCCTTTCTTAATGTTCACCACTTTGCCAGTTTTGGCCGCTGCAACCAACAAATCCGTCTGACGACATAGGAAAGCGGGAATCTGGAGCACATCCGCATATTCAGCAGCCATGAAAGCCTCTGACGCTGAATGGATATCGGTGACGACAGGAACCCCGAAGGTTTCACGCACCTTGCGTAGCACTTTCAACGCTTTTTCATCGCCAATACCTGCAAATGAGTCGAGCCTTGAACGATTCGCTTTGCGATAGGAGGCCTTGAAAAGATAAGGTATTCCTAAACGTGAGGTGAGTTCTGTTAACGTCTCAGCAATGGATAAAGGCGATGTCTCGTCTTCTACGACACAGGGACCCGCGATGAGGAAAAAAGAACCGTCTTTTTTGAATGGAAAATCAATCATCTTGGTATTTTTTGCAAATCTATGAATTTTTTTCTTATTTTTGAAAGCTGATTTATGAATTTACAAAACGGAATCAATATGAAACAGTTGAAAAAAGCAGGTCTGGTTATGGCCTTCCTGGCACTGACCAGCGTCACAGTCCATGCGCAATATGTCACTACACATGCCAAAGCATCGATGCCCAGTCAACAGAACGGTATTTATTATTCCTTGCCGCGTACCGTGCTGCAGCTTGACTTCATCATTGAAGAGACCCAAAGTTTCGAAGGTCCGTACAGTAATTATGTGAGCTATATCGGTGCCGAGAGCTATGTGTTAGAAGATAATAAAGAATACAAAATCAAAGAAGTGCAACTTCATGTCTTGGCGGAAGCTGACCCCAATGCGACCTTTTTCGTTGCGATGTCGTCAAAGAAGGACGACAAGCCCAATTTCTGTCTGACCCCTCAGGGCATCCTTAGGGGTGTTGGCATAGATTGCCCGTTGGAACCCCAGGAGAAAGCCCACGCTTCATTGCTTGAGAGCCCAAACTATCCTGATGAAGTCACCTTCAAGTACCAATATGGCGCTGGAAACAACCGTGGTGAAGAACAGATGGCTCGTTCAGCCGCTGACATGATTAGCAAAATCCGTGACGAGAAACTCAAGCTCATCACGGGTTTTCAAGAGACTGCGTTCTCACTCGACACCTACCGTCAGATGTATTCCGACTTGGAGGTCATGGAAAACGATTATCTGAGTCTTTTTATTGGTAAGCAGCTTACCCGTACCTTCATCAAGACCATCTATGTCATTCCCAACAAAGAGGTTCCAAATCAAACGGTAGCTAAGTTCTCTACCGATGATGGCCTTACCGCTGGAACTGCTGGTCCAGGAACCGCCATTACAGTTCAGACCCAGTCGATGCAAACCACGGCCAACTTCAACGCCCCGAGCCAGTCTGCTGTGGAGTCTCTTAACTTGGAAAACAAGCTGTTCTATAGGATTCCAGAAATCGCCAACATCAAGGTGAATATGGGAGGAAATGCCTTGCTGGAATGTCGCGAGACCATCGCCCAATATGGTGTGTTTATGCTGGCGCCTCTGGGCAAGACCAAACTCGCCTTGGATCCTCAAACAGGACAAATCATTAGTTTGGGGATGGAGTAACTTTCTTGCTAAAGGCAAGCAATCCTAGGAAGGTCAAGAGTCCGTTGACGATAAGGATTTCAAAACCAAATTGATATCCCCATAACAGCTCCTTGGAATACATCTTCAGAAAATAGCTGATGATGGGTGATGCAATAGCGATGAAGGGCACTGCCTTGTCGAGCACTTTCCTGTTTTTCACAAACAAGCCAAAGGTGTACAAACCCAACAAGGGACCGTATGTCAATCCAGCGATGTCGAACACTTTGTCAATAAGCGACTCGTTATGGAACGGCCTGAAGAGGATGATTACCAAAAGATAAAGCAAAGCGAACGCTACATGGATAAGTTTGCGATATCGAGTGATCTGCGTTTCGCTAAATCCCTTTTTCTCAAAATGAAGGAAGTCAAAGCAGAAGGTAGTTGTCAAAGCGGTCAAAGTACCGTCGGCGCTGGAATAACCCGCTGCCACAAGACCTAACACAAAGACAATGGCCGTAAACGAACTCAACGAAAACGCCACGGAGGGGAAGATCTTGTCGTTGACCACTACCCCATTGGCATTGACTGGCAATGCAAACCCTGTCTGTTGCGCGTAGTAAATCAAAGCTGCGCCAAGGCTTAAAAAGATGATATTCACCAAAATGAACAAACCCGAGGAGGTCATCACGTTTTTCTGTGCGTCACGCAAGTTCTTGCAAGTGAGGTTTTTCTGCATCATATCCTGATCCAATCCCGTCATAGTGATAGTGATGAATGCTCCACTGAGAACCTGTTTCAGCCAGAATTTGTTATGCGTCCAGTCGGTTTCAAACATTTTTGTATAGCCCTCTTCGCCTGCGGCTTTGAGGATACCTCCTATACCTGTCCCAAGGTTGCGGGTGATATATACCACAGTCAGCACTGCCGCAAGAATCAAAAATGTAGTTTGCAAGGTGTCGGTCCAGACCACAGTCTTGATGCCCCCTTTAAAGGTGTATAGCAAGATGATGATGATAAACACCACCGCGGGCACCCAAAACGGAATACCCCAAGCCTTGAACACATATTCATAAAGGACAAAGACCACAAGATACATCCTCAACGCTGAGCCCAAAAGACGGGAAAGCAGGAAAAACGCTGCGCCTGTCCGTTCTGAATGGACTCCAAAACGCATTTCCAAATAGGAATAAATCGAAGTTAGGTTGAGTTTATAGTAAAGTGGTAACAACACCAATGCAATCACTGCATAACCAATGACATAGCCAAACACAATACCCATGTAGGTAAACTGTCCAGTATAAACCCCTCCCGGTACAGACATAAAAGTCACTCCCGACAAAGAAGCTCCGATCATGCCGTATGCGACCACAAACCAAGGTGATTTGCGGTTCCCTTTAAAGAAAGCATCGTTATTGGATTTGCGAGATGTGAAATGGGCAATGACAAACAATAACGCCGTATAGATAAGAAAAACAGTAAATATAATAACAGGATTCATTTTAGCTAAGCAATTGTGAAAATTCAAATAATGTGCGGAAACAATCCTCTGCGGTTGCATTGTCCTCGCCGATGAAGACTGTATGGGTTCCAGCATGATGTCCAAAGTCAATATCGGACTGTCCGTCTCCGACCATGATGCTTTTTTCGAGGTCGAGATCAGGGAAAAGCTCTTGGGCCATATAAGCCATGGTAGGATCAGGTTTCCGGTAATTGTCGGGATCCGAGGCGAGTTGCGGGCAGACCAAAATGCCATCAATGCGTCCACCCGAAGCTTCTATCTCGTCACACATGCGATCATGAATAACTTCCAATTGTTCCATGGACATCAGACCTTTGCCTATTCCTTGCTGGTTGGTGATAATAACGATATGATGAAACCGTTTCGCAAAAACACGTAAAGCATCCAGCACGCCGGGTAAGAATACAAAATCCTTCCACTCGGTGACATAACCATCGATGATACGTTGGTTGATGACCCCATCCCGATCCAGCAACAAAGACCAGTCATCATGGACGATATTGTTCCAGTCCATTTTCATCCAAAGAGTTCTTTTTCAATGTTTTCGCAAAGGATATGCCCTATCATGATGTGGCATTCCTGGATTCTCGGGGTGTCATCGCTGGGCACGTTTAGCAGGAGGTCGCAGCAGTCACGCAATGCCCCGCCAGTGATACCCGTGAAGGCAATGACATGCAGTTTCATGTCTTGTGCTGTCTTGGCCGCTTCTATGATGTTCTTTGAGTTGCCTGAAGTGCTGATGGCCACCAGTACATCCCCTTCCTGTGCGCAACCTTGGAGCATCCGTGAATACACGTGTTCATAGCCATAGTCATTGGCTACCGCGGTGAGAAAGCTGGAGTTAAGGTGAAGTGCTTCTGCGGGCAAGGGCTTCCGGTCAAGGTAGAAACGACCACTGAGTTCAGCCGCCAGATGTTGCGCGTCGGCAGCACTGCCTCCGTTGCCAGCAAACCAGATCCTCCCCCCTGTCTTCAGCGAATTCACACAGACTTCCACGGCTGATGAAAGACGGTCAATGAAGGCGTTGTCATTGAGAATGAAGCTCTTCACCCTCACCGAATCTTCCATTGCTCTCATGATATGAGGTCGATATTTTTTCATAATTAAAAATTTACGCAAAGATATGAAAAAATAGATTTATATTTGCCGCGTTTTATCAGTATCGACATGAAATTCTATGATCTTGATGATGTCTTCACCTTCGGCAAATATGAAGGGATGACCATTTCCGAGGTTTATCAAAAAGACCCGAAATATATTAAGTATTGTGAAGAGAACATCGATGAGTTCTATATCACTCCTTCCGTGAAGCGCGAACTGAAGTCTCTGGGACGCGCCGTCAATGACTCAGCTTTGCTTGACATGGATTTTGACAAGATGAGCGACGATGAGATTGACGACTTCATGCACCAGGCAGATGAAGAAGACGATTTCAGCGAGGAGAAACTGGAAGAAGACTTCGACTGGGAAAACGCTGAGATCCCTGACGAGAGTCCGTTCGATGAGTTCGAGGACGAGTTTGATGATGAGTTCGACGAGTTCGATGAGTTCGGCGACTCCTTCGGAGGCGACAGCTACGATGGTAACATTGATGACCTCTATTGATTAATTAAAAGGTTAGAGCTACTCCGTGACGGGTGTTTTCTCCCAAGAATACGCCCCTAATGGAGTAGCTCTCAGCTCTAACCTCTCACCTTCCTAAATTTTCTCCGCAATAGAGTAAACCCGTTTGTCGCGCTGGGTTGAGGTAATCATCTCGGCGAGGAAGCCTGTGCTGAAAAGTTGCACACCCACAATCATGGCGAGGATTCCCAGATAGAATAGCGGCCTATTGGTCATTGGGATATAGCTGTGACCGAGGTATTTGGTGCAAACGAGGTAAATGGCGATGATGAAACCCGCCAGGAAGGTCAACGACCCCAACAGACCGAAAAAGTGCATGGGGCGGTTGCTGAATTTCGAGATGAAATTGATGGTGATCAGGTCGAGATAGCCACGCACAAAACGGCTCAAGCCGAATTTGCTGGTGCCATATTTACGTTTTTGATGATGAACCACTTTCTCGCCGATGTTGGAAAAACCGTTCATCTTGGCGATGACAGGGATATAACGGTGCATCTCGCCATAGACTTGGATGCTCTTAACCAAGTCGAGACGATATGCCTTGAGACCGCAGTTGAAGTCATGCAGTTTGATACCTGACATCCTTCGAGTGGTCCAGTTGAAGAACTTGGACGGGATATTCTTCATCACTTTGGAGTCATAACGCACTTTTTTCCATCCGGAGACGAGGTCATAGCCATCTTCTTTGATCATGCGATACAGCTCAGGAATCTCATCGGGACTGTCCTGAAGGTCAGCATCCATGGTGATAACCACATCCCCTTGCACGATTTTAAAGCCTTCGTTCAAGGCTGGTGACTTGCCATAATTCTTGCGGAAACGCAAGGCATGGATGTTAGGGTTGTTTTGGGCAAGATCACGGATGACCTTCCATGAATTGTCGGTAGAGCCATCGTCAACGAAAACAATTTCATAGCTGAGGTTTGCTTTTTCAACCACGCGTCTGATCCAGGCTTCCAGTTCGGGAAGTGATTCCGACTCATTGAGTAAAGGTATGACTATCGAGAGGTCCATCTTGTGTTTTATTTGCAAAGATAAACAAAAAAGGGTAAGCTACTTACATCGCACCGCTACGACCTCCTACCCTTGCTACATTCCTGTCCTGGGGGATTTCAGAGGGAGCTGGTCGTATAAGACTTACCCGATGCAAAAGTACAATCTTTTCTTGGAATGGCAAGCAAAAAAAAGAAAAAATTTACTCGTGCCCGTAGCTTGAGCCATCGAAGCAGTGCGTGCACAGCTCACATTTCGGAAGACCGATGGCGTTTACTACACTATCCAAGGTATTGAATTTCAAGCTATCCACTCCTATATGTTGGCGAAGCATCTCCACCAACTTTTCATATTCCGGAGTGTTGTGATCGCAATACAAATCGATGTTTTTGTTGCTGTCGCCCTCCATTTCCTCCACGCAACGCCGAGTGATGAGTTCCATGACGTTCTTCGACGCTGAGAAATTAAGGAATGGGCAGCCGAACAGGAGCGGCGGGCAGCTGATACGCACATGCACTTCCTTGGCACCATAGTCATAGAGCATCTTCACATTGTCGCGAAGCTGGGTGCCGCGGACGATGGAGTCATCACAGAAAGCAACTTTTTTGTCCTGCAACAAAGCGCGGTTAGGAATAAGCTTCATCTTGGCAACATGTTCTCTTTGTGCCTGGTTGACAGGCATGAAGCTCCTCGACCAAGTGGGGGTATATTTCACTACCCCACGCAAGTAGGGCACTTTACGCACGTTGGAGTAGCCCAAAGCCATGCCGATGCCAGAGTCAGGGATTGCAGAGACATAGTCGATATCCACATAATCATGTTTGCCCATCTCCCGTCCTTCGTTGTAACGTGCTCCCTCAACGTTGATGTCTTCGTAATCCGACGCGGGATAACCATAATAAATCCATAGGAAGGAGCAGATTTGTTTTTTAGGACTTGGTGGAAGCAGTTGTTGGACCCCTCCATCCAGTGTGACTTTGACGATTTCCCCTTGTCCTAAGCTGTAGCAAGTGTGGTAGTCGAGGTTGATGTAGCTATGGCTTTCTGAAGCCACGGCATACCCAGCCTCCCCTTTTCCGACCACGATAGGGGTACGTCCGTAATAGTCGCGCGCGGCGATGATGCCATCATGGGTCATGATGATCATGGAGCACGAGCCTTTCACCTTATTAAATACGTTACGGATGCCATCTACGAAATCCTCACCTTGGGTGATGAGCAATGCGACCAACTCTGTGGGATTAGTGGCGCCTGAACTCAGCTCCGCAAAATGTTGACGCTGATCAAGACAATGTTCCACCAATTCATCCAGGTTGTTGATCTTCGCCACTGTGCAGATGGCGAACTTGCCAAGATGTGAGTTTACCACGATGGGCTGTGCGTCGGTGTCGCTGATGACGCCAATACCCAGATTTCCAGTGAATTTGCTTAGCTCATCACAAAACTTCGTGCGGAAGTACGAGTTCTCGATGTCGTGTATCGAACGATGGAACAGCCCATCGTCGTAAGTGACCATACCCGCGCGTTTTGTGCCGAGATGTGAATGATAATCAATGCCATAGAACAGATCCTTGACGCAAGGATGCCGAGAAACGCTGCCAAAAAAACCGCCCATAATTCTTGTTGTTTTGTGTCGGCAAAAATAGGAAAAAGTTTTTCAAACCCACAAAAAAATACTATTTTTGCACGTTTTTTTTTGCAAGCCTATGCTACTCAAACTCCATCCTACAAATCCCAATCCACGTTATGTCAAGATGATTCTGGAATGTCTTGAAGATGACGGTGTGATTATCTTCCCTACCGACACCATTTACGGTGTGGGGGGCAACATTCGGAGCCCGAAGGTGTTGGATCGTATTTGCCGCATCAAGGGAATCAAGAAGGAGAAGGCGAACTTCTCGTTCATCTTCTATGATCTCAGCATGTTGAGTGACTTCACAAAGCCCATCAGCAACGAGGTGTACAAGATGATGAAGCGCAACCTTCCTGGGCCGTTCACTTTTATTTTGAACGCCAACAACAACATTCCCCGCATCTTTCAGAGCAAGAAGAAAACCATAGGCATCCGCATCCCTGACCAGCCCATCATCACCAACCTGGTAGAGGAGTTGGGTTCTCCTATCATGACCACATCTTTGCTTGACGAGGAGGATGAGATGGGAGGCTATCTCACTGATCCAGAGGAGATCCACGAGCGTTATCAAGACCTTGTGGATATCGTCATTGACGGAGGAATGGGTGAGCGTGTGGCCAGTACGGTGGTGGATTGCACGGAGGATGAGATTTTGATTGTTCGTCAAGGGAAAGGCGTGTTGGAATAGAGAAAAAATTTTTTTCTAATAAATGCTTGCAAATTGAAAAAAAAGGTGTACTTTTGCACCCGCAAATCGCAATAGCGGTTGACTCGGTAGCTCAGCAGGTAGAGCACAACACTTTTAATGTTGGGGTCCTGGGTTCGAGCCCCAGCCGGGTCACAAAATAAAAAAAGACCTAATTGATTTCCAATCAGTTAGGTCTTTTTCGTTCTATCCATTTTGTCTGAACAAAAGGACATAAGCCAAAATTGCCAAAAACCCATCGGCGGTTGTTTAATTACATCGTTTCCTGTTACTTATAGTCTCAAGAAATGGATTTTTCAACTTCCATCAGAAAAATCTTACCATCATCCACAACATCACCCCCACAGCCAACGACAGCCCAATAGCAAGCCAAACTATCGTCCGTTTCCGCTCTTTCAGCTTGTTTCCCATCAAATCCACTTTTCCTTTCATGTTTGCCATCTCCTCCACATTCCGTTTCTCTCGCTCCACATATCCGGCTCTCTCTTCCTTGAAGTCATTCTCCTGCTTCGTCAGCCGTTTTTCAAGGTTGGCGATTTGTTCCGCATACTGCTTGCTCACTTGTTGCACCAATATCGCTTTCGACTTTGCCTTCATGCCAGCCACACGTTCAACGGTGTCGTTTAAATACTGTCCCAAGGCGGTCGGTGTAGCCACTTCTTTATCCGCAATTTCCTTGAAGGTAAGCCGCTCTTCAGGATGTCCCACCGCAGAGATAACAGGTGTGTTGAGATGTGCCAGTGTTTCAAGTACTTCAATATTGTCGAGCTTCTCAATGCCGACGCCTCCACCACGCACCACAGCGATGACATCAAAGCCTTTGCTGTCAATGTCGGTAAGGTTCTGGCACAGCGGCTCCGCTCTGAAGAAGTCGCAGCGGAACTCCGTGAAGTCGATGGCAGCACGTGCGGCTTGAATGCCTGCTTCAAAATCTGTGAGTGTGATGGAATTGTTTGCCAGCAACAGCGCCACCCTCGGACGTTCGTCAGCAAGCAGTCGTTGCTCAATAATCTGGTCCACATTGCGGAAACCCACTTGCGCCATATATCGACGCAGCTCGGCTTTCTTTTGGTCGGCTTCACTGACAACCAGTTCCTGAAGCTTCTCGGCCCTTGTCACATTGAGCGTGATCTGAATGTTCGCACGATTGTCAATCTTGCGTTCAAGGATGCCAATGACAGTAATCAAGTTTCCGTTGACTAGTGTCTCATATATATTCTTGGGCATCCGCAACGTGATTTCGTCTTGCGAGTTTTCATCACGTAACCCTGCGTAGGCAAACGTCCAGTTCTGGTTATTTTGACGTTGTTGGTAGACGCCCTGCAAGCTAACCAATTTGGCAAACTCATTCTGTCGGCTCAAAGTAGCATTGAAAATGGCTAACAGCTCTGATGGCTTATAGGCCGTCACAATGCTCTTTGTCTCTTTTGTTTCTCCGTCCATTCGTATTTTCTCCCGTCTCGAGGTTGTAAAGCTTGGCGAAAAAAAGGAGAAAGTGTGCTTTCCAGTTATTTGACCACAAAGTCACAAGCATTACCTATGACCTTGATGGTGCCATCAGGAGCCATGACTTTCAAATCATACACAGGCTTATTGTTTTTGTCAACAACTTTTTTCCCTTCATTGTCACGTTGTTGCGAAACAAAAACCAGCGATCCGTCATGAAGCCATCTTGGCTCCGTTTTGGTCAATTCAGAGTCAAGTGAAGTTTGCGTTTTACCATCCATCGTGGAGACACAATAACAACTATAGTTGTAGTCATCCCAAGGCATCATGGCAGTAAACAACACCTTTGTCCTGTCAGGATTTGTAGAGATGACATTGATGTCAACATACTCAGTAGGAAGTTCTGGCTCGAGCCACATCATTTTACGATAATCGAGTTGATCGGTCAAACTGATCTTGGTGCTGTCCATTTTAAAGTAAAGATCTCCAAAAATGGTTGTCTCAAAAGTATTCGCGACATTATATTCTTTATAAGGCCTGAAGTCAATTTTTTCATCGGTCAGATAAAGCTCATCCGTGTCAGGCATATATTGATACAAGGCGCCTTTCTTCAAAGTCTTACTCTGAAAATCGTAAATGTTAAGATTGCAATATTGATGATAGGAATAAGCCATCACGCTATTCATTGCCAACTGGTCCTGTGCCTTATTGAAACACATAGCACCCAGATTGCCATCCATATAATTGTCACAATCACTTAATTTCAAATCCCAGTTAATTACTTTCACCGGTTTTGCTTTGGGATCTTTCAAATCAAGGCTCTTCAGGATTAAATCGCCATGGTGGGAAACTGTATAATAAAGGATGCTATCCAAAGAATAAACCGCATTGACTACGCTGTCGTGCTCACTCTTGTAAATCCTGGTCTCTTGGGGCTGGTCTTTATAAAAAGCCAGTTTTCCTCCCTGAAGATAAACCATGTCATAATCAATAAGAGGTTGACCATTGTTTGAATCGCAACTGGCCATGAATAATAACAACAAGGCCGGGATAAGAATAAAGAATTTTTTCATTTGTGTAAGATTTATTTATAATTATTAATTACGTTAGGATGATTCTCTTGATGAGGCCGCAAAATTAGGAATTTTTTTGATGCTGTTGCTCACGCCATCAATGCTTTTAGTTTGGATGCAAACCGGTTGATATCCTCCTCGGTGGTGTCGTAGGCACACATCCATCGAACCACATTGTCATCCTCATCCCAATCGTAGAAGAAACAGAACTCCTGCAAAGCTTTCCATACCTGACGGGGTAATCGGGCAAACACGCCGTTAGCTTGAACGGGATAAACAATCTCCACTCCGGGTATGTCCTTCACCGCCTGATAAAGCAACTGCGCCATCCTATTGGAATGTTCGGCGTTGCGACGCCAGAGGTCGTTTTCAAAATAGGCGTCGAACTGGGCGGCAATGAAACGCATCTTGGAACAGAGCTGCATGGCTTGCTTGCGGCGGTACTTGAAGTCGGGACATACCGCTGGATTAAGCAGAACCACTGCCTCTCCCATCATCAAGCCATTTTTAGTGCCACCGAAGGACACTGCATCAACCCCGAGGTCAGTGGTCATCTCCTTAAAGGTACAACCTAAGGCAACGGCTGCATTGCCCAGACGAGCACCGTCAATATGGACGTACATATTGTACTCGCGGGCCAAGGTTACCAATGCCTTGATCTCGTCCAGGCTATACAGGGTGCCAAGTTCCGTGGGTTGTGTGATGGAAATCAGCTTGGGCTGACTGTGGTGCTCGAAGCCAAAGCCGTGCAAACGGGTCTTCACCAGCTCGGGCGTCAGCTTGCCATCGGGGGTATCGACGGTGAGCAGCCTACAACCCACGATGCGTTGCGGGGCGCCACACTCATCAACGTTGATATGCGCAGTCTCGGCACAAACCACCGCCTCATGAGAATGCACCATGGCATCGATACAAAGGGTGTTACATCCCGTGCCGTTGAAGGCGAAGAACACCCTTGCCTGCACACCAAACTGCTCACGGAACCTTTCCTCTGTGGCAGCGCAATATTCATCATCACCGTAAGCCAAAGCGTGTTCTTGATTGACACGGACAATGGCATCTAACACTTCCGGACAAATGCCAGAATGATTGTCACTTCCAAATCCTCTTTTCATGATTGTATTTATTTTGTTGCCGCAAAAATAATTATTTACTGCAAAATAACAATCAATTATAGAGATCAATTAGGCCGTAACGGAGCGGCATCCCTAATAATAGGGTTTTTGAAAGTGTAAATAATCATTAATAAGGAGTATCGGACACCGTTCCACATCGTATTTTTGCCATCAAAACCTTCAACGAGTATTAATGTGTTTTTTTATTACCTTTGCCTCTTCAAAACAATGACAGACGACAACATGGCAAAAAAGAAAGACCTGTTCTCCAAAAAGGCCAAGCTGGCAGAGCTGATTGCCGGCGACCGGAGGTTACTGCAGCTATTGCCCAGGTTCGGCATCGCGCTGGGTTTCGGTGATCGCAGTGTCGAAGAGGTGTGCCTCATGAACAACGTCAGCACTGAACTCTTTCTCACCATCTGCGAAATTTACTCCGACGACGCCTATAAACCCGTCCAACACGCCCTGCCTTACACTGACATGAGCAGTCTCCTCCCCTACCTGAAAGCCTCACATCGGTATTACCTTGGCGAGCGTTTCCCACATCTCGAGGAGCATCTGCAACGCATCATTGAGGCTTGCGGACCGAAATACGGCCCCATGCTGCGTCACTTCTACGACGAGTACAAGCGGGAGGTGATGCGTCACATCCAGTACTACGAGGAGGAGGTGGTCTTTCCCTACATCGAGGCACTGCGCAACGGACAACGACCCGACACGTACCAAATCAAAGAGTTCCGTCACAACCACACTAACATTCAAGACGTCCTCGATGACATGATGAACATACTGCTGAAATACCTTCCTGGCGACATTCTCCCCAAGGAACGCATCGAGATCTCGTTGGATATCATGGAGTTGAGCGATGACCTTAACCGTCATTCGCTCATTGAGGACCACATCCTCATCCCCTACGTCGAATCACTCGAAAACGCCCTGCTATGAGAAATCGCGTCATTATCTGTGAAGCCTCCGAGATTGTTGCCAATGGTTTGGCCGAAGTCATCGACAGCATGGCTCAGTTTAACGTGGTGGCTCGTCTCGACAGTCTTGACCGGCTTTCGGAGCGGATTACCGCTACCGACGCCAACCTATTGGTCATCGACCCGACGCTGCTTGGCTTTCAATACAAAGAGTTCTTGACCCCACTCGCCAAAGAACACCCAGGCATTACGTTCATCGCCCTGGCGACTACCTGCCTCGACCACTCCATGCTGGCTCCTTACAATGGGGTCATTGAGCTCTACGACACACGCTCGAAAATCATCAGCAAGATGAACGAGTTTGTGCAGAGCGAAACTACAAAGAAAGTCGATGACGTGGAACTCTCGAAGCGCGAGATCGACGTGTTGGTGGCAGTGGCCAAAGGCATGATGAACAAGGAAATCGCCGACCAGATGAACATCTCCATCCATACGGTTATTTCTCACCGCAAGAATATCACCCGAAAAACTGGCATCAAGTCCGTTTCGGGTTTGACGGTGTATGCCTTACTAAACAATTTGATTAATGAAAGCGAGTTGATTTGATTAATATAACTTCCCTCTCTTAATCAAATAACTCGTCAGCACCTGACTATACTCCTTATTAATATCAGCTTCCACGTAGTCGATTTGATATTGGTAACAGTGCTTCAAGATTTCGTCTTTGCGCTGCGCCATCAGTTGACGATAACGTTCTTGAATCTCCACGGGATTCAGCTTCAGCGTCTCACCCGTCTCCAAATCGACGAAACGATACGGGCGGTTCTCGAAGTCAAGGTCCAGTTCTAATTGTCCATCATAAACATGGAACAAGATGACCTCGTGTTTGTTATATTTCAGATGCTCCAGAGCCTCGAACATGGGATTGTAATCGCCGAGATTGTCGAGCATGTCGGTGAAAATCACCACCAAACTGCGCTTATGGGTCATTTCGGCAATCTGATGAAGGCATTGAACCGTGGATGTGGTCTTCTTCTGGTCTTTGTCGTAGGTCTCGATTAGTTTTTCCAATTCATTATATACCAACTTGTTATGAACGGCAGACATCTTAGCCGGCTCATGGAACACAATGGATTCATCAAAGAGATCCAAGCCCACGGCATCTCGCTGACGCCGCATCAGCTCCATCAATGAAGCAGCTGCATATACACTGAAAAACAACTTGTTGGGATGCTCAAAGTCAATCTTGTTCCTTACGGGGAAACACATGCTTGAGCTTTTGTCGATGACCAATTGGCAACGAAGGTTCGTCTCTTCTTCGTAGCGTTTCACAAAAAGTTTCTCTGTGCGACCGTACAGTTTCCAGTCGATATGACGAATTGGCTCGCCAGTGTTGTAAAGGCGATGTTCGGCAAACTCCACCGAGAAGCCATGAAATGGACTCTTGTGGAGGCCTGTGATAAACCCCTCCACTATCTGTCGTGCCAAAAACTCAAGACTCCCGAACTGGGCGAGCCGATTCCGATCAATAGAGAAATCCATTATTTATAAATGGTGGACGCGGGACTTCGAGACACGTGTCCCGCGTCCCTTGTCCATTAAAACAGTTTTTCAAGTTTCTCAACAAATACTTTCTTGGGAGCGGCGCCGACGTTCTTATCGACGGGCTGGCCATCTTTGAAATAGATGACGGTAGGGATATTCATGATGCCGAATTTGGCAGCCGTGGCGGGGCATTCCTCAACATCGCATTTCACGGCAATCATCTTGCCGGCAAATTCTTCGGAGATCTCCTCCACCATAGGTTCAACTTTCTTGCAAGGGCCACACCAAGTAGCACCAAAATCCACCATAACAGGCAGTTCCGATTTCAAGACAACCTCTTCAAAACGGTCGTCAGTCATTTGAATTACAGCCATTTTTGTTTCAATTAGTTAGTTTATAATAGATCTATAAATCGTTATCTAAATATAGAGTTGCAAAGATAAGCATTTTTTATAAAATATGTATCGTTTTTTCAGGTAGCCTTACTTCAACTCAAAATCTGCATACGGCAAGTCATCAACCAGCGGCAGCACCTCCTGGGCAGCGACTCCCCCACTGTATGGTGTCATGTTACAGAACAGATTCAGGTTGGAATCGACGAGATAGACTCCGAACGACTGCTTGCCAGGGTGTTCTTTAACTAGCTTGATGAATTCATCAATAGCCTCTGCATTCATTTGAGCCACATCGAGCTTGAAAAGCACCCGTTTACCTGTATTCTCCAAAAGAGAATCCAAGAGTTTCACCTCAGAGATACGTAGCTCCAGGTCTTTCGGCACCGCATCCTGTTCTCGTCCTTGTTTCCAATAAGGTGCAGACAAAGTGCCGATGAGCAACACAAACTGCCCTTCCACCAACAGATTCCTGAAGTTCAGGTAGTTCTCTTTGAAAAGGCTGAAAGTGAACGCCCCAGTCTTATCTTCGATGGTGAAGCGACCGTATGGGACATTGTTTTTTGACACCGCATGATCCACTTTGGTGATCTGTCCACCAAGACGAACGCTGAAACCATTGTATTTCTCTGGATTGGTCATGGCGTTCTTCATCGCTTCCACCGTGGTATTACTGAAGAATTTTAATTGAATCTTAAAAGTATCCATCGGGTGAGAGCTGATGTAGAAGCCAATGCTTTCTAACTCCATCTGTAGTTCTTTCAGTTTCGACCAACGCTCACAATCGGGCAAGGGTAATGTCAAAGCTTCCGAAGAGCTGCTTGCGTCACCCATGCCAAAGAGGTCCATCTGGGCAGAGTTCTTCCGTTCGTTGTAGGAAGCAACCATACGCAAGGCTCTTTCGCTGAAAGGCACCGAGTCGTTGGCGGGCATATAAAACAGCATGGCGCGGTGGAAATTGGGGAACGAGTCGAAACAACCCGCTGTGTCCATGCTTTCCAAAGCCCTGCGGTTCAAACCTTTGTCGGCACAACGCAAGAGAAAATCAGCAAAATCCTTGAACTTGCCATTGGCGTTTCGCTCCCCGATGATGCCCGAGATAGCCGCCTCGCCCACATTTCGGATACCGCCCATGCCGAAACGGATCTGGCCTTTTTCATTGACGGAGAACTCGTATTCCGACTCATTGACATCGGGGCCCAAAACCTCAATACGCATACGTTTGCACTCCTCCATCATGAAGGTCACCTGCTTGATGTCGCCCAGTTCATTGTTCAGCACCGCTGCCATGAACTCGGCGGGATAATGTGCCTTAAGGTAAGCAGTTTGGTACGACACCCAGCTATAGCAAGCAGCGTGTGACTTGTTGAAGGCGTAAGAAGCAAACTTCTTCCACTCCTCCCAGATCTTCTCAAGACGTTTCTTCACTTCATCTTCTGGAAGGTTCTCAGTTCTGGTCAGCTTCTCCACCCCTTGTTTCATGAACTTGCCATACAACTCCTCCATCTTCGCCAACTGTTTCTTACCCATGGCTTTACGGAGCGTGTCAGACTCGCCACGCGTGAAGTCGGCCAGCTCACGTGAGAGTAACATCACCTGCTCTTGATACACACAGATGCCGTAGGTGTCCTTGAGGTACTTCTCCATGCACTTGAAGTCGTATTTTATCTCCTGCCTGCCTTGTTTACGGGCAATGAAGTCGGGGATGTTGTCCATCGGTCCCGGGCGATACAAAGCGTTCATAGCGATGATGTCGCCAATCACAGAGGGCTGGAGCTCGCGGAGGTATTTCTGCATCCCGGGTGATTCAAACTGGAAGGTACCAATGGTGTTTCCTGCGGAATAGAGAGCGTAGGTCTCCGCATCATCAATGGGGATATGGTCGATGTCAATGTCGATGCCTCGGGTCTTTTTGATGTTTTTCAAAGCATCTTTGATCAGCGTCAGGGTCTTCAGCCCCAAGAAGTCCATCTTAATGAGGCCGACAGACTCAATCACATGGCCGTCATATTGCGTCACGACGACATCTTCATTCGTCTCTTTGTCTTTAATGGTGGCCACAGGAGCCACGTTGGTGAGGTCGTCAGCACCGATGATAACACCACAGGCGTGGATGCCCACCTGACGGTTGGTGTCTTCCAGCTCCTGAGCGTAGGTCAACATCGAGGAGACATTCTCATCAGGGCCTTCGACAAGTTTTTTAAGTTCATCTACATATTTGTAGCAATTTTTCAAGTTAACCTTAGGCGACTTTCCTTTTTCGTCTTTGATGTTATCGGGGAAGTTTCGGTCTGGGATATAGCTCTTGATCCTTGCGACTTCCGACAGTGGCACTTTCTGCACACGCGCCACGTCTTGGATGGCCGATTTAGCGGCCATGGTGCCGTAGGTGATGATATGCGCCACTTTCTCCTTGCCGTATTTTTTGGTGATCCAGTCAAGCACACGGCCACGACCGTCATCGTCGAAGTCCACGTCAATATCAGGTAGCGAGATACGGTCAGGGTTGAGGAAACGTTCAAACAGGAGGTCATATTTCAGCGGGTCGAGGTCAGTGATTTTCAAACAATAAGCCACTACCGAGCCTGCTGCCGAACCACGGCCAGGACCGACGGAAACGCCGAGTTCTTCTCGTGCCGCGCGGATATAGTCACTCACGATGAGGAAGTATCCCGGGAAGCCCATGGTTTTCATCACATGCAGCTCGAAGATGATTCGTTCTTTTTGTTCATCGGTGAGCGGGTCGCCATACCGCATCTTAGCGCCTTCCCAGGTGAGTTTAGCTAAGTAGTCAGCCTCTAACTTGATACGATAGAGACGGTTATAGCCTCCCATTTTCTTGATTTTCTTCTCCCCCTCCTCACGACTCATGATGACATTGCCATGTTCATCACGGGTAAATTCATTGAAAAGGTCTTCTTCAGTGTATTTTTTGTGATATTCCTCCTCTGTGCCGAATTCTTCAGGAATGGGGAACACAGGCATGATTGGGTCGGAGTCGATGCTGTAGGCCTCCACCTTATCCACAATCTCCTGAGTGTTTTCGAGTGCCTCGGGAAGATCGCTGAAGATCGCCCCCATCTCTGCGGGGGTCTTGAGCCATTCCTGTTTCGTATAGTGCATACGGGTGGGGTCATCGAGATCCTTGCCCGTGCTGAGGCATATCAGACGGTCGTGTGCTTCGGCGTGTTCTTCTTCCACGAAGTGAACATCATTGGTGGCGATCACTTTGGTGTTGGTCTTGCGAGCCAGGTCAAGAAGCACCTTGTTCACTTCTTTCTGACGTTCATACACTTGGGTGTCACCACCTGGCTTGTCGGTTTTATGACGTTGCAGCTCAATATAATAATCATCTCCAAATAGGTTCTTGAACCACATCACGGTCTGTCCTGCCCCTACCATGTCGCCATTCATGATTTTCTGAGGAAGCTCACCGCCGAGGCAGGCTGAGCAACATACCAAGCCTTCGTGGTATTTCTCAAGGAGGCTATGGTCGATACGAGGGTTGTAATAAAAGCCATCGGTATAGGCGATGGAACTGAGTTTGCAGAGGCTATGATAACCCTGTTTGTTCTTTGCCAGCAAGATGAGATGCCACCCACGATCCTGTCGTCCGTCGCGTTTATCAATACTCACGGGAGCACAGTATGTCTCGATGCCGAAGATCGGCTTAAAAAACTGAGTATTGAGCGTTGAGAGTTGAGCGTCAAGGTCGGCAATTTTAGCCGTTTTTTCTTCTTCACCCAACTCATTGCTTTCGTCACTTTCTATACGGGTTTTCTCTTTTTCAATTTCCTTGATTTTATCCTTAACTTTCCCGTTGACTTTATTGACATAGTCAGCAAGTTCCTTGATTCCGAACATGTTGCCGTGGTCAGTGAGGGCGATGGAGTACATCCCGTTTTGGATGCATTTGTCCACAAGATCAGGTATTTTCGACATGCCATCAAGGATAGAGTAATGAGAGTGGACGTGCAGGTGGGTGAAATGGTGCGGCACGTAGTTGCCCGATTCGCGCTGTTCCTCCTTACGCTCTTGTTCCACCTCCTCCTCGTCGAAGTTACTGGTTACAACGATATTGGCAGGTTGAATCTTATCAGGGTTCGCCGCACGAAAATCCTCAAAAAACTGTTCCTTTTCAGGCATCTCATTACGCCCTAT
>JAEEGL011255568.1_pt1 | contig 43469 bp, 25 predicted proteins | sample 9134231 | NCBI WGS metagenome assembly JAEEGL01 (sample SAMN16246548, study PRJNA631951) | gut metagenome | biome: gut microbiome; feature: rumen; material: fiber-attached | host: Bos | place: Iran: Karaj | collected 2018-10
CTCGTCCTTGCTGTTCTTGGCCTTGATGTCAACACGGTTGAATTTGTCGCTTTCGCTCTCCTTGTTGCTCTCGCTCTCAAGGAGTTCCACAATCTTAACTTTTTCCTTGAAAAGCACGGTGAGGAACCCCTCGAAGATCTCGAAGTCGGCCTTGTCGCGGAGGATGTTCTTTGCGGCCCAGTCGAATCTGATAAAGCTATTGTCGGTGTACATAAAAAAGAGTTTTTTCACACCGCAAAGATATGTAATATTTTTAAAATGTCAAGTGTTTTTGTAATATTTTTTTATTCTAAATAAAAATTTTATTGATAATATATTTTATTAATATGAAACGATATATTAATAGAGTATTTATTTATTATAATACATTTGAATATCCTTTTCCATATATAACCGTTTTATGCCCCAAAATAAAAAAATGATTTATTCGTTAATGAAATGTTGTATATTAGCCGCTTAAATCTAAACCATTGAAACAATTTTTACTCATCATAGCACTTTTCCTTACAAGCTTAAAGCTTCTCGCCCAAGGGGCAGATGCCATTGACTTTAAAGACAAAATGCCTATTTTAGGTAAAATTGTGGCTTCCGATAGTCTTCAACCAATACGAAACACACATGTAATCAGCAAAATGGCACATTGTGGTACCATTTCTAACCGAGAAGGTGTCTTTTTCATCCCCGCAAAGACGGTTGATACACTATGGGTCAGTTGTATTGGTTATAGCCGTATGCTCATTCCTGTGGATTCTACAATGGCGGCTATTGATACCATGCTCATCGTGCTGCATCAAGACACCATCACATTGAAGGAGGTCACGGTGCTTCCGTTTTACGATTATAACACGTTCAAACAAATGATCATTGACATGCCGTCGAAACCTGTGCCACGAGAGATACAACGGCTCAACGAAGAATTGGCTGGCATGAAATCAGGAAGGGAACGGAACAAATATGTCAACTTTGAAAATGGAGGAATATCCGCCAGCCCGATACAATATCTTTATGACAAATATAATGCCAGTGCGAGACGGCAGAACAAGCTGCTTCGTAACCGACGCATGTTCAATGATATACTTCGCGAACAAGGTCGCACCGACGAGCTTCTCCCCGACTCTATGGATTATTCTGTGGATTATCGTGTATATGAGTATGATGATATAAATTAAATTTCTATATTTGCGAAATAATTCTGCAATATATGAAATTGAATTGGATAGATGCTCTTATTGGATTGTTATACCCTTCAGTATGTGCTGCTTGTGGAAAATCGTTGTTTAAATGGGAGAAATTGGTCTGCACCCGTTGCCGAAGCATGTTACCCAAAACGGGTTATGAATTGAATGAAGATAACCCATTGGCCAGGAATTTCTATGGAAGAGTCCGTTTAAAAGCCGTCACGGCGTGTTTTTTCTTTTCCAAAGAAGGCAAGGTGCAGCACTTGATCCATGAATTAAAGTATAAAGGCAACAGCGACGCAGGTGTTTTTTTAGGTCAGGAGTTGGGGAAAACCATAAAGGAAGCTCCTCTGTTTCAATGTATTGATTATTTGATTCCAGTGCCGTTGCATCCTAAAAGGGAAAGGAAAAGAGGGTATAATCAAAGCATGATGATTGCGCAGGGCATCTCAGAAGTGACGGGCATACCCGTGGGAAAAGATTTTTTGATTAGGTCGGTGAATACAGCTACGCAGACGCATAAATCGAAGGAGGAGCGTTGGAAAAACGTGAAGGACATTTTTGAATTACGTCATGCGGAATTGTTAGAAGGAAAATATGTTTTGTTGGTCGATGACGTGTTGACCACGGGTGCCACCTTGGAGGCTTGTGCTTTGAGATTATCATCAGTGTCAGGTATCACCATCAGTTGTGCGACGGCAGCGTGTGCAGGGAATTGATTTTTTGTTTAACTTTGCTCCCAAAATAGAGTATAATGCCGCAACCCATCCTCGAAATAAAAAAACTGAAAATCAACTTCCTCCGTGATGACGAATGGATTGAAGTGGTGCATGGTATTGATTTCGACGTGGTTGCCGGTCGCACTTTGGGCATCGTCGGGGAATCGGGTTCGGGCAAATCGGTGAGCAATCTCTCGGTGATGCACTTGCTCAATCCCAAGGTGTCGCAAGTAAAGGCCGAAGCCATGTTGTTGGAAGGCATGGATATCAAGGACTTCAACGAAAAGCAGATGGCCGAGGTGCGGGGCAAACGCATAGCCATGATCTTTCAAGAACCCATGACTTCGTTGAATCCTGTGTATCGTTGTGGTTATCAGGTCTCTGAGATGATTCTACAGCATGAGAAGGTGACGAAGCAAGTTGCTCGCGACCGGGTTATCTCGCTGTTCCGTCAAGTGATGTTGCCGCGGCCTGAAGCCATCTACAACAGCTATCCTCACGAACTCAGCGGGGGACAAAAACAGCGTGTGATGATTGCTATGGCTATCGCCTGCAACCCTCAGATCCTCATTGCCGACGAGCCTACCACCGCCCTCGATGTCACAGTTCAAAAAGAGATCCTGAAATTACTCAGAAAACTTCAACAGGACACTGGTATGGGCATGGTGTTCATTACACATGATCTTGGTGTGGTCTCCGAGATTGCTGACGATGTTATTGTGATGCACAATGGCGAAATTCTTGAGAAAGGTACCGTGCAACAAGTGCTGAACCATCCCCAGCATCCTTATACTAAAGGACTACTTGCTTGTCGTCCTCCAATGAAGATCCGCCTTAAAAAGCTGCCTATTGTAAAGGAATTTCTTGATGGACAATGGGCTGGAGGCAAGGAACAGATTCTTCGCGAACTCCAAATCACAGAAAAGGAACGACAACAGCACCTTCAATCTTTATATTCTCGTGCTCCTATTTTAAAAGTGGAGCATCTTCAGACTTGGTATCCATTAAAAAAAGGTATCTTCAGCCGTGTTTATGACCATGTGAAAGCCGTTGATGATGTCAGCTTGGAGGTTTTCGAGGGAGAGACTTTGGGTTTGGTCGGCGAGTCGGGATGCGGGAAAACGACGTTGGGACGAAGTATATTAAGACTTGTGGAGCCCACAGGCGGCAAGGTGTTCTTCGACGGAGTGGAGGTCACGGCGTTGAAAGCAGCTGCGCTTCGTGACTTTCGTAAACAAGCACAAATTGTGTTTCAAGATCCTTACTCGTCTTTGAATCCAAGGATCAGAATTGGAGAGGCTATCGCAGAACCATTGAAGGTCCACGGCATCGAGACCGATCGGAAGAAATGCCGCCACATCGTTTGCGATTTGCTGGAACAGGTGGGATTGGAGGCTGAGCATTACGACCGCTATCCCCATGAGTTCTCGGGCGGACAACGGCAGCGTATCTGCATTGCGAGAGCTTTGGCGGTGAACCCAAGGCTGGTGATTTGCGACGAGTCAGTGTCAGCCCTCGACGTGTCGGTGCAAGCACAAGTGCTCAACTTGCTCAACCGTCTGAAAGAAGAACGTCATCTCACTTATATTTTTATTTCACATGACCTCAGTGTGGTGCGTTTCATGAGTGACCGTGTGCTGGTGATGTACAACGGCAAGCCTGTGGAATATAATGATGCCGACGCTCTTTTTGAGCATCCACAAAATGATTACACAAAAAAATTAATCTCAGCATTACCTAAAATTCGGTGAATTATTTATTTTTGCATCATTGAAATTGTTAATTATAAATATTTTAAGTATGAAAAAAGCGTTACTTTTCACGTTTGCCCTCCTTTTTGCGATGGCAACTATGGCGCAAAATCGTGCCACTCTTCTTTCTGAGTCGTTTGACGGCAACAGTATTCCCGCTGGTTGGAGTGTTGTTGGTCTTGGTCAGAACAACTGGAACATCTCTGCCACCACTCATGCCGGTGGCGAAGCCAACGAATTATGGCTGTATTATGGCCCTCAATTCAATGGCATTTCCCGTTTTGTTTCTCCTGCTATTGACTTAACAGGATACAATGCTGTTTACCTCTCTTTCAAACATGCGCTTGACAACTATTCAGGTTCACATACGCTCGGTATCGCCACCTCCTCTGATGGCGGGACAACTTGGAACGACGCTTGGAGCCAAAGCTACTCTGCCGATGGCTCATGGATGGTTTCACAAGAAATCACAACACCTGACGTGGGTCATAACAATGTGCAGTTCTGCATTTTCTATCAAGGCAATTCCTATAATATCGACAACTGGTTTTTCGATGACATTGAGATCTTCACCCTTGAGAATCTTGACCTTTCGTTGTCTTCCATCGTTATCCCTGATTTCTTCTCCAGTAATGATCCTAACACCTTGTCTGTTGATGTTACCGTTGGCATGAATGTATTCAATTATGGTTCTACTCCTGTCACTTCGGTGGAAGCCACTTACGTAATTTTCGGCAAGACACCTGTGACTGAGACTTTCAATGTGAACATTCCTTCGCTCGGAAGCACCACATTACAGTTTGCCACCACCACCGCAATGAATCCTGGAGGCTATGAGCTAAATGTCAGCATTGACAAAGTCAATGGTGTTGATGACGATGTGCTTGACAACAACAATAAAACCAGAGCTTTTTCGGTGGCAATGGCCACAACGGACAGAGTCCCGATGATTGAGCATTTCTCCTCTTCCACTTGTAGTCCTTGCGTGAGCGTGAACAACCAGATGAACACATTCTGCAACAATAATCCAGGCCGTTTCACCTATACCAAGTACCAAATGAACTGGCCAGGCAATGGTGACCCGTATTACACTGCCGAAGGTGGTGTGCGCCGCGTTTATTATGGTGTGAGTGCTGTTCCGGATATGTATCTTGACGGTGATGGTACCAACAATTCAGCTGTCAGCCAAAACACTTTCAACCAACATGCTGAACAATCCGGCTTTTTTGATGTCAGAGGCTCTTTCAATGTCACAGGCAATACTATTAATGTGAAAGCCGATGTCGTTCCATTCGTTTCTGTCAATGCCCGTGTTTATATTTCTGTGAATGAAAAAGTTACACATAACAACACTGGTAGTAACGGAGAGACTTCATTCCATCATGTGATGATGAAGATGTTGCCAGACGCCGAGGGATCAATAGTTGATTTTGTAGGTGGCGAGACCCAGCATTTTGAATTCACACAAGACCTGTCGGGAACAAATGTCGAGGAGATGAGTGACCTTGAAGTTTCCATCTGGGTACAGGATTACCCCTCACATTATGTATATAACAGCCATTTCGCATACGAATACACTGACAATCATCCGTATCCTGTTGAGAACCTTGTTGTGGTTCAGGACGAGGATGTGTATTGCTATTGTTTCAGTGCCACATGGGATGCGCCCTCTCAAGGCAATCCTGTCGGTTACAATGTGTATGTCAACAATACGTTGGTGGCCGAAAACATTACTGAAAACACTTACAATTTTGAAGGCGAACCCAATCAGTTCTATACGGTCGGTGTTGTCGCTTTGTATGCCGACGAACAGTCTTCCATTAAAGCTATTGCAGGAGTGCTGGAAGGTGCGACAGACGCGGGCTTGGTTGCTGAGCAACAGAACATTGTTTTGAATGCCGCCAATCCTTCCGCTGAGTTGCGTTTGACCAATGGCAATAGTGTTTCGCAGTCATCGATTGAAATTCTTTCTATTGAAGAGGTGAATGAGGATGGCGTGCAATATTTGAATATTACCAGTGCTCCCATGCCTTATTCATTAAATTATGGTGGGGAATTCGTTATGCTTATTGAGCCTAATGTTGTGGCCAAAGACAAGGGTGTGGTAAACACAATGATTAAGGTTGAATCCAATGCTGGATCCGTGGAGTTCCTTATTGAGATTGATGAGAATTTGTTGAGTGTCACCGAGATCTCAGCAGGGACAAAGCTTTATCCCAACCCGACCAGCGGCAGCTTCGTTGTTGAAGGCTCCAACATGACTGGCGTAGAGGTTTACAATCTCGTTGGTCAGAAGGTATTTGAAGCCCAAGGCAAGATGGCTAACATTGATGCCGCCAACTGGGAGAAAGGACTTTATTTGGTGAATATTATCGATCAGAACGGCTCGGTTGAGACCCGTAAGCTGATGGTGAAATAAACCACAACACCCCAAAACAAAGGGCTGTCGCATCACTGTGGCAGCCCTTTATTAATTCTGTCTTCTGTCTTCTGTCTTCTAACTTCTGACTTCTGCCTTCTGAAACCTACTCGTTATATCCTTCACCCTTCCGTCAGCCAATCGCTTTATCATGCGCTGGTTAGTGGTTAAAGAGTTCAAAGGACCATACTTTTCGTCGTAACGTCCGGTTTTAATGTAGTCGAAGGTTTCGGCATGAAAAGCTTCTGGTAACTCGTTTCTACCTGAGTACCAAGCTGTTTTCATATCTTTGTATTTGTTTTTCACATACATGGCGAGGTTGGCCACGTCGTAAGGATCGGCGTCACCACCCATGAAACACACGCAAGTGATACCTGTGCGGTATTGGTTGACCAACTTGTCGAGCGACTCTTTGTTGAGAGCCTCTCCCCTGTCCTCCCAAAGGTATTTGCTATGACAGCCCACACACTGGTTGGGACAGTTGCTGATGTTGATGGCCAAAGTCACCTCGTCAGGAACTTCCTGAAAAACAATATCGTAATTTGCGTATTTTAGCATCTGTCAATTTCCTTTTTGCTATAATATCTTCTTGCCGCCTCTTCCTGTCGTGCTTCTGAGAAATTGCTGATTCGTTTCAAATAACCGATGATACGGGTCAGATAATCTATATTTTTGCTGTGACATACAGGGCATTCCTTCAGGTAACGCTTGTCAATGTGGCCACAGTCGTTGCAGACGGTGTTGGGGATGTTGAAAGTAAAATAGTTGCAGCCTTCTCTTGCTGCCACGCGGAGCAGCTGGCGGTACTGTTCCTTGCTGAGGTGTTCCTCTAAGTTGCAGTGCAGTGCCGAACCTCCGGTCAAGTGTTTGATGTATTTTTCGCCGTGGAGGCGGAATTTGTCGAGCACATTGGTGTTGGGGTCTTCTACGATATAGAAGTAGCTGTTGTAGCAGTCGCGGTGTACCTCGTAGCCGTCTTCCTTATCCCATTTGGCATGTTTCACACCCACGTTTTCTGCAGGAATCATCTCGCAGTTGAACATCAGCTCCTTGGAGCGATATTTCTTGTTGTATTTCTCGATGAGGCCAAGCACGTCTTGGACAAAATGCTCATAGTCGGGATTGTCGGTGATTGGGATTTTAAGGAATTCAGCAGCTTCCACCAAACCATTCACACCGATGGTGAGGTATTGTCGGCTCAGGTTGATGTAACCTGCATCGAACAGCGGCAACATTCCTTTTGACTGTAATGCCTTGAGGTTTTCGTTGTAGCAGATTTGTACTTTATGGCAGAGGTCGACAATTTCTTCGAGGAAGGTAAGGTAGTGCATGTTGTTGCGGGTAGCATACTGCACACAACGGTTCAGGTTGATGGTGAGCACACTCTTGGAACCAGTGGATACACCACCAGCACCAAGGGTATAGCTGAATCCATTGTCCTGGATTTCGTTGCGCAAACGGCAGCATGACGACAGCGAGTCGGCGTTGTCGCTGAGATAGGTGAAGAAAGAATGTCCTTCAGCATACATCTCAGCGGTGAAGTCACCCCACTCCTTGTCGATGACATCACCGTCTTTCGACAGCAGTGCCATGGTCTCCACAGGGAATGTCAACACACTTTTGGTGCGTTCCTGGTTGAACCATTTCATAAAACGCTTTTGCAGCCAACTTAGTGATTCCCAGTCGGGTTGTGAGCCATCTGGGAAGTAGAAGTTGCCAAACAACGACTCGAAATAATACTTGTCATAATAAGCGATGTTCCAGAACACGGACTGGTAATTACGTGCTCCGGCGGGTTGGTTCAACGAATAGACGATTTGCTGGAAACAGTCGGTGATTACTTTGTCGAGTGTGCGTGGTTTGATGGAATGATCCACCACTTCATCGGCTCGTTTGTAATAGTCTGTGCCATAGTCTTTTCCGATGAAATAGTTCATATACATCAGAAATTCGGGTGTGGCGCAGGCTCCCGAAAGTTGTGATGAGACCATGAACACCATATTAATAAAACCACCGCAAAACGAACGCAATTTGGTGGGTGCCGTGGAGTTGCCTCCAATGGAGCTGGTGCCTTCGTTCAGCCAAGGATACATGGTGATGGAAGCGCAGTAGTTGGCGAGCGAAGTCTCGTCGTTCTTGTAAATGAAATGGTTGTTGAGCAGATAGATGTAACGGTCGGCAAGTTCTTTGCCATACACTTCTTTGATGCGGTCGGTGAGCAGACGCCGGTTGATGCGGATGAAACTCGACTTGGGCAGCTCGCCCATCAGCGTGGCGATGTTTTTCTTCTCCACGTTGGCGTTGGCATCGAACTTCGAGCCAGTGGCTGCATTGGAAGCGTTCACATAGTTGCTCAAAAAGTCAATCTTTTCACGAATCTCGCGATCCTCAGTGTGTTTCTGGCGGTAGAGGATGTAGTTTTTCGCCACGGTGTAGTATTGTTCCGCCATCAAAGCGGTCTCCACTTGGTTTTGGATTTCCTCAACCGTAATGCCGTTGGTGATCCTTACGCGACTCAAGATGGCATTGAGGTCATCATCGGTTGCGTAAAAGCCTGAAGCTAAAAAAGCCTTGCTAATGGCGTTCTTGATTTTGTCAATTGAAAAAGGCTCTTCCCGACCGTCCCTTTTCTTGATGTACAATCCACCGTTGCTCATATAATGTGCTCGTTTACAATTAGTTGTATTAGTATGTATCTCGTGATTTCCCTCTCTCGGGTTGTTTTGCAAAGGTATATGTTTTTAAGTCTCGAAAATAAATTTTTTGCCTGTTTTTTATATCAACAAAAATATCAACACGCTAATCGTTTGATTTCATTATTTTTGCACGTTGATTTTTAACAGATGGGATAAAGATTAAAAAAATTATGAGTAAAAAACGTAAACTTGAAAATAAATTAAGTGTTTTCACAAACGCCATCCTTAGCATTTTTGGAGAGAACCCCTTCAAGCCAATGAACTACAAACAAATTTGTAAGGTGTTGGGTATCAAGGATGCGGCAGGAAAAGACGTGGTCTATAATATCTTGATAGACTTGAATGAGGAAGGTAAGCTGTTGGAGGAAAGACCGTATCGTTATGTGCTGAATCCGGCCTATTTAGAAGAATACGGCCCCAAAACTCAGTACGTCGAAGGCACCGTCGATATGAAATCGACAGGCAAAGCATACGTGATACTTGACGATGAAGCTGGTGAAGACGTTTTTATTGCCTCCAATAACACAGGAAAAGCCTTACATGGCGACCGTGTGAAAGTGGCCATGTTCCCTAAACGAAAAGACAAGAAACCGGAAGGCGAAATCATCGATGTGCTGCAACGCAAACATACAGACTTTGTGGGTATTCTTCATATCTCGCACGGCTATGTGTATGTGGTGCCTGATATGGATTCGATACCCGTGGATATTTTCGTTCCAAAGGGTGAGCTTCATGGTGCAAAAAACGGGCAGAAAGTAGTGGTTCATCTGGTGGATTGGCCCGAAAACTCAGGGAATCCTTTCGGCGAGATTATCCGTGTGATAGGTACACCGGGCGAGAACAATGTGGAGATGGAATCCATCCTTCTGGCACACGACTATCCCCTTGAATTTCCTAAAGAAGTGGAAAAAGAAGCAGCCGCTATTCCTATTAGAATACAGAAGTCAGAAGTTAAAAGTCGGAGGGATTTCAGGGATGTGTTTACCATAACCATTGACCCGGCTGATGCCAAGGACTTTGATGACGCCATCTCTTTGCAGAAACTTGCCAATGGCCATTGGGAGGTTGGCGTGCATATTGCTGATGTCTCACATTATGTGAAGCCAGGTTCTGCCATTGATGAAGAAGCGTACAGCCGTGGCACGTCAGTTTATCTGGTGGATCGCACCATCCCAATGTTGCCTGAAAAGCTTTGCAACAACGTTTGCTCCTTGCGTCCCGATGAGGAAAAACTGACCTTCTCAGCGGTGTTTGAGATGGATGACGATGCCAACGTGATGAACCAATGGATTGGCAAGACCATCATCAAGTCGTGCCGCCGTTATGCCTACGAAGAGGTGCAGGCAATGATTGAAGGTGGCGACGGTGACTATAAGGAACAAATTTTGACGTTCCACCATTTAGCGACCAAATTGCGCGAGAAACGCATGGCCAAAGGCAGCCTCAACTTCCATTCCGAAGAGGTGAAATTCGTTTTGGATGATAATGGCAAGCCCATAGATACCTACGTGTGTGTTCAAAACGAATCTCATGAGTTGATAGAGGATTTCATGCTGTTGGCCAATCGCACTGTGGCCGAGACTTTCGGCAAACCTGACAGCAAATGGCACAATTGTACTTTTGTGTATCGTGTTCATGACGAGCCGAATCCCGAGAAACTGAACAACTTCTTGCGTTTGATTTCACGTTTGGGATATACTATGGATATCAGTACCCGTTCAAAATTGGTGAAGTCATACAACAAATTGTTTGAGGATGTGGAAGGCAAAGGCGAGAAAAATCTCATCGAATCGGTGGCAATCCGCACGATGGCCAAAGCCGTCTATAGCACGGAAAACATCGGACACTATGGACTTTCGTTCGACTATTACACCCACTTCACCTCACCTATCCGCCGTTATCCTGATTTGATGGTTCATCGCCTAATTGAGCGTTACTTGATTGAAAACCAAGGTTCGGTGAATAAAAAAGAGTATGACGAATACTGTGTCCATACCAGTGAGATGGAAAAACAAGCCGAGGAGATGGAGCGTCAGAGCGTAAAGTACAAACAGGCAGAATACCTTCAGGATAAAATTGGACAAGTGTTTGACGGCTTGATTTCTGGAGTGAGCAAGTGGGGTTTGTATGTGGAGCTTAAAGGCAACAAGTGTGAGGGACTTGTCCGCTATGAAGATATGCCTGGTGACTTTTATTACCTTGATGAAGAAAACTTCCGTGTCATTGGACAAGAATCACGACGTATTTTGCAACTTGGCGACGAGGTTAAGGTACGGGTGAAAAACGTGAACCTGCTGAAACGCCAGATGGATTTTGAGCTGTTGTTGGAAGGAACGAAAAAGAAAAACAACAAAAAAATAAGATATTGACATGAAAAAAGCATTGAAAATCACAGGGATAATTCTGGCCGTTATTCTCGGTTTGGTCATCGCAGCGCTGCTGTTGGTCTCCCCTATTGCCAAGTCATATATCCAAAAACATGACAAAGAATTGATAGGCAGAGATTTGACTATTGAGAAATTATGGATTAACGCTTTGGGAGGATCTGTGAAAATCAAAGACCTTGTGTTGTATGAGGATGATGACGAAACACCATTCCTGCGTCTTGATGAGTTTAAAACCAAAGTCAAACTATGGGACTTGCTGAGTCATCGTGTCACAGTGCAGCGTGTGTTGTTTGAAGGCTTGAAAATCAATATTGAGCAGGATCGCACATGGTTCAATTTCAATAGTATAATCGATCATTTTAGTTCCGACGAGCCTAAGCCGGAAAAAAAGGAACCATCAAAATATGGAGTGGTGCTTAATAATATTCTTATCGACAGGAGCATGATCCGCTATGTTGATTTGTCGATAGGCAGCGATTTTCTGATGAATAACCTGACAATCCGTATCCCTTCCATTGATTTGTCAACCTTGAACACCAATGTGGGACTTGACCTTCATATCGGCGACAGTGCCATATTGAACACTAAAGTCCATGTGACCGAAAATGCTGAAAATTATACGGTTGATTTGAAATTGACCAATTTAGGATTGGATATTATCGAACCATATTTGAAACAATCTTTGGCAGTTGATTCATTGCAAGGCCGTCTCAACCTTGACTTGCAGGCGCAGGGCAACACAGAGCATATCCTTGACTTTGATTTGACTGGTGGTATTGCCATGCGCCATCTTTCGCTTCAGGATTCCGAGGGCTATCGTTTAGGTTATATTGATAGCATTTATGCGGGCATCAAGAAGTTCAACATGAATCAGAACAACCTTGATCTGGAAAAGCTTTATCTCTCCGGAATTCGTTCCGAGTATATCATACATCCAGACCATTCCACCAACTTCGACATTGTGATGGGCAAGAAAAAAGTGCATACCGACACGACGATTTTTGAGAAAATTGGTGATACCATTGCGGCGGAATTTGCTGAAGTGCAGGAAAAGAAGTCTTTGAAAATTCTGGTTGAAAACTTGCTTTTGGACAATACGCATCTCTCGTATGCCGACAGTACCCTTCCCACGCCCTTCCAATATGACATCTCCAATATCACAGTCACTTCTTCCAATTTCGTCCTTGGCAATAGTAATGAGATTCGTTTGCGGGCCTTGTTGAACCAGACAGGCAAACTTGATGCGCTTTGGAAAGGCGATTTGACGGGTATTGACAATCACAATCTCACATTGATGTTAAGCAACGTGAAATTCTCCGATTTCTCCCCTTATTGCATCCAGATGTTTGGCTACCCATTGGAAAAAGGCACGCTTTCATTCCATAGCCAGAACATTGTCACCAATGGTGAATTGAACGGCATTAACAAATTGCAGATCGCGGAACCTAAGGCAGGTGACAAAATCAAGGACTTCAAACCAGAGATGAACCATGTTCCGTTGAAACTCGGCTTATATCTTTTGACGGACAAAGACAGCAAGCTCCATTTGGACTTGCCTATCTCAGGTAACATCAACGACCCGGATTTTTCCTATACCAAGGCAATTATGAAGGTGTTGGGTAACCTGTTGATCAAAGTGGCTACGGCTCCCTTCAGGCTGCTCTCTTCTGATGGCGACCAGCAATACCTCACCTTCAATCTTTTGCAACATGATTTCACCGCAGAGGAATACAGCCAAATGGATGACATTGCGGCTACGATGCAAGATAAGCCTGGCTTTACAATAGTATTGGATCAAAAAGTCAATTTTGAGGAAATGGTGCAGCAGTTCAGCAACTTGCTCTTGCAGCGCGACTATTATATTTCAGAACATCCTGAGCTTGATTCCACAGGTATCGACTTCCTGACCAATGAGGCAATACGTTCCATTAAGTTGAATGACAAAGGTTTATGTGAGTATGCGTCTCAATTCAGTGATAAAAAAGTTGATTCTAAAAAGGGTGTCGCTGCAACTGCTTTGTCACGTTATGCGGATAGATCATCACGGTTGGTGGATCGTTTTTTGGAACGTCGTAACGAATTGCTTTTGGCTTATCTGATTCATATCAAAGGTATTAACGAGAGCCAAATCAGTATCAAGACACCAGATGAGGAATCGAAACACACTTACAAGAAAGATTGCCGTTATGAGATCCATGTAGATATGCCAGGACTCATGATGGACGAACAGATAGAACAGATGGATGAGCAGACAGAAGAGCAGTGAAATAAATTTTTTGATAAATCATTGCTGTTTCTATAATTATTGTTATTTTTGCAGCCGCAAAAGCCACTTTAGCTCAGTTGGTAGAGCAACGCATTCGTAATGCGTAGGTCGTTGGTTCGAGTCCGACATGTGGCTCTGAGGTAAAAAAGCAGGGCTGTCACGATGTGGCAGCCCTGCTTTTTTTGAGGTACCTGGCGGATTCGAACCGCCGTCCCCGGTTTTGCAGACCGATCCCTAACCGCTCGGGCAAGGTACCTTTTGCGGCTGCAAAGATACATAAAAATATGTAATCCGCAACAAATCTTTAAAAAATTAATCCTCGACCTGCTATTTTGATGTAATTCCATGCCACAATAGCTATCACCAACAGGATGCAGTAACCGTAATAAAACACGAAATCTTTTTTTCTGAAACGATTCATGGCGTATGCGGCCATGATAATCAATCCGGGGATGACAGGCAGATGATAACGCTCACTGTTGAAGGCAAAAGAAAAGACGATTAAAAGTGCATAAACAATTGTGTAAGAACCTATTAAGCTGAAATTTCTCCATCGTTTCTCGCGAATGGCCACTACAATGCACCATAAAGCAAAAAAAGCCAAATAATTTTTGATAAAAAATGTGCCATTCATCATTTTTTGGTTTTCATTGGCAACTTCAACCAAATTGGTCAGTGGCAGGGTAAATAGACCAGGCACCATGTATTTTCCATTGGCGTATTCAGCGTATTTTAACCCCAAATCCTGATATTTTTCTGTCAAAGCATTCCCGGTGTGGAAATTAACCATCGCGACAATATACATTTCACGACCTATAGGGGTAATAAAAAATACCAACGCCACTGCGATGATGACTCCAATAGTGATAACCTTTGCTTTTTTTGAAAACAGTTCTTTTTCAGCCAAAAGGACAAAAACCACATAACAGAAAATAAGCAACATCCCCACAATGGTCCTAAATCCGAATGTTAAAGCGGTCAATAGTATGGGGAAAAAGATGTTCCAAAATGTGTATTTTTTGCTTCGAATCAGAAAATCAAAGCGTTCCAAGGCAAAAGTTGCCAAAAACACAAGTTCTGTCTCTTTTAAATAGGTGCCGTTATAATGGATGAACTGTGGCATAAAAACAGCCATTACCGCGGCCAATCGTCCTGTTTTTTCTCCAAGACTTCTGGAAGCGAGCTTATATATAGAGACGCACATATAAGCACTCATCAGCGCTTTCAAAAGTCTGGGCACTAAAATGTTGTTGTCAAAACAGGTGTAAAGTGTGGTCAAGTACAAAATGTAACCTTGATCCGAAAACCCCATAGTGTTGCTGTTCAAAATGAGAAAAATCTCTTTAAAGTTGCCGTCTCTTGCCAGCTTAGCGAAATAGTTGGCTGTGCGATGATAACTCCAGCTGTCAGCTGCTTGATATTCAAAACTGACTCCTGTCTGCCAGTAATAATAAAAAATTATAGCAACAACATATAAAATCCTGACCGTTAAAGCAACCCAGAATATTTTTCTCAGAAATGCTTTGGTGTCGTTGCCTTTCCATCTGTTGTGAAACCAGTAGGTAAGCAAAAAATAAAACAACACTGTTCCAACGCCCCACGCCATCCAAAGCGGTTTTATAGCATAAGGCTTGAACCACACATTTACAATGAGCATCAACAATAGATAAATGCTGATGCCTACCAACTGGAAATGCCGTGACAGCTTTTTGGGCATCACTTGGGGATTTGGATAATCGGTCCAGGAGTTTTGCCTCTTACTTTTTTAGGATTGATTTTCAATTCAGTACGCTTGCTTTCCTCTGGCGCTGTGGCGTTATATGCTGTAATCTTCTCGAACTGATGCGGCCTGTATTCGTTGGTAAGAACAAGTCTTTCACTGTTAAGTTCTTGAATGGTAGTGTGATAATCTTCTTTTATGGTTGTATCTATCATCATGAAGTTGATGTATAGGCTATCCCCGTCAGGATAGTAGATGAAGTCGAAAGGATAGTAAATGGTATCGCCATCTTCGGTGCGAATCTCATATCCCGTGTTGTCTTCCAAGAAATAGAAAAACCAATTTTCGAATCCTTCGTTTGAATAATATGTGTAATCTCTGTACGACTCCACAATGACTTGATTGTAATAATCCGTATCCCAACGTTCATAAAATCTTGTGAACCAGATTTTTCTGATAATATCTATAATTGCAATCCTGGTTTGGACAATGGCCACCTTTTTATCTCTTTTTCTATTGGTAGGAGAGATGGTTAACCAAGCGGTGTTATCATACGAGAGGAGGTTTTTATCCACGTTGACAACGATGGTGTCGTTACCATGCCCGGATTCTTTGCTGATTGAATACCAGGTTTGTGAGTTGTCTCGCTCAATGGTCCAGTCACAATCGGATTCTATTCTGAACACATCAGTGCCGCCGGCGTAGGTGAAGGTGATCACCTCTTTTGAGACTTCAACGTAATTCTTTTTCCTGCATGAGGTAGTGATTGTTGCCAAAGCAAGAAATAATACTCCAATCCAAATAAAATGTCTTTTCATAATTTTTAACTTTCGGTGCAAAGATACGTAAATTCTCAGAAATCAACTATCTTTGCACCTTGATAATTTTTTGTCATGTCCACACAGCGTGTTTTAATTGAGAAAACCGAGCGTTTTGTCAGGAAGTTTTACGTCAATAGGCTTATTCAAGGCATTTTGATAGGAGCTGCCTTGTGGATTGTGTTTTACTTGTTGGTGAACACCCTGGAATTTTTTTCTTGGTTTTCTTCCAAAGTCAGGTTTGCCCTGTTTGTCATTTTGCTCTTAGGCAGTGCGTTGGTTGCCGTGTTTTATTTTCTTGTCCCGTTAGCCAATTTGATTCGATACCGAAAAAAGATGTCTTTGGAACAGGCGGCTTTGCTCATTGGCAAGTTTTTCCCGAATATACATGATAAATTGTTAAATACGTTGCAGTTGTCTGAATCTTTGGATTCGGATGCTTCCAATGAATTGCTTTTGGCGACCATAGAGCAACGTACAGCCCAGCTTACTCCGGTTCGTTTCACGGATGCCGTTGATTTAAAAAGTAATCTGCGTTATCTGTATGCTTTCATAGCGCTTCTTTTGATTTTGCTTGCTTTGATGTTTTTCCTTCCCAAATTTGCGGTTCAGCCCGCTCAACGCATTATCAATTACGGGCAGGAATTCGAAAAGCCCCTCCCCTTTTCCGTACGTCTTTCTGATGAATCCATTGAGACCAATCAGGGTTCTGATGTGTCGTTTTCAATCCATGTGGAAGGTTCGCGCATTCCTGATGGCTTTTATGTAAAAACCACAACGGGACAGCAGGCTTTTGCCAAAGTCTCTGTAAATGAGTTTACTTACACTTTTAAGAATCTATTTCACAACGTGTCGTTTCAGGTGATTGGCGGCGAATATATCAGCAAGCCGATCACAATAACAGTTCATCCGAATCCAGTCTTGCTTTCTTATCAAGCCAAAATCACATATCCTGCCTACATTCATCGGGCGAATGAGACTTTTGAAGGCAAGACAAGGCTTCTGGTTCCTCAAGGTTCAAAAGTGGAATTTGAGTTTTCGCTCCGCGATTGCGATAGTGCATTGATCGTCCAGGATTCTGTCTCCTACCCTCTTGCAGTCACTGATGGTTTTGTCACCCAAACTTTTACGGCAGCTTCCTCTTTCAGCTTTGATTTCCTCTGCCGCAATGCGTGGTCACGGCGCTTTGATCCTTTGCGTTTCACGGTTGACGTGTTGCCGGATGCCTATCCTGACATTCGCGTGGAGTCTTACAATGAGGATCTCTCTAATTTGGTGTATTATTCAGGCTTGATCGCCGATGACTATGGTTTCACGAAACTCGTCTTTCATTGTGAGATCAAGGAACCTTTCGACCGAAAAATCTCACTTCCAGTGGCTTTCGACAAGTCACTTTCCCGATCTTCATTCTTCTATCATTTCAACATGGATAGTCTCGGGGTGCTTCCTGGTCAACACCTTGAAGTCTGTTTCGAGGTTTGGGACAACGATGGCTTCCATGGTTCCAAATCCAAACGATCGGAGACTTTTAGTTACTACAAGCCTTCCAAAGCCGCACTCGATTCGGTCGCTAATGAGACTGAAAACGACATTTTGGATCGTATGTCGGAACAAGCTGATGATGCCACCAAACTCAAGGAAGATATAGAAAAAATGCTTCAAGAGCTGGCTTCAAAGAAGGAATTAGACTGGTCTGACAAGGAAAAACTGAAAAATTTGCTGGAGAAACAGCAACAGATGGAAGATGAATGGAATCGTCTTCAGGAAGAACAAGAGAAGTTGAGCGAGTTTATGAAGGATAACGATTTGGCAAATGAGGAGATGCTGAAAAAACAGGATGAAATCAACAAATTGTTCGATGAATTGATTCCTGATGAACTGAAGAAGATGATGGAGGAAATCGAGCGTTTGCTTGACGAAATGCCGAGAGACAAAATGCAGCAAATGCTCCAGAACATGAAGCAGAACAACATGAAAATGCAGGATCTTCTCGACCGTAACTTGTCGCTTTTGGAGCAGTTAAAGATGGAAAAGGAGCTGAATGAACTGTTTGACCAGCTGAATGAATTGGGCGAGGAGCTTCAGAAGGATTCCACAGGGATGACATCGGAGGAAGCCAAAGAGGAATTTCAGGATATGATGAATAAGCTTGACAGTCTCCAACAGAAAAACCAAGAGTTATCTGAACCGTTTGAATTTCAGAAAGATGAATCACTTGAAAATTCTATCAATGAGGATTTGAACAAGAATCAGAAACAAGACGCGGGAGAAAAAATGCAAGAAATGGCTCAATCCATGATGATGCAGATGCAGATGGGTGGCGAAGAACAGCTTGCAGAGGATGCCCATCTGACCCGTATTCTTCTTGAGAATGTGGTACGTGCATCACATCAACAAGAAGCCTTGATGGATGAGTTAGGTCGTTTGCGCACCGATGATCCATCCTTGAGTTCTAAAATAATGACACAGAAGGATTTGTCGGATAATTTCTCGATGGTCAAGGATTCGTTGCGGGCTATGGCTTTGCGTCAACCAGCGGTTCAGAATTTTGTTTTTGATGAGTTGGCCACGATTGACCGTCAAACAGAACTGGCTTTGAAATACATGAATGACCTTCGTTTTTCGATAGCGGTCAGTAACCAGCAGACGGCCTTGCGCTCCATGAATAATCTCGCGTTGATGCTTGCCGAGTCGTTGGAGCAGATGGAAAATTCCATGATGGGCTCAGGTACTTCCTCGCGGCATTCCAAGCCCAGTCAAGGTCAGCAAAAACCTGGTATGCAGAAGATGCAACAGCTCCAGCAAAAACTTGGTGAGCAGCTCAAGCAGTTGCAGCAACAAATGCAGCAACAGCAGCAAGGAATGCCGTTGCCGATGCAGTCAGAGGAACTGGCGCGTATGGCGGCGGAACAGGAGATGATACGTCAAGGAATGCAGCAGATGTTGAAGGAAATGAAGGAGAATGGCCAGTTGGGTGACGATGGCTTGAACCAGATCATCAAAGATATGGAGAAATTAGAGGAAGATATTGTAAATAAGAGAATTACAAATAAGACTATTGAGATGAACCGTAAGATCCTTTCCCGTATGTTGGAGTCGGAAAAAGCCCAGCAGAAACGTGACCAGGATGAAAAGCGGAAATCAAATGAGTATAAAGGTTCCAAGTTTGACCGTCATGTGGATGAGGTTTTTTACCAGCAGATGCTCAAGCAGAATCAGGAATTTTTAAGACAAAACCCAATCCAATACCGTCCGTATTACAAATCTAAAATCAACCAATATTATCTTAAAAAGAACAGTAATTAATATGATTCGTTTTAATACCATTGATGTTTTGATGCCTCAGTTAGACTTTGACTATGTGCGGAGTTGGATTACATTAGTGATTCATTCTGAGGATTTTAGGGTAGGGGAGTTGTACTATTATTTTTGCAGTGACGAGGCTTTGCTTGACATTAACAGGCAGCGTCTGGGACATGATTTTTATACGGATATTGTGACTTTTCCTTTGGATGTTGAGGGGGCTTTTGTTTCCAGCGAGTTTTGTATTAGTTTGGATCGTGTTGCGGAGAATGCTCTTAACTTTGGACGCACATTCGAAAGCGAGCTTTTACGTGTAGTGATTCATGGTGTGTTGCATTTAATTGGATATGATGACCTCACTGATGCGGAGCGTTCAGCAATGCGCACAAAAGAGGAAGAATGTTTGAATATTTTTTATAATAATCTGATAATCTGAAAGTTATATTAATTGTTTCGTGTGAAACATTGGAAAAATGTTGTTTGAAAAATACGATATTATAGTTGTTGGAGCGGGTCATGCGGGATGTGAGGCTGCCGCTGCGGGTGCCAATCTCGGCAATAAAGTTCTGTTGGTGACCATGGATTTAAGGCTATTTGCCTCCATGTCGTGTAACCCCGCGATGGGTGGTATCGCCAAAGGTCAGATTGTCCGTGAAGTGGATGCTTTGGGCGGCTATTCTGGCATTGTGTCGGATAAGACCATGATTCAGTTCAGAATGTTGAACCGTTCTAAAGGACCAGCCATGTGGAGCCCGCGTTGTCAAAGCGACAAAATGATGTTCTCTGCGGAATGGCGTAGCCAATTGGAACACGTGCCAAATCTGGATTTCTGGCAAGATTCTGTGGATGGTTTGTTGTTCGACGGCGACCGCGTGTGTGGTGTCCATACCTTTATGGGTGGCAATGTGTATTCAAAAGCAGTCATCCTCACTAATGGTACGTTTTTGAATGGCTTGATCCATATCGGTGAGATGCACTTCTCAGGTGGCCGTATGGGCGAATCCGCCAGTCATGGCATCTCCGAACAACTGAAAGAACATGGCTTTGAAGTCAAACGCCTGAAAACAGGTACCCCAATGCGTATCGATGGGCGCACGATTGATTTTTCTAAATTAGCGGAACAACCTGGCGATGATGAGATAACCGGCTTTTCGTACCTGAAACATGAGCCAATTTCAAAACAGCGTAGTTGTTATATCGCCCGTACTTCGCTAAAAGTACACGATATTTTGAGAAAAGGCTTTAAGTTTTCACCGATGTTCACTGGGAGAATCCAAGGCGTGGGGCCGCGATATTGTCCGAGTATTGAAGACAAAATAGAGCGTTTTTCTGACAAAGACTCACATCAACTATTTGTTGAGCCAGAAGGATGGACTACACAAGAATATTACTTAAACGGATTTAGTTCTTCCTTGCCGGATTATATCCAATATGAAGCGTTGCGTGCCATAGAAGGTTTTGAAAACGCAAAAATCTATCGTCCTGGCTATGCCATAGAATATGATTATTTCCCGCCTGTGCAGCTGCACCATTCTTTGGAAACCCGAATGATTCATGGCCTGTTTTTTGCAGGACAAATCAATGGTACTACAGGGTATGAAGAGGCGGCGTGTCAAGGATTGATGGCGGGTATCAATGCCCATAGGCTGATTCATGATGAAGAGCCTTTTGTGTTCTCCCGTTCTGAAGCCTATATCGGTGTTTTGATTGATGACTTGATTACAAAAGGTGTGGATGAACCGTACAGGATGTTTACCAGTAGGGCAGAGTACCGTATTTTGTTGCGTCAGGATAATGCGGATGCTCGTCTTACAGAGCTTTCATATCATCTTGGCTTGGCTACCGAAGAACGATATCATCAGTATTTGGATAAGAAACAAAAAGTGGCTGAGATGATGGATTATTTGAATAACACCAGTGTCGCTCCAGAAATAATCAATGGCTTTTTGGAATCACATGGTACTTCGCCTTTGGCTCAAAAAGCACGATTAGGTTATATTTTGTTGCGACCCCAGCTGAATTTAACGGATATGATCAATGGCCTTGATTTTTTGTCTGCAAAATATGATCTGACAGATCGCTTTGTGCGTGAATGTGTCCAAGAAGCAGAGATATTAATCAAATATGACGGTTATATTAATAAGGAATATGATCTGGCAGAAAAACTAAACCGTCTGGATTATGTCAAACTCCCACGTGATTTGGATTACCATACCTTGACCTCATTATCCTATGAAGCTCGTGAGAAATTAAACAAATACCAACCAGAAACTTTGGGTCAAGCAAGTAGAATCAGTGGTATTTCTCCTGCGGATATTTCTGTATTAGCCATATTTTTAGGAAGATAGCAAATTGTTTCACGTGAAAAACATATACTCATGAATACTTGCCCTTGGTGCGGAACCGCTTCCGATAAACTCTATTTGAAACTGAAAGATTACTTTCTTTCACAAGAGAAATTTGAAATAATGGAATGTCCCCAGTGCGGACTTTTATTTACTGTTCCCCGACCTTCACCTCAACAAATTGGTAAGTATTATAAAAGTGACGAGTATTATAGCCATCAGCAAAATAAAAATGGTTTTATCCCAAGAATTTATGAAAATGTTAAAACCATTAATTTGAAAAATAAAGTTTCAATGGCTATTGGAGGATTGCCTCATGGCAAACTTCTTGATATAGGCTGTGGTGTAGGTGATTTTTTGGTACAAGTAAAAAAACAAGGTTGGGAAATAGCTGGCATTGAACCTTCTGACGATGCGAAATTAATTGCTAAGGACAGACTTGGTTTCACTCCGTTGACACCATCCGAATCTGTCAATTTACAAGATCACTCTTTTGATGTAATTACCCTTTGGCACGTCCTTGAACATATAGATGACCTTGAATTCCAGACATCTGAAATCTATCGTCTCTTAAAGCCTGGTGGTCGTTTGATTATTGCTTTGCCGAATTATCAATCTTTTGATTGTCAGTATTATAAAGATAAATGGGCCGCATGGGATGTGCCACGTCATTTGAATCATTTTGCACCGAACACCCTTCGGGCTATTATAACCTCTCTTGATTTTCAAGTAATTGATACACAAAAACTTATTTGGGATGCCTACTATATTTCTTATATGAGCGAACGTTTTAAGGAGCATTCGCTTCCTTTGCTTCGTGGCGCTTGTGTCGGCTTATGGTCGAATTGGAAGGCACGAAAAAACGGCATGTATTCCAGCTTAGTCTATCGTTTTCAAAAACATTAAAACCGCATGTTATGAAACCGTCACGAAAAAAAATTGATGTTTTGTCTTGTGTGTTGGTGGTCTTGTTGTTTTTACTTGGCCTTTTTTTTGCCTTTCATTTGTATTCCTTCACCGAAAATTCACATCGTTTGTTTGCCAAACGAGTGCAAAAAGCTGTTTTCCGTGAGAGTGATGTTTTGCAAGAGACAAAAGTTAGTCTCATTACGGCTTATGACCAATGGATCGAATCCAAAGGTTTCCAATCGCTGGATTCCCTTTTCCCTCCTAATGTTGGTGCCTATGTGTTCAGTAAGGATTCGTTGGTATATTGGAACAATAACCTCATTGAACCCAAGGTACTTCGCAAGAGGATAGGCGATTTATGTGATACCATAGTCAACATTAATATAGGTGACTTTTTAATTTCCTCAACCCCACATGGAGCTTATTCTTTTTATTTGTTTTCCTTAATTAATACTTCCTATCCTGTTGAAAACAAGTATTTTTCGAATCGTTTTTTACCCGTGTTGGGTCAGCATAAGATAAAATTCGGCGCAACAGCATCATCAAAGACGTTCCCGGTTTATTCACGTGCTAACAAATTGCTCTCGAATTTCACCATTGATTTCCCAACAGTCGGACATTCCTCCAACCTTCCAGTTTTGATAGTTTGCGCCATTTTGATGTCGCTTAGCCTCTATCTTTTGGTGGTGCGCCGTGTTGTTGTCACGCGAAAACAACATAAAAAGCCATCAGACAAACGACCACTTATCGAAACTTTGTTGGTTTTCATCGTGGTATTAAGTGCGGTTTATTTTTGTTTCAGACAAGTGTTTCGCTATGGATTCACTCATGGCTTTTTTGTTCCTGGCGGAATGCGGATGGATTATTGTTTTTTAGCTCTGTTTTTCAGTTGTTTGGCTTTAGTAACCTTAGCGTTGTTGTTGCGAAAGATCATTGGAGCTTGGGTGAGACAACGCAACGAGACTTTGTTGATGATTGGTCAACTTGTGTTTTGGAGCCTAATGCTTACATTGATTTACAATAGGGAGTATAATCGTTTTGAGAACCAGCAGATTCAAGAGCTGGCCCAAGAACTCTCGCAAGAACGTGATGTGCAGTTTGAACAGTCGTATCAACATTTCTTGGACGAAATCCACATTGACACGATTTTGAATAACATGATTTTTTCTGATGACGTGATGGAGGAGGTGATGCAGGATTATATGCACAACTTCTTGTTCGACTCGGTGATGAACCGTTACAATCTGGCACTGACCATCTGTCTGCCCAACCAGGAACTTGTGGTGCAGCCATACCAGATGGTAGCGGATTGTAAGAGTTATTTTCAGGAAAAGATCAAAGCAAACCGTGGTATTAATTTGGGAGACAGTCTTTGGTTGATGGATGACAATACCCTCGATCCGGGTTATTTGTCCATTCTTACCTTGAGTTCATCCGACACTTTGGTTGGAACAGTGTTTTTTGAATTCTCTAAACCAGTCACACCAAGAGGATTTGGTTTGCCCAAAATTCTTCAGGACAACCATAATGCGCTTTTGATGAAATCATCGGTGGCCAGCTACCGCGACAGTCTGCTCGTTTATAAGTTCGGTTCGTATGTCTTCCCCAACTACCTCTCTGATTACAATAGACCTTTCAACGAGTTTAGCTATGGTCGCAAGATGAAACATTACGTATATCGTGTCGATGACCATAAGGTATTGGCTATCACGCTTAATCGCCGTGGATGGATGGAGAAAACCACACCTTTCGTGTTGTTCTTTGGTTTGCTGTTAGTGCTTTACTTGCTGATATATTTCGTGGGTCGGAAAAAAATCAGTTCTTTGCCGTTTAAGGCACTCAGTAGCCGTTTCCAGTTGTTAGTGTTGTTGGCTTTGGGCATCTCGTTTTTGGTGATTGGACCTATTTCGGTGCTATACCTCCGATCCTTCTACACCACAAAATCTAATGAAGCGCATTATGAGCGTATCCGCACACTCTCGCTCAACATTACCAGCGAGGTTGACTTCTCTTTCTTGAAGCAGCCAGGCTTCAAGCTCAGGCTTGATGAGATTTTGCGTCATTATTCCGAGACTTTTTTCACCGACATTAGAGTGTATGGTGTCAACGGTAAGCTAATGGCCACCACCAATCCTGAACTCATCGACTTGCGCTTGCAGTCATCGTTGATGAATGCCAAGGCTTTCCACAACATGCAAGGGGAAAAACTGCTCTATTACACACAGGAAGAAAGCTTGGGTAACGCTGTGTATCAATCTTCATACATCGCCATTCAAGACTATGCGGGAATCACTTTAGCCTATCTGAATACCCCGTTTTTCTCCAGTCAGTCGGATTTTAGGTCAGAAATCCTGAATTATGTGCTGACCTATATCAACTTCATTTTGTTGATTTGTTTTGTGTTCTTCACCATTGTCTTAATTATCACAAGGAGAATCACCGACCCGTTGGTGCGTCTTCAGGAAAAGATGCGTCAGGTGGATATCAACAAGACAAATGAGAAATTAGAATGGAAGAGCAAGGATGAAATCGGTGCCTTGATCAATCAATATAATCAGTTGGTAGTGGAGTTGGAGAAAAGTGCCGCTGAACTGCGACGAACAACCACCGAGATGGCGTGGCGCGGCGTGGCGCGACAGGTAGCGCATGAGATTAAAAATTCACTGACCCCGATGCGACTTAGTGTGCAAATGCTGCAACGGGTGGCAGAACAGCAAGGCGGAGAGCAGGATGACCGTATTCAGCGCACCTCTCGTACCTTGATAGAGCAGATCGATGCCTTGTCTGACATTGCTTCTTCGTTCTCAAGCTTCGCAAAACTGCCCGAAAACCATCCACAACCTTTGGATTTGGCTGAATTGGTAGGCAACATGGTGAATCTCTACAACAATATGGACAACATCACATTCCGATACAATGTTGCTCCCGCAATGGATTACACATTCAATGGCGATAAAACTAACTTGAACAGTGCTGTCGGCAATATTATCAAGAATGCCACTCAGGCCATTGGAGAAAAACCGAACGGTAGGATAGAGGTTTCACTGAAATATACGGATACACAGTATATCATCAGTGTGAAAGATAATGGCAAGGGTATCAAGGAAGAGGATAAGAAGATGATTTTCCTGCCGAATTTCACTACCAAATCGGGGGGCTCTGGTGTGGGCTTGTCGTTGACTTACAATATCATTCAGTCCGCCGGTGGAACTATTACCTTTGAGAGTAGGGAAGGGCAGGGCTCAGAGTTCGTGATAGAATTGCCACGTGGTATCTAAAATATTAGTTTTATTTTTGCGTTTGGAAAACATAGAATCATCATCATGGCAGATAACAAGTTAGGCTCATTGGCAAAGCAAACCGCCATTTATGGCTTGAGCAGCATCATCGGCAGGTTTTTGAACTACCTGTTGGTACCCCTTTATACCTATAAAATCGCAGCAGAATCAGGCGGTTATGGTATTGTCACAAATCTGTATGCCTACACAGCTTTGCTTTTGGTCATTTTGACTTTCGGCATGGAAACTACCTTCTTCCGCTTTTCCAACAAAGAAGGCGTTGACCCCAATAAAGCTTTTTCCACCTCAGGTCTGGCGGTAGGTTTGGTCGCTCTTTTGTTCGTGGTACTGGTCAGCGTGTTTTTGAGGCCCATTTCCAACGGTCTGCATTATGCTGATCATCCCGAGTTTGTGGAGATTATGGCCATTATCGTGGCCTTGGACGCTTTTCAAGCCATCTTGTTTGCCCGTCTGCGTTATGAGAACCGTCCCATCAAGTTTGCTACATTGAAGCTCTTGTTCATCTTCCTCAACATTGGAATGAACCTTTTCATTTTCCTTGTGGCGCCTGGACTGAAAGAAAGCCATCCCGGGTTGATGGGCTGGTACGAAAATAGCTATCAAGTCGGCTATATCTTCATCGTCAACCTTATTTGCACCGGCGTGATCACACTTGGTTTCATCCCCGAAATCAAAAAGTTGCGTTTTGGCATCGACCGCAAAATGTTGAAACAGATGCTGAACTACACCTGGCCGTTATTGCTTTTGGGATTGGCGGGCATTCTGAATCAAGTGGCCGACAAGATATGCTACCGTTTCATTGTTCCCGGTGAGGAAGGTGATGTGCAGTTGGGCATTTATGGCGCTTGTGTGAAGATTGCGATGATTATGGCCATGATTACCCAGGCCTTCCGTTATGCTTACGAGCCTTTTGTTTTCGGTGGAAAGCGTGATACCGCTGATAAGGAAACCCAAGCCAAGGTGATGAAATACTTCATCATTTTCACGCTGTTGGCGTTCCTCGCCGTGGTGATGTACATGCCCATTTTGAAGCACATCATCAAGAGTGACTATTGGGAAGGTTTGCGTGTGGTACCCATCGTGATGATGGCCGAAATCTTCATGGGTATCTATTTCAATCTCTCGTTTTGGTACAAATTAATCGATGAAACATGGTGGGGAGCCATCTTCTCTGCCATTGGATGTATTGTGCTTCTGGCCATAAATTTCGTTTTCGTGCCCAAATACGGCTATATGGCGTGCGCTTGGGGTGGATTTGCGGGTTACGGCACATGCATGGTGCTCTCGTATCTTGTGGGGCAGAAAAAGGCTCCTATACCGTATGATTTGAAATCAGCGTTCCTTTATTTCGCCATAGCAATCGCCCTTTATTTCGCCCAAAAATACATTACCATTGAAAGCACCGTCTGGACCTTAGTTGTCAACACGTGCCTGTTGTTGGTTTTCTTCGCCTTTATCTGCTGGATGGAGAAAGACCTGGTGAAGAGTGTCGTCTCCCTCGCCAAAAGAACCCCAAAAAAATCTTTAAATCTTTAAATCCTTAAATCCTTAAATCCTTAAATCCTTAAATCCTTAAATCCTTAAATCCCGAACATGAATCTCCCCATCGTCAACACTTCAAACAATCCTTTGCCGACCTATGAGACCAAAAACTCTGCTGGCATGGATCTCCGCGCCTATCTCCCTGATGGCTCTGTCACCCTTGAACCTTTGCAACGTAGTCTTGTCCCCACAGGTCTCTATATGGAAATTCCCGAAGGCTACGAGGGACAGGTGCGTCCCCGCAGTGGTCTGGCCATCAAAAGCGGCATCACCGTCTTGAACTCGCCTGGCACCATCGATGCCGATTACCGGGGACAAGTTTGCGTTATCTTGATTAATTTGTCCGACAAGCCTTTCGTGATTAACAGCGGCGACCGCATCGCTCAGCTGATAATTGCCAAATGCGAGCAAGTGAAACCCGTTCAAGTTGAGGTTCTTTCGGAAACCGATCGTGGCACAGGAGGTTTTGGACACACTGGAAAAAATTGAAAAATGAAAAAAAATCTAATCATATTATTCTTGGTGATTCCCTTCGTGGCATTAGCCCAAGTGGACATCCCTAAAAACGCAGAATATTTCTCTAAAGGCCTTGAATGCAAGTACAAAGAAGATGTTCAGGGTGCTATAAAGAATTTCGAACAAGCCTTGAAATTCATGCCCGACGATGCCGCCAGCATGTTCGAGTTGAGCGAGCAGTACGTCCATGAAGGACAGCTTGACGAAGGCTTCATCATGATCAAAAAAGCCGCCGAACTTGATCCGGAAAACAAATGGTATCAAATGAGACTTGCCCTTTTTTGTAAGAATTTTGGGCAATATGACGAGTTTATCAAGATCTATGAGGCGTTAACAGCCAAATATCCCGGTGACGTGAACATGTTGGCCGACCTCATGGAGACCTATATTGAAACTAAAAACTATGACAAAGCAGTTGAGAAACTCGATTTGCTCGAAAAACAAGTGGGTACCAATACCCGTTTCTATCATCTTTTAGCCAAGGCTTACATGCAGGAAGGCAAGGAAAAGAAAGCTTTGAAACTATATGAGAAAATCAAGGAGAAAGACCCTAATGATCAGTATGTAAATATCTCATTGCTTGAGTGTTATGAGAAGAAGGGAGATTATGACAAAGCCTTCGAGGAATTGTTGGAGGTGATCAATAACGAGAATCTTGATTTCAATACCAAAGCCAACATCTATGAGCATTGGTTCACCAAATTCCAGGATTCAAAAAACATTGACCAACAGGCGCTTCAGGCTGGCAATGCCTTCATCAAGGCTCATCCGGATTATGCGATGGGTTATTTGGTGTTGGCATCTTATCATATTAATCGTAATGATTATCAGACTTGTAAGTCAATGGCACTGAAGGCATTGGATTGTGACAAGACCAACTATGCCGCTTGGCAGTATTTGGTGTTATGCGAGGCTCCGTTGATGGAAACGGATTCCTTGATGAAACACTCTGTTGAGGCCTTGAATTTTTATCCTACCCAGCCGATATTCTATTGGTATGCAGGTGTCTCCCATGCCCTTGCAAAACAAGATGAAGAGGCGGTGAATTATTTCGAGAAAGGCCGCAGATTCGTAACCGACAAAAGATTGCTCGCAGATTTCGACAGCTATCTCGGCGACCTTTACCATTCCATCGGCGAAGTGGAGAAGTCATTCCAAGCCTACGACCGTGTGTTGAACTTCGACCCCGACAATGCCTTGGTCTTGAACAACTATGCCTATTATCTTTCATTGAGAAAAGAGCGTTTGGACGAAGCCAAGGAGATGGCGCTTCATGCCGTTGAGCTGGAGCCAAACAACGCCATATATCTTGACACCTACGCCTGGGTGTTGTATCAAAAAGGGGAATACGAGGCCGCTGAAACTCAGATGAGCAAAGCCATCAAGCTGCTGAAACAGCCCGACATGACGTATTATCAGCATTATGCCGACATCCTTGAAAAAGTGAACAAGCCAGAGAAGGCCAAGGAGTATCTTGACAAAATCAACGCAGCCAAAGATGAAAAATAGGGGAGAGAAAGGTACTTTTTGGATTGTGGCAACGGTTTTTCTGTTGCTAATCTCATCGTGTACTTCCAAAAAAAAGATGCTCTCTCCCATGGCTCATGCCGCTGATTATGAATGGATGACAGCAAAGATGAACGGAGAGGTGACCGTTACCTCATATCCTTCACCTTTCGCCTTCTCAGGCTCACTCAGAATGCACCGCGACAGCCTTGTATGGCTCTCTGTTTCTGCTTTCATGGGTATGGAGAGCATCCGGGCTTTGATTACGCAGGACTCCGTTTTTATGATTAATAGGTTGAATCAAACCTATTTGGCGGAACCGATTTCAGCCGTTGTGCAGACCATGCAAGCACCATCTCTACAGGAATGTCAAGCTATGCTGTTGGGCAATGGTACTAGCGATCATGTGACAATACAATTCGGCCCTTATTTGGCCAAGATCCAATATTCCGACATCCAATGGGAGACCCCTGTTGAAGTCCCCTTCAAAATCAACAAAAAGTATGAAAGGATAAAACTATGAAACATAAAATAGAAATAGTTGTTTTGCTGATTATTAGCTTGTTGTGTGCCTCTGATTGTGCTTATGCCCAAAAGAAAAAGAGCAAAGAATCTCTCCAAAAGCAGATCAATACGTTGCAAAAAGAGATCGAGACCGCCAACAAGTTGTTGAAGGAAACCTCGAAAAACAAGGAAGTGACTTTGAATCAGGTGACACTTACAGAAAAGAAGATCAAAAACCGACAGCAGCTGATCAATACATACAACGACCAGATCAAAGTGCTGGATAACAATATCAATCAGGGTGAGAGCAACATCAGAAGGTTGAATGGCGAGCTGAAAAAGCTACGCGACGAATACGCTAAAATGGTGCAATTCGCCTACAAGAACAAGAGCCATTACGACCAGTTGGAGTTCCTTTTCGCTTCCAAGGATTTCAATCAAGCCTACCAGCGATTGAGGTATATTCAGCAGTTTTCTGATGCCCGAAAGACTAAAATGGATCAGATAGCAAACACACAGAAGAAGGTGACCAATGAAGTGGAATCCAATCGGAAAGCCCGGGAAGAACAAGCAGCTTTGTTGGCTGCTGAGAAGGCACAGCAAGAAGCTTTGAAGAAAGAAAAGGCGGAGCTGAATACACAAGTAACCCAGCTAAAGAAAAAGGAAGGCAGCATCCAGCAAAGCATCAAGGACAAACAGGCGCAGGCCAAGAAATTCCAAAAGGAAGTGGACAAAATCATCGCCGAGGAGATCCGCAAAGCCAACGAAAGGGCAGCTCGTGAGGCGCAGAAAGCCAAAGAGGCAGCAGAAAAAGCAAAAAAAGCCAAAGCGGGCAAATCAGGTAAAACAACCACACCGTCAACGAATACCAAGCCTGACAAGATGGCTCTTACCCCCTCTGAAAAAGCGCTTTCCACCACGTTTTCCGCCAACAAGGGCAAGCTGCCTTGGCCTGTGGAACGGGGTGTGGTTTCAAATTCCTATGGCAAGCATGCCTCCGCTATCTCTAACAAAGTCACAGTGACTAACAATGGCATAGATATTGTGACTACAGAAAACTCAAAGGCTCGCTGTGTGTTCGAGGGCGTGGTAGTTTCGGTGGTGAGGCCGTCGGCGTCCAACATCGGTGTCATTATCCGTCATGGCGATTATTTCACGGTGTATTCCCAACTGGATGAGGTATATGTGAACCGAGGCGACAAGGTGAAAACCAAACAGCAAATCGGCAAGGTTCACACCGACCGTTCCGAAGGAAAAACCGAGATGCACTTTGAGCTACGTCGTGGCACTGAAACATTGAATCCCTCAGCGTGGTTGGCAAAATAAAATTTGGAAATTGAAAGGTAAACGAATCATATTATATTTTTTGGTTTTTTTCACCGCTATAGCTTTGGCAAGCTGTGGCAGCGAGCAAAAGTTTGGCCAGCGCAAGGCTCCGAGGAATTGCAATACCTGTACTAAATGGAGTAAGTGAATGAAGAACAAGTGTATCATATTTTGGTTGGTATTCATGGCTTTAGCTGCTTGCGGTCCTTATCCCCGTGAGTCGAAACGCATGGCGGAAGCTTTCGAGCAGGCGCAGTTGGTGTACGGCAAGGGTGAGAACGACACGCTGCTGTTCATCCCTGAGTTGGACAAGGCTTCGGCTTATTACGCCCAAAAGGGAGACTATGGCAAGGCGGCGTTGGCGGCACTATACCACGGCTATGCCGAAAAGGACTATGACAAAACGTTAGCCATGAATGCGTTCAAAGAGGCCGAGCAGTACGGTGAGCTTGTGCATGACAGCCTGACTGTGGCGAGGGCACAATACCAAATGGGCAGGATGCTGTATGGTGATTACATGCATGAGGAATCCTTGTCCATGTTCAAGAAATCGGATATGAATTTTGGCAATCATTATGGCGAAAGAGCTTTGGTGATGAATGCCCAGGCGTGTTCATATATACTTCTCCATGACTACGACAATGCCGATTCTTGTTTGAGCAAAAGTCTTTTCTTTGCGGAACAAGGTGATTCCAACGAGGCGAAGCAGAAGGCGTTGAACAATTACGCCAAACTATACCAGCTACAAGGTGAATATGGGAAAGCCATCGAATGTCTGAGGATGGTAAAAACCGAAGATGAGCAGCAAACGGCGTTGAACCATCTAAATCTCGGAAATGTCTTTATGGCAATGGGTGAAATGGATTCTGCAGCTTTTTATTATCAACTCATGGAGGCGAGCCTTACCAAACCAGGGGTGAATGCAGAAACAAAGGCTTCAGCATACGCCTCGTTATCTCAATTCATGGAACATAAAGGAGAGTATAAAAAAGCATCGGAATATCAAAAAGAAGAAACGCGGTACATTGTCGAGGTGAAGGACAGGGTGAAAAAAGAAAACGTTTATCGGATACAGCAACAATACGACCACGAAACATTACGAAACGAGATGATCGAGAAAATAATCACACGACAGTACGTGATCCTTTTTATGGGCTTGGTCGTCGTGCTTGTTTTAGTGGCGTTGGTGCTGTCCCAAAAGCGATTGGAGAGACTACGGAAGCAAGAGATGGAAACGAGGGAACGCGCTTGTCATTATCTAAGTCAGTATTATGACCTTTTGAAAAAGCAGGGCAAAACCATGCAACAACTCGCCATCGTGATGGATAACAAGGGAGACAAGGCATTGTTGGATAACCTGAGAGCGACCGTGTTCGAGAAAAAGGAGCCGTGGGATGCGATAATGGATGTCTTTGATGTGTTACATCCGAATGAAAGGGAACGTATCCGTCGTCAATATCCAGAACTCACCGAAATAGAGCAAAAAGACGTTATACTTTCGTATTTTAAGGTTTCGCGGACTGACGAGTCACTTTTGCTCAAAACAGGCATCCACACGATAGATAAAATACGCACAAGTGTTAAAAAGAAGACACAAATCAAGGAAGAAATGCAATAGAAAAACTCGTCATTTCTCCCAAAAAAGTTCGTAAAGAGAGCTTTATTATCTTGTTTATTCATAGCGATTTAGGTATTTTACAAACTTGGAAAAGTTCGTAAAGGGGTTTTTCTGCCTTGCTGAGAGACGTATTTTTGCAATCGCAAACCAATTAAAACAAAAAGTCATGAAAGCAAAAACGTTGTTATTAATTATTTTGTGTGCGGTAAGTTTTTCAGGAAACGGCGGAACAACAGACCCACCAGAAGGAATACAAGAGATTTTGTTACACGGCACATTGGACCTTGGGAACGGCTCCAGCAGGATAGAGGCCTACCTGTATGGGGATTGTGTTTATGTGAATTTCAATCACAATTACGGCAACGTGAGCGTCTCGCTCTACAACGCGTCCGGATTGCTGGTTTACAACGACGTGGTGGACACCTCGGTGCAGCCGACGGTGATCATCCCGGTCACGGGCGGCACAAGCGGCACTTACACCTTAGTGTTGGATAGCGCCAACGGCTATGCCGAGGGTGATTTTGAAAGGGATCCGCAATGAGGAGGATATTTACACTTGTCCTGCTGCTTGTGGGGCTTCACTCATTGGTGTCGGCTCAAACCACGAATGGAATCCATGTGAAGCGAGGATGCTCGTACGACTCGATAGTGTCATCCAACATCGGGACGGCATGCAATGCTACCGGGCAATACTCGTTTGCGGGAGGATTTCAAACACATGCCTCGGGTCAGGCTTCTTTTGCTTTTGGTATCAGTTCCCAGGCGACGCAAAAGAACTCTTTTGCCTTTGGTCAAAGTGTTCAAGCGACGCATCAGAACACCTTTGTTATTGGTCAAAACGCAGAAGCGAGCCAGCAGTGCTCTTTTGCGATGGGCAAAGGAGTCCAAGCCTCGGGATCATACAGCATGTTGTTTGGTTTTTACGCCAGTGCTCAGCAAAACAGGTGTATAGTGATAGGCTCCGGGGTAGATTCCCAAAATCCGATGGCCGTTACGAGTTCCGGCATCACGCTTGGGATGGGGAGCACGCTGCCGACCATGTATGTTTCAGAGGCAAGTGGAGCGCAAAAAACGGGCAAGGTGGCCATCGGCAACGTGACGCCCGTGGCGAAGCTGCACATCCGCTCCGATGCTAACGAGGACGCCGGGGTCATCCTTGAGGCGGGTGACCCGACGGGGAACGGCGCGTACATCCAATTCAAAGACACCGCCCACCATATCACGGTGGATACCGGCGGCAATATGAGCATCTCGGCGGGCGATTACGACACGCTGGGTGTCACGTCAAAGAATTTTAAGCTCTCAGACTGCCTGATAGATCTCGGTGTGTCGGAAGAGCGTCATCTCACCTTCAGCACACAGGGCGTGCCGTCCATAGGATGTAACGCCTATCCTGTAACTGAGGGGTATTCCCGCAATTCCCATGGTCCGTCATACGTTTTTGAGTTCGGCAGTTCCGGGCTGCTGCTTCGTACGGCGACTTATTCGGATCCGCGTTATAACTTGATTACCAACTGGAAGAACGCACTTTCCGTGAAGACCGACGGTGCTGTCACACTGAACGGCAGGGTTGGTGTCAATACAGAGAACAGCACCACCGACTATGCCTTGGCGGTGGACGGCGGGATACTCACGACAAAGGTGCATATTCAGGATGTCAACGACTGGCCTGATTATGTGTTCGAGGATGATTATCAATCAATTCCGATAAGTGAATTAAAGGAATACATCGCCGTGTACCGCCATCTGCCGGGTGTGCCGTCGGAGGCCGAGGTGAGGGAGCGTGGCTACGACGTGTCGGGGATGCAGGCTGTCCTGTTGGAGAAGATAGAGGAGCTGACGCTGTATATGCTCCGCCAGCAGGAGGAGATTGACTCCTTGCGGACTCTGGTGACGGTCAGTTTCGGCTACGATGCCTGCGGCAACCGCACCAGCCGTGCGATAACATTCAAGGGGATGGACGACGGCGGTGGCGGCACGCCTCGCGATGACGACAGCGATAGCCACACCTCCTTGCGCGACAGTTTCTCCGGCGGCGAGGCCCTTCTTTTCCCCAACCCCACGGAGGGTGGCTTCGTTCTGTCACTCATAGGCGGTGACATCCCACAAGCCACTGCTGTATTGTGTACGATGGAGGGTAAGGTCATAGAGGAGCGTGTAGTAAAAGGCACTGTGGAGGAGTTCGATCTCAGCGGGAAGCCGGCGGGCGTGTATCTGCTGCGCCTCACGACGGAAGGCGAGGCGAAGGTGTGGAAAGTGATCAAGAGGAACTGAGAAAGACGCTGGTACCATGAAGAAGACACTGATTCTGTTATCCGCCGTCATGGCTGTGGTTTCATTGGCCAAGGCCCAGAATGTCCACTATGGCGAGAGCTATGAGCTAAGCGACACGCTGGTTCCGAACCAAAGCCATGAATACACGGCGAGCAATTACATCGAGTTGCAGGGTGGGTTCTATTCCTCGCCAAACACGGGCAAACAAACCCTCCTTGAGCTGGACAGCGAGGGTTACGGCATCCATCCGCCGGAGGACGGCCTGACTAACGGCAGCGGCTGTGTGGTGGGTTCGCTTGGCGGCACGGTGGATGTCAGTGCTATGGGCGGGCTGTTGTATTCCATCCCTCTTGAGCTGCCCGAAGGCATCAACGGGATGCGGCCCAGTTTGGCAATCACCTACAACAGTCAAGGCGGCAACGGATTGCTTGGCTGGGGGTGGGATTTGAGCGGACTTTCAAGCATTACCAGAACGGGAAAAACCATTTATCATGACGGCGAGATGACAGCTGCGAACTTGTCAGGGGATGACTGTTTCCTGCTTGACGGCAAGAGACTTGTCGTTGTGGCTGACTATACCGACAGCATAGAATACAGGATGGAACAGGACGAGATGTCAAAAATCATGGCATATAAGGAATGGATAGAAGGTTTTCCTGTTTTTTTTGGACTCAAAAGACTTGCTCGTTTCAAAGTGTGGAAATCTAATGGGGTTATCATGGAATACGGTTCCACGGAGGATTCTTGGATTGATGCCCAAACCAGTATTATCCACGCATTGTCATGGCAACTTTCCAAAGTGTCGGACCGCAACGGAAATTCTGTGTTGTACCATTACAATGAATCTGTTCAGACAGGAGAGTTTTTGATTGACACGATAAAATACACGGTTAACACAGGGCTGAACATTCCAGCACAATTTGTGGTGTCGTTTCAATACCAGGGAAACAGGCAGGATATGGAGAAATACTATATTGGAGGCAGCCAGATCACACTGCGCCATCTTTTCAAAAGCGTCACGGTTACTTCAACAGCATTCAATAAACCTCTATGTAAATATGAATTCCAATATGAATGGGACAACAAACGCCTTTACAATATTCTTTTAAAGGTCAATATGAAATCCTATGATGAAGACGGCGCGTCGGAAACTATCAAAACGACATCGTTTGAATGGGGGTCTTCAACGTATTGTCAACAACTCCAACACGCGACAATTAATTCCGGTGTTTTTGAGCAATTCCCGTTCACTGGCGATTTCAACGGTGATGGATACACTGATGTGGCGTTGGTCCCTTATAAAGACAGCACCGTTTATAACACTCCTGTGAGCATAAAAATCTATCTGAACAACCGAAACCAAGGATTTGAGTACGTCTCTTCGATGGATATATTGGTTCCTGCCTCCTTAGACTGGGTTCATGTGCTCGATATCAACGGTGACGGGCTGGATGACCTTGTTCCGTATTTCTACGATACGGTGCCGGCCTCGGGAACAGAAACCACGAAAGTAAAAGTGTATCTTAACAACTCTTCTATCCAGTCGTTCAGTTATTTGGGCCAAAAGGAAATCCAAGGCAAAGGGGATGTCATCACCGGCGACTTTGACGGTGACGGCACCATGGACGCCATTCTTTTGGAGAAGTTTTACGATGAAGTCACATACAGAAAAGATGGCAAGTGGACTGACCAGATGCCTTTTATAAAAAACGTTTTCTATCTCGGGTTTCAAGAAGGCCAGTTTCACACGATAAAACTCAACACAGACCCTCTTAACGGACTCGGCCCGGTATATAATGCGATAACGGGCGATTACAACGGTGACGGCACCACGGAGGTCTTGCTGTTGAGTATCAACGAGAGCGGATCCGATTACCACGGCTCAAAGATATGCAGGTTTGATTTCAACGACAGTTCGGATTGTTTGAAAATTGTACAGAGCTTTCCAGGATATTATGATTATCCTTATCAAAGCACGAGTAGTAGTTCGGGATGGTGCCATGTGTTTCCAGGGGACTTTAACGGCGACGGCAAAGCGGATATCCTGTATCGAAATTTGGGATCTTGGAATATGTGCCTTTCTGAGGGAGATTCCCTTGGAACGCCTCATACGGTCACCAATCCCCAGCTTCCACATCTGAACCAGTACATTAACCTGTATTATCCGTCGCTCAGAATTGTGAAGCAAGCGATGACATACCAGTACATGGTCTCTTTTGCGGTCGCCGATTTCGATGGTGACGGCTGCTCCGATGTGGGCTGCACATTACAATCCAACACCAACACATTGTATTTTTTCTCAAAAATAACAACGGAATTACCCACTTTCCATTTCAGGAAGTATTTCTATTCAGAAAACGGGGTGCAGTTCCACAGCCAGTTCATCCATGTCGGCAATTTTTTTGGTCGGGACAACCCCTCGTTTCTTTGTTCCCTGCAACCCGACAAAGGAGAAAAAAGCGGCACGGCCACAATACACACGCTGTATTCTGTCGGCAGATACAACACAATTACAGCTATCACCGACGGACTTGGCAACAGGATTTCCTTCACCTATGACTATCTCACGCCGAAAGTGGCCGGAACAAACAATCCGTTCTATTCATACAACTATACCGCGCCCAACACACACGGTGTGCGCCCGGTGTCTCTTCCTGTCATGGCTCTGAAAACCTGCTCGGTGGAAGGCGTGAACAGCAGCAAGGTCATCACCAAGTACCGGTACCACAACGCCATGTACCACAAATACGGACATGGCTTCATGGGATTTGCCATGACCATCGCCGAGACTTACCACAATAGCACAGACTCTCTTTGGACTACAAGAAAAGTGAGGTGGAACGAAAGCTCCACCATGGGAAAATACGCCATGTTGCTTCCGCAACAAGATTTTTCCTACGTCAACAACGGCGATGAGATAATAGCAACTAACAAAACACGATACACTTTCACAAACGTCCAGTTAGCGGGTCTCTCAAAACTGGTGGTCTGTCCCGCCATGACGGGCAAGACAGAGGAAATCTATAGTGTGGACGAGGATGACGAGCTGATAGCGACTGTCACCACAAGCTACCAGTACAACTACAACAGCAACCACACCTACGACAACGTCTATGGTTGCACGAATATGACAGAAACCGTAACGGGACACGGCAACAGGAATACGACAACTGAGTTGCAGACGGTGAAGCTCACCGAGTTGCAGACCATACCGTCGTCATGGATAGTGAACCGCCCTCTCAACGAGACCGTCACACGCACGCGAAACAACGAATCCACAGCCACAAAGACCTGTTACACCTATGCGTCCAACAACAGTTACCGGTTGGACACGGTCAGGGTTATCCCCAACGACGGAAGCCAACCTAATGATCCATTAACCTTGTTCACCCTTTACGATTATGATGCGTTAGGCCACATCATAGGAATCACCACTACGGCTCCTTACGGTATCCACGGTGAACAGCCACGAAAGACAGGCTATGAATACAACGCCGACTACCAGCATCGACTGGTGAGCAGAGAAATCAAGGGAGACATCAATGATGGCTATATCACAACCTATGCATACGATTTCCACGACCGCCCGAGTTCCGTGACCGATTGCAACGGGAAGCGAACCGTTTCGGTGTCAAGCATTCTCGGCACCGACCAAAGTGTGTCTCTCCCTGACGGCACGGAACAGCGCAGCCTGACGATGTGGACGGGCTATTCCCCATATAAGCCGGAAAATGCGTGTTATTACACTTGGAGCAAAAAGACAGGCGGTGTCACTTCCATGACTTTTTACCATAACTCGGGTGCGGAGCTGCGCAACGTCACTTTTGACCTGCAAGGACACGTGATCTTTGTTGACAAACGATACAATGTGAAGGGTTTGCTGGAAAGAGAGTCTGTTCCGTACAGGCGAGGGGAGTCGGCGGAAAACATCCAATGGACTGTCTATCATTATGATGCCCTTGACAGGGTGAATCGGATTGACTATCCTGATGGCTCCATGAAAACTGTCGTTTACGACGGTTTGGTGACCACCACTACCATAACACCGCAGAGTGGTTCAAACACGCCGCCGCAGACTTCCGTGAAAAAGACGAATGCCTTGGGATGGCTGCGCGAGAGTGTTGACACTGGCGGGACAAGTGTGTTCTATGAGTACTATGCCGACGGCAACCTGAAATGGAGCCGTATCGGTAATGACGAGGCCACGAAGATCCGAATGGAGTATGACCATGCCGGCAACAGAACACTGCTCCACGACCCCGATTACTGCACCTCCATAAAGGATCTGGTCAGCGTGTATAACGCCTTTGGGGAGGAGGTGAGCCGCACGACCCCGAAGGATATTGCGACCACGTTCACCTACGACAAGTTCGGAAGGATGACGCGGCGCGTCGAGGATAACAAGACCACGGTATGGCATTACTGGGAAACTGTACCCAACAAAGGTCTGCTGCAAGCAGTGGCATACCCCACACAGAACATCGTTTACACTTACGACACCTGCCACCGTGTGAAGCGGGAGACCGTTTACTTCACGGGCGGCGGAACCTATGTGACAAAGTATGATTACGACCGGGCTTCCAGAATCTCCACCGTGACTTATCCCTCGGGCGTGAAGGTGAGGCACAGATACAACTCCATCGGTTATCTATGCGCCCAAGCTGACACGCTGGATAACGAACTGTACCGCATCAACAGCGTCACGCCGATGGGACAACCGGAACGTTTCACCTTAGGCGGTGTGCTGGCGAACACATTGGAGTATGACACAGAGAAACATCTGCTGACGAAGATAAAAACCCAGAAAAACAACACCAATGTGCAGATTTTCACCTACACCTACGATGGTTTTTGTAATTTAGCCACACGAAAGGACAACATGAAAAACCTGACGGAGACTTTCAGTTACGATAGCCAAAACCGCATGACGGGTGTGCGTCTCGGCACGACGCAGACCGGTGTGACGGCCTACGACGGCTATGGCCGCATGACCTCGAAGACTACCGGAGGCCAGACGGTGTTCACCAACGCGGTGTATAACGCCACGGCCAAGCCCCACGCCATGGATTACGCCACCACCGAAACAGGTGTGTTCCCGACAGCGTCGCAGAACGTCACCTACACGGGCTTCGACAAGGTGAGCAAAGTGAAGCAGGGCAACGACAGCCTGTGCTACACCTACGGCTACGACTGGCAGCGCATTTTCATGGAGGAGCATGTGGGCAACACCACCCGCACGAAGCGCTATGTTGGTAACTGCGAGTATGTGACGGAGACCACGGGAAATACGACTACCTCCCGCTGGCTCACTTACCTCAGTGGCCCCACAGGCGTGTATGCCGTGGTGGAGACAGAGAACGGCACGAACACGATCCATTACATCCTGAAGGACAACCTTGGCAGCTGGACTACCATCACCAGCAGCAGCGGCACCGTGGAACAGCGGTTGAGTTACGACGCCTGGGGCAACCTTCGCAACCCGAACACATGGAACGGCGGTTTCAACGGCACGCCGATGTTCGACCGTGGTTTCACAGGCCACGAGCATTTGTATAACTTCGGTTTGATTAACATGAACGGGAGGATGTACGACCCCGTGATGAGCAGTTTTCTCTCGGTTGACCAGTACGTGCAGAGTCCCGAGACAGCCCAGAGTTTCAACCGTTATGCCTACTGCATGAACAACCCACTGAGGTACATTGACCCGAGCGGCTGGCTTCAAGTGGGCGGTGGCGCTTCGGGCTACACACCCAACTCATCGGCCAATGCCTTTGATCCGTATATGTTCTATGGAGGACACATACCGTTAGAGCCGAGAGATATAGGAGAACGACAGCTTAGTACGTCTGATCCCATTGTTACTTGGATGGAGGAGAACTCACTATACGGTGATGGGAATGGAGTTAAAGGAGGAGGTTTTTATGTAAATTTAGCATCTGGTTTAATAGAGTATCATGAAGGTCAGACTAATCTTGATTATTTAAAACAGGGTTTACTTTTTCTGGCTGATAATGATGCATCAATGGGAGATATCGAATCTATCTTAGAACAAAAAGGATTGACATACAAAAAAGATCCGAGTGTTTTAGGAGGATATATTGTAGACACAGAAGAACAGTTTAAAGGATATCTACTATGGCAATCAATGCCTTCAATAACTTTTGGTTTTGCTTTAGGAAGTTTAGAGTGTTTTTTGAACAGCATTTCTTTACTTCCTGAATTTATTAATAGCACTAAACCAACTGCAAAAATCTCTTATGAGTTTACCAATATCACGCTTGAACGCATGAATGATCCTTCACGAAGAGTACCTTTAAATATTATAGATGAAGTAATAAAAAACCCACAAATTGTAACAGCAGACCCGCAAGGAACAAGTTCACTTAAATACTTTTCTGTTATATACAAAAATGGTGAATTATACAATATTGAAGTTTTATATAAACAATCTAACAACAAAATATATCATTTTTTATACTCTCAAAAGTCATTAGGACCATTGCCGCCAATTAAACCATAAATAAAAACGAAAAAGTATGTTTGATAAAACCGACAAAAAATACCTTTACTGGATTATAGAATCTTATCTTTCCGATAAGATAACAGGAGAGTCTTTTTGTAATGCTTTTTATGAATCTTACGACTTGGAAATAAATCTCTGTTGTTTATCCGAAGCAGAACAAAGAATCTTTGATGAATTAAACGCTGTGGTAGGACGTTATTCTCATTTTAAAGAGGATATACATCTTCATCCTGGTGTTTATTTTAATGACGAGCAATTAAGAACAGCCGTTCAAAAAGCAAAGGATAAATTGCCGTTTGAATTTGGCTTGGAGAAATATGCCATACGTTTCCTGTGCTCGTTTTTTAAACTATATAGTGCGTTTCTTTATAAAGTTGAGATCGGCGCGGATGGTATTAATGGCATTATCCATTATGAGTATGACGATCAGATACAGGAGTTTTCTTGGATATATCCAATGGATAAAAGAATCAAAAGCGCAATAGAATTCTTGGATTTTATAAATGAATATCATCTGAATCAAGGTGAAATAATCACGAAAAACAAAGATGAAATAAAACAATTATTACTCAATCAAGGATGGTCAGAAAACAAAATCATGGAAGCTTTTGATTATGTTCTTAATTTAAACATTCAAATGATAGACGAAGGGTATGTAACAAATTATTTTATTATTCGTTTTTGACATTTTTGGAGTGTTTCAGCCGCTAATAACCGAGCATTTTTTCATCTTATTTATGTAATTTAGCGACACGAAAAGACAACATGAAGAACTTGGAAGAGACCTTCACATACGACGACATGAACCGCCTGACGGGTGTCACCCTGAAAAGGGCTTCGGGGCAGGATCTGCATTGCGCCGTGACGTACGATGCGTTGGGTCGTATGACCTTGCGGCAGGCTGTGACGGCGGAGAACGGCGTGCCTCAAGTGACGACGGTGTTCTCGCAGCCTGTGTTTCACAGCACGAAGGTTCACGCGCTCTTTACCGCCCAAACCACGGAAAGCCTGTTCCCGACATCATCGCAGAGCATATCCCACACAGGTTTCGATAAGGTTAGCAAGGTGAAGCAGGGCAACGACAGCCTGTGCTACACCTACGGCTACGACCGACAGCGCATCCGCATGGAGGAATATAAGGGCAACACCATCCATGCGAAGGATTACGTTGGGATGTGCGAGTATGTGACAGAGACGGATCTGAGCGGCACAGTAGCCAAATCCCGGACATTTATCACCGGTCCGTATGGTGTTTTCGCCGTTGTGGAGAAGCGCAACGGAGTGGAGACGCTCCATTACATCTTGAAGGACAACCTCGGCTCGTGGACCACGGTCACCAACAGTGTCGGCGCGGTGGAGCAGCAGCTGAGCTACGACGCATGGGGCAGCCGGAGGGATCCCGACACATGGGCGAACTACACGTCGGACGACACCTACGCACAACCTATGTTCGACCGGGGTTACACGGGGCATGAACACCTGTCGTCATTCGGTTTGATCAACATGAACGGGAGGATGTACGACCCTGTGATGTCGTCGTTCCTTTCCGCCGACCGTTATGTCCAGAACCCGATGAGTGCGCAGGGCTTCAACAGGTACGCCTATTGCATGTACAACCCACTGAGGTATGTTGACCCTACGGGATGGGCACCCAGACCGGGAGGTAGCCACGGCCCCGACGATCCGCCACCATACGTCGTTATTGAAGGTTGGGCGAGCGGATATAAATTGGATGAAGTGATAATAACACCCTTTTATGAATTCGAATATACCCCATATTATAATACTGGTGGAGGAGGCGATTATCAATGGTTTTTGGGAGATAACAGTCAACCAAATAGCCACACCAG
>JAEEGL014546228.1_pt1 | contig 43462 bp, 29 predicted proteins | sample 9134231 | NCBI WGS metagenome assembly JAEEGL01 (sample SAMN16246548, study PRJNA631951) | gut metagenome | biome: gut microbiome; feature: rumen; material: fiber-attached | host: Bos | place: Iran: Karaj | collected 2018-10
AGAAAAATATCAGAACCCATGAGAGCATGTCTGCTTCTTCTGCTGGCCATGATGGCTGTGCTGCCTGTCGGAGGGCAGGAGGCAGACTATTGCCCGGGATGGAGGAACACGACCTCGTTCAATTCGGGGAATCTAGGTTACACATGGACGGCACGAGTAGGAGAGCGGTTGTACAACGAAAATAACCAGAGTGACACAACAACGGGATATCGTGTGATGAGCACCTGTGTGACGGCGCCGGACATCATAGGTCATGAAAATATCACGAGCAGTGCCTATAATTCCGGTTCCGATAATAGGATTATAATGTGTGGGCATGATTTTTTCGATGCCAACGACAGACGTTTCCAAATCATCACCCAGGACAGTGCGGGAATCGACCAGTTCACGGTTTCGTCCGAAGGGGAGGGGATGCCGAGGATATGCCCAGGCTACACCACAAGTGTCCGCCTGGGCGACATGCGTAGCACAGGTGACGCCCAGAATGTTGGAACCCATGTCAATTCTTCAAATCGCGGTGCTGAGGCGTTGTTTTATACGATGTATGTCACACCGATGAACTCGCTGCTTATTATTAACTATGCTGTTGTGGCGCGACGTTTCAGCCACACAGCCTTTGATGCAGGCGAATTCCTTATTCGTGTAGTGAGGCAGAACGACAATGGTTCATGGCCCAATGCACCCATTAATGATTCACTGTGGTACAAGGTGTCAGCTCCGACATTTGTCGGCAGCGAGATGCCGATGGGGTGGGAAGTGGGAGCCAACAATGGGGGTGACCCCATTCACGATTGGCCATGCACTTATGCTTATAAGCCTTGGACCAAGGTGGCTATCAGCCTCAACGAATATATCAATCAGAATGTCCGTATTGAGATGTACACCTCGGATTGCATCTTTAACGCAGACCCAATCTATGCCTACATCGCCGGTGACTACCGGGCGATGCGCATCAACACGGTGGGCTGCTCAGCGGCTGAATCGCCTTCGGTCGACACCCTTGTCGCCCCGGAGGGATTGATGCGCTATAAGTGGTATGTCACCACCATGGGCGCCGAGGAAGACCTTTTCAATACCGAGTACATGAACACTGTCCGTTTCCGCCCCTTGACAACGCTCCTTGATAGTAACATCTATGTCCCAACCCTCAGCGACTTCATACTCACCGAGGGCCCTCATGCAGGCGACACCGTGAGCAAGCAGACCTTCATGTGCATGATGTACTCAGCCCTTGACCCTAAAAAACCTTTTGGGTCAAGGGTCTATGTGAATCTGGAAAACCACAAGCCCATCGTACAGATGCACTACATCACCGACTGCAACCTTACGGCCTCTTTCACCAACCAGAGCTATGCGCTGAGCGATGTACCCATCAATCCAGACTCCACGCGGTGGGTCTTCTTTGCCGACAGCACCGATGCGCATCCCCTTGACACATTGTGGGGCGACACCGTCAGTTATCACTTCGAGTCTGAGGGCTACTACCGTGTCGAGCTGCGAGCCAGCCTCCAAGGCATGGATTGCAGCAGCATCAAGGCGCAGATTTGCCACCTGATGACACCCCATGAGTTGCCCATCATTCTTGTCGAGGGCCGGCTATGCGAGGGGGAAACATGTGTGGCATGGACTACGGGGGATGAAGAGCTGGCAAGGGAGTGGCGTGTCGACGACAGCCTTCTTGCTGTTACCTGCTACCCGTTCGACACCATACGTTTCACTCCCAGGATTGGTTTCCATACTCTCTCCCTCACTACCACCACAGGTCTCTGCTTTGCCACCACCGACACCGTGTTTCGCGTCTTTGGCGACGACACCATCACCTCCTCTGCCAATGGAAAGCCTATCTGTGTGGGCGACAGTGTGACGCTCTCCATCTTAGGCATAGAGCATCCTGTCTGGTCATCGGATCCCTACGACAGCACCTTGGTGGGCTATGAGAACGAGAATGTTGTGACGGTGGTCCCGAAAGAGACTACCACCTATACTGTCCAACCCATGGGCGACAGCCGTTGTCTGCAAGTGCCCGCCTCTGTCACTATCAATGTCAGCCCCTATCCTGTGCCCGTCGTCTGGACCGACCGATACGCCCTCGAACTCACCAGACCATCCCTCCATATTGAAGACCGCTCGCCCTTCAGCAACTCGTCTCACTGGATTTTCAGCGATGGACAGACCGCCGACGGGGCCGTTGTCAATCATACGTTCGAACTCATAGGCGATAGTGTCACCATCACCCTCCACACCTGTAACGGACCGGGATGCTGTGTCGACACTACCGTCGTCATTCCCGTCGAAATCAACCTTCTCTGGATTCCTAACGTCTTTACACCCGACCAGCCTCAGAACAACCTCTTCCAACTGGTCACTTCCCTCCACATCATCTATTATGAGATTTGGATCTATAACCGCCTGGGTCTGCTCGTCTACCATGGCAACGACATCAATCAGGCGTGGAACGGCATCGACCTCCATGGCAATGCCTGTCCGCAGGGAGCGTACGTGTACCACTATGTCTTTTCCTGCATGCAAGACCCCACCCGCCGTCACACTGGCGACGGCACGGTGACGTTGCTGAGGTGAGATTGGCAAAAAACTAGAAAAAAGATTTTCATGAGTCTGCGTGTAATTCGGGAATTTTGTGTAAATTTGCAAACGCTATGTTAGACAAACTTGAAGCTATATACGCTCGTTATCAGGAGATTGAGCAACAAATGAATGATCCGCAGGTCACAGCGGACATGAAACGCTACGTCAAACTCTCCAAGGACTACAAGGACTTGCAGCCCGTGGTGAAAGCCTACAAAGACTACAAGTCCCTTCTCGACACCATCGCCGAATGCAAGGAGCTGCTCGAAAACGAGAAAGATCCTGAGCTGAAGGAGATGGCCAAAGAAGAGCTGCTCTCCAGCCAGGAGCGCCGCGAGAAGATGGAGGAAGAAATACGCATCCTCCTCATCCCTGCCGACCCGCAGGATTCGAAGAACGCTGTCGTCGAGATTCGTGGTGGCACGGGTGGTGACGAAGCCTGCATCTTTGCCGGCGACCTCTTCCGCATGTACACCCGTTTCTGCGAGAAGAAACATTGGAAAATAGAAGTCAACGACTTCAACGAAGGCACCTCGGGCGGTTACAAGGACATCTCCTTTACCGTCACTGGTGAAGGTGTTTACGGGCTCTTGAAATATGAATCCGGCGTCCACCGCGTGCAGCGTGTCCCCGCCACCGAGACGCAGGGCCGCATCCACACCTCCGCTGCCGGCGTGGTGGTACTGCCCGAAGCCGAGGAGTTCGACGTGGAGCTGAATATGAGCGATGTGCGCATCGATACCTTCTGCGCCAGTGGCCCCGGAGGACAATGTGTGAACACCACCTATTCGGCCGTCCGCCTTACCCATATCCCCACTGGCATTGTCGTCAGTATGCAGGATCAGAAGAGCCAGATCAAGAACAAGGAGAAAGCCATCAGCATCCTCCGCACCCGCCTCTACGAGCGCGAATACAACAAATACATGGAAGAGCTCTCCTCCAAGCGCAAGACCATGGTGGCCACCGGCGACCGAAGCGAGAAAGTCCGCACCTACAACTACCCGCAGTCGCGCGTCACCGACCACCGCATCGGCTGGTCGATGCACAACCTCCCCGCCTTCATGGACGGCGACATCGAAGACTGCATCGAAGCCCTCCAGCTCGCCGAGAACGCCGAAAAATTGAAGGCCTCCGTCGGTTGAGATATTTGATTTTAGGGAACGCCTTCGGCGAGAAATCTATCAAATCTTATCAAAATCTTTTAAAATCATTTTATTGGATTTTCTATCGGATTTTGTTGGATTTCTGCTCCGTCAGGAGCATCCATGAAAACTTTTTTACCCCTTTTGTCAGATTTCGGGCAAAAAATGTGTATTATATATGTAGATGAAGACAAAATTTGCCATATTGATTACACTTCTTTTGCTCCCGACACTGATGTGGGCTCAAGAGGCTGAAGTGGCCGACAGCATGCTGCTGCTCCGCGGACGTGTGACGGCCAAAGGGAAGGGAATTCCCTATGCCACACTGCAATTGAAAGGAACCTCCAAAGGGGTGTCGTGCAACGATGCGGGCGAATATGAGCTGAAAATCCCCGCACGCTACAAGAACGACACCATCCTCGTCCGCGCCATCGGCTACAGCCAAGCCCAGTATCTCGTTGCCAGCCTGACAAGGCGGAGCAACCTGAAACTCGAACCCAAGGCCATCGAGTTGCGCGAGGTCAGTGTCACCAGCTTCCGTTCGGCACGCCAGCTGATTCTCGCCGCCGTCGACCGCATCCCACACAACTACCACCAGAAGGAGACCTACAGCACCTTCTTTTTCCGTGACTGGCGCTCCGTCGACAACGAGCTCTATCTCTTCGATGAAGCCGTGATGGGCGTGAGGCGCTGCGCCTACTCCCAGTATGCCGACAAGCGCGGCTACCGTCTCAACCCCATGCAGCGCGAGATGGAGAGCAACTACAAAGAACTCCTGCGCCACCGCCTCGTGGTATGCGACCGCGAATGCCTTAGGCGGAAGATAGAATCGGAATACGGCGTGGAGCAGATGCTCGAGTATGCCGACAACGACCTCTTCTACGACCCCGTGGCCACCCCGCAGGCCTCCTATTCGCTGGCCAAACGCATGCTCAAGGAACACGATTTCGACCCCATCCGGGAATTCGTATCCGACGGTGAGGCCTACTACCTCGTCACCTCTATCGGGCCCAACCGCCGTCCCAATGCCAAGGTGCGCAACACCTGGACCATCCGCAAGAGCGACCTGGCCATCGTGAGTATCACCTCGGCGCAGCTGCCCATCAGCCGGCGGGTTCCCGACGACTTGTATCTCAACAGCTACTTCAACCGCATGGTTTACGATGCCGACTCTTCGTCGTGGACCTACGACGTGCGCGACGGTCACCATACCCTCACGCACTACTACAACCTCACCTCCTACACCCTCTCTTCCAACCACAGGGGTCACGAGAGTGAGCGGCAGCAGTGGCAGCACAGCACCGACTGGACCCTCACCGACTTCTCCCTTACTCCGCCGACTCAGCATGGCGACACCTTGGAGGTGAAGTTGCAAACCCTTCCCGGGGCCTTCGGAAGCAGCGACTACAGCAGCGACTTCTGGGGTCACTTCAACAGCATCCCCCTCGACACTTTCCCCTTGCGATTGCTCAAAGAAAAAATCCAAAAGCCATGAAAAAGATATTGTTTGATTGCTTGATTGTTTTATTGCTTGAGTGCTTTCACCTTTCACCTTGTCACGCGCAGCAGCCCGAGCCTGACACCGTGTGGATGGAAGGACGTGTCATCGAGGTCGCTACCGGCCTGCCACAACCCAACTGCGAGGTGCAGCTCCTGCAGGAGGGTGAATCCAAAGCCGTTGCCTTCTGCGACGAAGAGGGCTATTTCTCCATCGGCTGGATGCCCACGGGCCTTTACACCCTCTCGGTGTTCCATGACGGAAAGTCGCTCTACTATTCCGAGTTCCAGCTCATCCAGAGCGCCATGGTCAACATCGCCCTCCTGCCCGACACCGTCGACCTCCACGCCCTGCGTCCCACCGAGGTCACCGCCTCGCGCCATCAGTTAGGCTCCAGACTCATCACATCCACCCACGACCTGCGTCTGTGGGATCTCAACGGAGGTAGCGGCCGCAACGGCAATGCCGCCATTGCCACACCTTTTGAGCCCCATCCACTGTATGGAGACAAACATAAATGTAGCCAATACGTAAACAAACAAATGTGTCGTGTATATACTACCGGCAGTCTATACGATTTCCCCACCCCGCCTATCTGGATTCTCTGCAACGAGCCTTGGAACCCTACGCCCACGAAAAAAGAGGAGAAAAAAGAAGGCGGTTCTCAAGAGAGCACCGCCCAGGAAGCAAAGGAATCGAAATAAACAAACAGCTATTGATAACTTTTCCGTCATCCGGAATCGCGGGTGGCGGAATTGTTGTATTTTTGCAATTTGGATATAATAACGGTTAACGTTTAACGTTTAAAGGTTAACGGTTAGAGTTTAACGGTTAAAGATAAAAACAGCTCATTTTGTAAAAACATATCATTATGAAAAAGCATTTGTCCTTTCACTCCCTCTCACTCCCTCTCACTTCCCGTCACTCCCTCATTCTCTTGTGCCTGTTTCTCACCTTTCACCTTTCACCTTTCACCTCCGTCGTTATGGCGCAGAAACCCAAGAATGTCGAATTTACACAGGCGGGTTTGCCCGACGAGTTGCTCGAGTACATGAACAAGTCCACCTCCGACAAGGACCGACAGAAGGAGAATACCAAGGTGCTGCAGGCTTTCAAGTCGGCCTATAACGGCTTCGACGCCCGTCTGCAGAAACGCTTGACGGACTTCTACTCCTATGCCGTGAAGGCGAAGATGAAGGGCAATCCCGAGATGTGCAACCTCACGCGGGTGCTTACCACCCTCGCCACAACGCCTGCCGGTGGCAAGAATCTGAACGACGCCTATGCCAATGTGCCCAATCTCGAAGGCTTCGTCTCGTCGCTCGAAAGCTTCGCCAAGCGCAGCGCCAAGGCGAAAGCCGTCACCGAATATATCGATTTTTGCGAAGGACTCTTCGCCGACCGTGTGCTCTATCATTCCAATAGTTGCGAGTGGCGCTTCGACAAGAACACCCCGTTCCGCCTCGGGGTGAAGGACGACGTGCCGCTGGTGTGGTTCGAGAGTCCCGCCGACCTGCACTATGCTTCCGCCAAAGACCAGGGCGTTATCCACGGCACTACGGGTGTCTACAACTACAAAGAGAACGAATGGCGCGGCGAGGGTGGCCGTGTGGATTGGACGCGCACGGGCCTCGCGGCCGATGTCTGCTATGCCGACCTGAGCCGATACAAGGCAGAGACCAAATTCCCCAAGTTCAAAGCCGACTCGGTGAGTTTCATCCACACGCAGTATTTCTCTTCTCCCATCCCGGGACGCATCGAGGAGCTCCTCGACTCGCCCAAGGAGCCTGGCAAATACAGCTACCCGCGCTTCCGCTCCACGCAGCGCGACTTCGTGATGAAGGACATCATGCCGGGAGTGGATTACAGCGGCAGCTTCATGATGAACGGCGCGAAGTTCATCACCGCCTCGAGCAAGCATCCCGCCAAACTCATCTTCAACCACGACGGCAAAGCACAGCTGGCCGTCACCTCGATGAAGTTCACCATCACCCCCGAGAAAATGCAGGCCGAGAATGCCGCCGTCAGCATCTATATCGGCGACGAGGACTCCATCGCCAATACCGGCATCACGGTGCGCTATGTGCCCTCCGAGGGACAGGTGGTGCTCATCAACGACCCCAAGCGCAACTTCTACAGCCCCTATGTCGACTCCTACCACGAACTCGATATCTACAGCGAGAGCATCGTCTGGCGTATGGCCAGCGGCGACCTCATCTTCTCCAACCTCGGCGCCACGGGAGCCATTAGCACCAGCACCTTCGAGTCGTCCAGTTTCTACACCGCCAACAAGTACCGTGCCATCACCGGCATCGCCGACAAGAGCCCCGTGGAACGCGTCTACGAATTCATGCGTTCCAACAGTTCGGAATTCTCCGCACAGAAGTTTTCCGACTACCTGGGACTCGACATGAGCCAGACACTCCTCATGATACACACCCTCTCGAAACACGGCCTGGTGTCGTATAACGAAATCAACGGCCAGGTGAAGGTGAAAGACAAACTGGTGGATTACCAGAAAGCCTTCACGCGCAGCAAGGGTTTCGACTATGACGCCCTCTCGCTCGAGTCGTCCACCCAGGGCGCCAATGCCCGTCTCACCTTCGCCGACAACAACCTGTTGATTCGCGGTGTCAACAACTTCGTGGTCTCCGACAGCCAGTCGGTCGTCGTCTACCCCGACTCCCTCACCGGCCGTCAGGTCACCGTGGGTCGCAACCGCGCCCTCCATTTCGACGGTCGCGTGGATGTGGGCAAGTTTATGCTCACGGTGAAGAACTGTGACTTCAGCTACGAGAACTACAGCTTCAATATGCCCACCATCAAGCAGATGGAGTTCTATGTGCCCGACTTCAAGGACGACAAGTACGAACAACTGGTGCGCACGCCCCTCTCTAACCTCGTCGGCACCCTCGCCGTCGACAAGTCCGACAACCACAGCGGACTCACCAAGAACAAGGAGTATCCCATTTTCCAAAGTCTTGAGAACAGCAGCGTCTTCTACGACGGCAAGGATATCCAGGAGGGCCGCTACCACCGCGACCGCTTCTACTACACCCTGCAGCCTTTCACCATCAGCAGCATGACCGACTTCGTCACCGACAGCCTGCAGTTCAACGGTGTGCTCACCTCCGGCGGCATCTTCCCCGACATCACGGAGCCGCTGCGTGTACAGAAAGACTACTACTTGGGATTCAAGATTGAGACCCCCGCCGGCGGCTTCCCCGCCTATGGTGGCAAGGGCCAGTTCACCAAGAAGGTGCGACTCGACCACACGGGCCTTCGCGGCAACGGCGAGCTCACCTACCTCACCTCCACCACCAAATCCAAAGAGTTCCTCTTCCTTCTCGACTCCACGCTTGCTGTCACCGACACCTTCAGCGTCCGCGAGGAGCAGGGATTCCCGCAGATTGCCAATGGCAAGACAGACCTTCACTGGCTGCCCTATCAAGACTCGATGGCGGTGGTCACGCTGGCCGACGGACGACCCTTCAGGATGTATCGTGGCGAGTCCACCCTGCGGGGCCGTGTGGCGCTGATGCCCAAGGGCGCTTCCGCCGCTGGCAGCGCCGACGTGCGTGAGGGCAACTTCGTCTCTCAGCATTTCACCCTCGCTTCGCGCGAGATGAACGCCCGCGTGAGTGACTTCACCCTCCGTAGCAAGAAATTCAAGACAGTGGCCTTCAGCGCCCAAGGGGTGCAGTCCTCGGTCAACTATGATACCCGCCGCGCCGACCTCAAGGCAGACGCTCCCGTCACCTCCGAATTGCAGCTGGCACGCTACCAGGCGGTGGCCGACCACTTCGCGTGGGATATGGACCGTCAGCAGCTCGACCTCAGCAACTCCACCCGTGGCACCTCCGAGGGCCTCGACGGTATGGACATCCGTCAGCGCCTCAACAAACGTGGCGATATGCCCGGAGCCCTCTTCACCAGCACCGACCCCAAGCGCAACGGACTCTCCTACCATTCGCTCCTGAGCACCTATAAGTACGACCTCGGCGAGCTCTCCAGTCAGGGGGTCTACCTCATCCATGTGGCCGATGCCGCCATCGCTCCCGCCAAAGACACCGTGCATGTCTGCAAGGACGGCGAGATGCGGGTGCTCAACCACGCACAGCTCATCTTCAACCGCGATAGCGCCTACCACCTCGTGGTCGATGCCGACCTGCTCGTCAAGGGTGGTGACAGTTACACCGGCAAGGGCTTCTACGACTTTACGGGGCATCCCGACAAGCCACAGCGTCTGCTGCTCGATGATATCTCCACTCAGACACTCACGCAATCAGGCAATCAAGTAATTACTGTCGCCAAAGGCAGCGTTGACGACAAAGCCTCCTTTACCCTTAGTCCCGCCTTCGGCTTCGCCGGCAAGGTGCGTGTCGAAGGCAACCAGCGCTGGCCCTATTTCGAGGGTGGTGTGCGCCTCATCCAGCCCTGCATCCCGCAGGAACAGGTGGCTCTGCTGGCCTATGCCGGCTACACCGACCCCGAGCATATCCATGTCACCGTGCCCAAAGAGCCTACCGACTGGAAAGGCAAACGCATCACCGCCTCCATCCTTATGGACAAGAGCACCCTGCGGCCCCATGCTGCTTTCCTGACCAACGAGAAGGTCTCCGACAACGAGCTCCTCGCTGCCCACGGTGTGCTCACCTATTTCGGCGAGAGCAACGAGTATATGATTGCCTCCGAGGAGAAAGTCGCCGACCCCGACAACATCGCCTCTCCCTATCTCTCGCTCTCCACCGACAACTGTCTGCTGGAAGGCGAAGGCCCCATGAACTTCGCCCGCAAGAAGACGCAGGCCACCTTCTACTCCTACGGCACCGCCTCGATGGGCATCAAGAACAGCGACGAAGACCATATCGCCACCGTCTTCGGATTCTCCTTCCCGTTGGCCACTGAGGTCGTCGATGCTTTAGCCGCCAACCTCAAGGAAGAGTTGCGCCTCGAACCCATCGGCATGACTACCAATGCCGAGATGCGCCACGCGCTGATGTATCTCTTCGGTGCCGACAAAGGTGCCGCCGCCTATGCCTCCTACAGCACCGACGGCGAACTCGAGAAGATTCCCGAGCAGATGCGCTCCACCCTCCTCTTCGACAACCTCCGCTGGAAGCACAACAATGCCCTCGGCCTCTTCTGCGAAGGGAAGACGGGTCTCGTGGGTGTCGACAACAAACCTCTCGGCGTCACCGTCAAGGTGAAAGCCCAGATCTATATGGATAAGAACGCACAGAAGATGAAGTTCTATGTCGAAGCCGCCAAAGACCACTGGTACTTCTTCTACTACGACTTCGCCACGCAGGACCTCACCATCTACAGCAGTGTGGGCACTTGGGAAGACAAAATCAAGGCCATCCCCCTCGACCAGCGCAAGATTTCGAAGGACGGCCTCGGAACCTTCCACTACCATGTAGGCACGGTGTCGAACTATGTCTCCAACTGGCTCACCTCTTTCAACCGCTCGGCCCAGGCCGAAGAGGACGAATAAAGGTTATTGATTATTGACAATTAGTCGAAAAAAGAAAAAACGGGAGGTAAAACATATTGTTTTTGCCTCCTGTTTTATTATCATCATGAAAAAAAATATGATTGCAAAACGTTGAAAACCAACTTTAAACTTTAAACTTTAAACTTTAAACTAATTTTTTTTTTGCCATATCGGAAAAAGTTCATACTTTTGCACCCGCTTTTGAAGAGAAAAAGAGAGCAAAAGAACACGAGCGAAAGCGAGTGAACTTTTCTTTTATCGAGAGAGAATCTCTCGATAAAAGCAAAGCAGCCCAGGTGGTGGAATTGGTAGACACGCTACTTTGAGGGGGTAGTCGCCATAGGCGGTGCAAGTTCAAGTCTTGTCCTGGGCACTGATGAAGTTAAGAGATAACAATTAAAAGTTCATAGTTAAACTATTATCTATAAACTCTTATCTATTAGCTAATCTCTACCAGCCCGGGTGGCGGAATTGGTAGACGCGCACGTTTCAGGTGCGTGTTCCGAAAGGAGTGCAGGTTCAAGTCCTGTTCCGGGCACTACGGAGGGTAAAGCGCAAGTTTTACCCTCCTTTACTTTTTTTGACCCTCGTAATTCATTGTCTTGAAACACATAATATGCCACTGATACCGATAAAGAAAGATTCACGTGCTCACTTGTGAACACACCAAGAGCCGCCCGTGATGGACGGCTCTTTTGCTTGCTAGTTAATCGTTATTTATTCCCTTGTGACAGGGGCCTGTCCCTTGTCACCATAATTTGTTATATCAATACGTCCATATTTGTCTAAATATTTGAATGCAAAAATACACCAATTCTCCTGCAAGGCGTTTACACAAAAGTGTAAAACAACCCTTAAAACGTCATAATTTACACACTTGTGTAATATAATACATCTTTTGACGTTATCACATTTTAAGAGTCCCGAAAGCGTGAAATACTACTGTCGGCAAGTCTATGACAAACTCGGTGTGCGTAACATCAGCGAGGCTCTGTCCCACGCCGCCGACTACTGCCTGCTGTAGCCGTTTCGGGCGATTATTGCATTGGGAATGTGTTGAATGCGTGGATAATTTGATAGTTAATCACAATAAAATATGGTTATGAAAAGATATTTTTTTCTGGCAGCCTTCGCCCTCGTTTTTTCCATTAATTGTATGGCACAAAAAAATATCTACGACTTTACCGTCAAGGACATTGAGGGCAAGGAGGTGTCGCTGGCCGACTACAAGGGCAAGGTTTTGCTGATTGTCAATGTGGCGAGCAAGTGCGGCCTCACCCCGCAGTACGAAGGGCTGGAGTCGCTCTACCGCAAATACAAGGAACAGGGATTGGAGATTCTGGCCTTCCCCTGCAACCAGTTCCTCGGCCAGGAGCCCGGCACCAACGACGAGATAGTGACCTTCTGCTCGGTCAACTATGACATCACCTTCCCATTGTTCGACAAGATAGATGTCAACGGGGACGAGGAAAGTCCGCTCTACACCTACCTCAAGGCGCAGGCGCCGTTCAAAGGCTACCCTGAAGGGTCGGAGAAGTTCGCCGAGCAACTGACGATGATACACCAAAAGACCGGCACGGGCTTTGAGCAGGGCAATGCCGTGAAGTGGAACTTCGGCAAGTTCCTTGTCTCCCGCGACGGCACCGTCCTCCTCCGCTTCGAGCCGATGGTAAAGCCAGCCGACCTGGAGGCTGATATTCAGCGGATGTTGGCAGAATGACGGAGGCAGAACGGACGTCCAACTATTTCTCAGCCGTCACGCACAGCCAGTGGTGCTGCTCGTCGCGACGGACGGTGATGTCGTGGAAACCGGCAGCGGAGAGGTGGGTGCGGAGTTCGTCAGGGGTGTAGGTGTGCATGCCGTCGATGAGTTTTTCCCATTTTTCGTTGTTACCCGAAAGGCCGTCGTCCTCGTTGACGATGACGAAGTGGCCACCATCTTTCAACGTTCGACGCACACCGGCGAAGCATTTCTCTATCTCCGGCCAGAAATAGACCGTCTCGAAGGCGGTGACGAGATCGAAACTTTCCTCCTCGAAGGGCAGCGCGTCGGCACTTCCCTCGACCACTTGGCAGCGTCCGGCAGCAATGGCTTTGGCGTTCACCTCACAGGATTTCTTGACAGAGACAGACGAGTAGTCGATGCCCGTCACCGTACCTTTTGGGGCGCGGCGTAGCAGCCGTGCGATATTGGCACCGCCGCCGCAACCCACGTCGAGGATATCCGCATTTTCGGCAATGGAGACTTCGCTCAATCCCCATCCGGCCAGCTTGGCGTGACCGCCGCCGTTCATTCCGTTCACTATCATGCGCCCGAAGAATCCCTCCGGCTTGCGCGTGTTGCTAAAGATTTTTGAAAGTATCTTCATGAATGAAGTTTAAAAGTTGTAGAGTTATAGAGTTTTAAAGTTTGAGGTTTTAAAAGGTTTAAAAGGTTGAAGAGGTAGTGATGAGGGGAGAGTGGGGGCTGTTTTTAGTGGCTACCTGCTATCTGCTCCCCGCTAATTATAGGCGTGGAGTCCGCCTAAGATAAAATTGACGCCGAAGTAGGTGATGACAACGCTCAGGAAGGCCAGCAGGCAGTAGAGATGGAAGGCCCTCGGGCGCTGTAGCACACCCCGATGCAGGGGGATGGCGTAGATGATGAGGGTGATGAGTGCCCATACCTCCTTGGGATCCCACGACCAGTAGTTGCCCCATGAGATGTTGGCCCACACGGCTCCGATGATGATACCTATGGCCAGCAAGGTGACGGCCGGGTAAAGCAGCAGGAGGTTCAGCCGGCGGTAGGCTTCGCCGTCGCGAATGAGGCCCGCCACACCGCCCATCATCACGAAGAAGAAAAGGGCATAGGAGCACATGATGACGGCTACGTGGAGTGTGAGCAGGGGTGAGTTGAGCACTGGCATCAGGTTGGTAACGGGAGGGTTGCTGCCGCTCATCATGGCCACTAGCAGGCAGAATCCCATTGTGAGCATGCCGGCCGGCAGCGCCACAGGATGGCGACGGCAGAGCAGCAGCGCAACAATGCCTATCACCAGCGCCATGAGGTTCATGCTGTCGAAGCCTCCGGCCATCGGGGCGTGTCCGCCAATAATCCAACGGAGGATGAATATCAGCAGCAGGAAAGCCGTCAATGCCGTAACCCATACGATGGAGGCGACGCGCATCCATTTCGCCTGTTTGTTTTTGCGTATAAGGGTGTAGGCGAAGAAGAGAAGTCCGAGGGTGATGCTCACCATCGCCAGCCAGCGGCCGGTGGTCAGCGCGTTGTAGAGGCGCTCGGCCCCCACGCGGAAAGCCGAGGGATGGAACCGTTTCTCCTGGTACTGGCGGGTCTTGTCGAAAGCTTTCTCCAACGCTGCATAGTCGCCTTCTACCACCAGCTGCTGGCAGTAGCCGAGGCTTCGCCGCACAAAAAGATACTCTTCGTCATCGACGCTCAGCGGCAGGTCGTCGTTCTGACTGTACCAGCCGAGGGTGCCGCTGCTGTCGGCGATGGGATAGAGTTTCAGTAGTTTGCCCGATAGCAGCATCCTCACCAGGCTCTGCTTTTCGGCGGCGGCCTTCAGGTTCTTGTCGGTGGTGGGACCGACGCGCAGAGTGTCGAGAAACATCAGCTGCGACATCGACGAACGACTGTCGAGCCCGAGGCTGCCGGCACCCTTGATTTTGATGGCGGGCTCGTCGACCCACTCGCTGTAGTAGAAGAGGTAGCCGCTGAGCACCTGCTCGCTGCTCAAACCGTGATAAGTGGCGCTTCCAGTAAGTTTGGTGGTGAAATCCTTGGCCAGCGTTTGCAGCGGACACACACGCCCTTTGTAGAGCACGTACATCTCGCCCATCTTCGAGGCCGTTGCCTTCGGCAATGTCCGTGGAGCGGCGAAGGAGAAAGGAGTGAGCTGAAAGGTGAAAAAGAAGAGCATTATCACGGGGACGGCTCCACGCAACAACTTGCGGAATGGGCCGTTCTTGGCGACAAGCATACAGAGGAGCCCCAGTACCAGCAATGCGTAGCCGCAGTAAGTGACGCCGATGCCCCAAGGGTCGTGCGCCACACTGAGGGTCGACGAGCCGTCGTCGCCGTAATCCTCCTGATAGAAACGATAGCCACGATGGCGCAGGATGTTGTTCATCGAAATATCGTGTCGCTCACCGTCGACCACCACATGGCTCACGAAGTCCATCGGCGTGTGCGTACCGGCATAGGGAACCATCTCGAAGCGGTTCAGTGTAACCGCGAATGGCAACCGATACTCGCCGAACTCATTGCAAGAAACGCCCGGCTGCATCGTCATGCTGCCGTGCTGTCCTGTCCATGTAGTCAATGCACCGCCCAGCAGGATGACCGGCACTGCGGCGTGAATCAGCAGCGTGGAAGGCCGCCGCCACATCTTCCCTTGCACGATAGAGACAATGGCACCGACGGCCACCATGCCCATCAGCACCGCGAACCACCACGAGCCATAGAAATGCTCGCCTGTCCACTCCGCGCCGTGTTCTTTCTCAAAAATGGTGCCCGCAGCCAGCACCGCAGCCACCAGCGCCATCACTATCACGCTGACTTTCTTTGTATTCACTTTCATAAGCAGAAAAATAATCTGCTGCAAAAATACGTCCAAATCCTCGTCTGTCCAATAGCCAAAAGTGGTGATTTTTCTTCCTATGTCATACCTAGGTGTCAAAAGCTGTATTTCAGTTTCACCCACACTTCGGAGTTGCGCCTGTAGATGGCGAAGGAGCCTTTGTCGCCGTGGAACCAGTCGTAACCCAGCAGGGTGTGCAGCTGGTCATTGATGGCGTAGTCGGCACTGAGGCGGTTGTAGATGCCGCCATTGGTGACGTCGATATAGGCGAAGTCCTGCAGGGTGAGGGTGTTGTTCAGCAGCTCCTTGGAGACGCGGAAGGTGGCAAGCCCGCTGTTGCGCTGTCCGTCCCATGCCACATATTTGTGGGCGTATTGCGCCGAGAGCGACCAGTCGTTGCCGGCATACCAGTCGAGCCCCACAAGAACATTGGTGGAGTTGGCCGTCGGCACCTCGCCGGCACCCATGAAGGACTGCGCCTCGTCGAGATATTCCGCGGCTTCGCCCCTTATCACAAACTGCCCAACGGGAACAGAGATATCGGCGCCCAGCATAGTCATACGGCGATAGACACCCATGCCCGCACAGAGCACCGGCATCTTGTTCCAGGTGCGGAGGGCTGAAAACGAGAAGTCGACACCACTGAGGAAGAACGCCAAGCGTCCGCCATACTCCATATTGCCGAGCTTGTGTTGTGGTTCGGTCTCGATGGGGATGGGACCTACCGACCAGGGGTTGGTAGCATCGGTGGGCAGCTCGAAGAACGACGGGACGGGAACGGCGACAGCTTCAAGGCACCACTTGTCGCGAGAGTAGCGCAGGCGCATGGCGCCGACAGGAATACGGATGTCATCGTAGTCTTGCGCCAGGAATTCGGTGTAATCCATCGGCGAGATGATATCGGTGAGCCTCAAACCGTCGGCCACGCCCCAGACGATAATCTGTTGGCCGGCTCGCAGGTCCCAGTGGCCGTGCGACCACCAGCCGTAGGCTTCGCGCAGTTGAAAGCCCGTGAGATCCTTCAGGGTGGCGTTGTACATCAGGTTGGCCGACACAAAGGCACCGGCATCGCCTTTCTCGAGGGTCACCTCGCCGCGCACTCTCGTGCGCGACGACATCCAATCGTGCGGCTCTTCCGTACGCAGGGCGTGATAGGTGTCCACAAAGCCTTTCACTCCGACGCGGAGCGAGTCCTCGTCCTGTGCTGAGACAGGACGAGGAATCAGGCATCCGAGTAATGCAACTAAGAGAATCCTTTTCATAAGCCTTTCTCCAGTTTCGCGACGGTGAAGAGGTTTTTGTCAACCTTGATGTTGTACTTGGGGTTCTTCACGGTGATGATGGTGCTGTGCTCTGTCTGCACGTTCTTCATCTCCATCTTGTGAACCGTCCAAAACCCTTGCACCTCTTTCACATTGCTGATGGTGAGCACGCGGTGCAACTTGTTCAGCTTGTCGTAGTATTCCACATAGATGGCCGTCAGACAATCCTGACGAATCCAGGAGACCTTGCGGCTGTAGATTTCGCGTTTGTCGACAGGCACCGACTCAACGACCCAGCATTTGTGACCGTCCTTCATCTCCTCGCGCAGCAGTTTGTGACTGTCTTCGTCCACATTACGCGACCCCATATCGTCGTAGGTGAAGTCTGTCCCCATGAAATAGTCGGTCTTCGACGAGGAGCCGCTGATGCGGCGCGTCTTCTTCATGGCGGGCAGGTAGAGCCACTTGTCGTCCTCCTTGCCCACCTGGTCGTAGTCATAGGTGAGGAATCCCGTCCCCTTCACATCGCCCGGGTAGGTGAAGAACATGATTTTCTTGGTGTCCTTTCCTTCGTCCATGGCCCACATGGTGATTTTGCGCTGACGGGTGGTGCCGTTCTTTTTCATGAGTGTCAGCTCCAGCTCGTTGTAGCGGGTGTCGCCGTCGGGACGGTTCTTCACCTTCTGGACAATGTCGCGACCCGTAAGTTGCTGCGCCTGGCAAATGGATAGTTGACAATTGATAATTGAAAACAGAGCTGCAAATAAAACTATCTTTTTCATTGTTGTTGTTATTTATTGGTTAGACTTTTCTTTTCCAAAGGCTTTGCACTTTTTTACCAAAATCGGTGTCACAAACAGGTCGGCAGCCAATGCCGAGAGGATGCCGATGATGGCCATCAAGCCGAAATTGACGCACATCGTGCAGGCCGACGAGCAGAAGCTGGCGAAGACCGCCGAGGTGATGATGGAGGTGATGAGGATAGCGACACCCACCACACGGAAGGTGCGGCGGATGGCCGTCCGATAGTGCTGTGTGCGGTCGAACTCCAGCTTCGAGTGGTTGATGAAGTGGATGGTGTCGTCCACAGCCATACCCAGCATCATGGGCAGCAAGGTGGCCGTCATCATGTCGAGTGGGATGCCCATCCATCCCATATAGCCACCCACGAAGATGGCAGGCATCATGTTGGGCACCAATCCGATGAGGCCAACGCGGATGCTCTGGAAGGCTATCATCAGGATGATACCGATGATGAGGATGGAGATGACGAACGAGAGCATCTGTCCACGCACGAGGTATTGCATCATCGTCACGAACTGCGGGATGTTGCCCACCACAGTGATTTTGGCTTCGGGGAAGAGCTTCTGCGCATCGTCCTGTATCTGCGCCATCTCGCGCTCCACCTGCGCCGAGTTGAAGTCGGAGATCTCCACCATCAGGCGCAGGCGGCGGTAGTCGTAGTCGATCCAGTATTCCGACTCCGTTCCGCCGGCATTTTCATAGAGCACCATCATCTGCGCCACCTCCTCCTCGGTGTCGGGGATGCGGTAGAAGGCGCTGTCACCGTCGTTCAGGGTTTGGTTGAGGTCTTTCAAGATGTCGAGAATCGAAGTGGTGCGCTTCGTAAGCTCGTAGCCGGCCACTTCTTGTTGTAGTTTGTCCAAGCGCTTCAGTTGGTCAGGATCCTTGGCTTGGTCGTCGTTGGGCAGTTCCACTATGAGGTCGTAGGAGTAGAGCGAGCCAAGCTCCGAGCGTCCCACGTCGACCACCTCCTTCACGTAGGGCACACTGATACCCATTGTGCGCTCGATGTCGAACGCGGCCTCTATCTTCCACAGGCCGACGCAGAGGAAGGCCGCAATCACAACGAACGTGATGCCTATCTTCTTGGGATTGCGCAACACCACGTCGCTCAGGTTCACCATCATCTTGCTCCAGCGGGTGTCGCTCTCCTCGGTGAAGCCCTCCACGGGGCGCTTGTCCTTGCCAAACGACAGCAGCAACGGGGTAATCACCAGCGATGTCATTAGCACAAAGAGCACGCTCATCGAACTTACGATGCCGATACAATGCATCGGGCGTATGGGGATGACGAGGAACGACAGCAGCGACACCAGTGTGGTGAAACCGCAGAAGAACACCGACCAGCCAATCTCCGTGAGGGTCTCGACGATGGCCTTGCGGCGCTTGCCATGGATGCGCATACGTCCGCGGAAGTAGGAGAAGATGTGGATGTTGTAGGCGATGGCGACGGCAAACGACAAAATGGTGGGTATCATCAGCACCGTCGAGTCGACATACATCTGGGTATATCCCGCAATGCCGTAGGTGATGAACAGGCCTCCGACGACCGACAGCAACGGAGCCACGATACCCCTCCACGAACGAGTCATGATGAGCATCACGACAATGCATATCAGGATGGCAATACCCATCAGTCGCCCCATCTCTTTGCCTATATATTCGGTTTTACAATGTGTGACGTAGGGCATACCGGCACCTCGCGGATTCAGCGAGGCATACTCGGCTTTCTTGATGATACGCTCCACCTCCTCGCCGGTGATGATGTCGGGAGCCACGGTGCCCTGCTGTTTCCACACGCTGTCTTTGGGGAAGGCGCGCAACTTCACCATAATCCAAGACAGGTCGCCCTTCTCGGAGATGAGCTTGCGGGCCACGTGGGGCTTGCTGTAGGCGCGGGCGCGGATGCTGTCCATCGCCGCCGTTCCGTCGTCGGGAATCTCATCGGGCACTATCTGCTCGATGGTCATCCCCTCATCGCTGCCCACCATAAACTCAATGTCGGTCAGCGAAGTCACCTTGTCGGCATACGAGAGGCTGTCCTGCAGCTCGTTCGAGAGGGCACGCAGCGTGGTCAGGTGTTCCTTTGTGAAGTGGTTGTCGCATTGCGTCAGCACGCCCACATAGTAGTCGTTGCCGAAGTGCGACTTAAACTCCTCGGTCTTCACCAGCATCGGGTCATCCTCGATGAAATAGTCGTCGAACGAGGTCTCTTTTACCATACGCCCCATACCCACCACGGAGAGGGCAATCACTACGACAAATGCGGCCAGTGTCCACCACCTGACCCGCAACAGTCTTTCGGCATAGCGGCCGAAGAAATTGTTGATTCTTTCGATTTTCATTTTCTTTATTGTTTTTGTTATTAATTATTGATTTTTAATTCTCATTTTTCATCACTTCACTCCATCCCGCGAACTCAAACTGGACATAGTCCTCCACGGCCTTCTCCATCTCGTCGAGCGTCAGCCGGTGTTTGATGACTTCCGACATGAAGCTGAACATCCACACCGTGTGGACGTGGTAGGTGAACCCTGTCCTCACCATGCCCGTTTGCGGGTGCTTCCGCTTGTAGTCTCCCATAAATTCCACCACCTGACGGGTGCACTCCTCCGTATAATCGTCGATAAAATTCTCCAACGACGATCCCTGGGACTTGTACAGAATCAGCTTCATCTCGTCCTTGTGGTTGCCTATCAGCCTTATGTACGCCTGCATGTGTTCCTTCATCATCTCGTCGCTGCCCTCATTGGCATACTTCTGGAACTGGTCCTGATACCTCGTGTTGTGATGCTCGTGAAGCATCCGCTCCATCTCGGCAATCAGCGGCGTGACGATATACCGGAACAGCTCGTCCTTGCTCCTGAAATAATTGTATATATTGCTCACGCCAACACCCGCACCTTTGGCAATGTCGTGCATGGCGGTCTTCATAAAACCCTTCCGCAGGAAGACCTCCTTGGCGGCGGCAGCTATCTGCTCATGTACCGATTCCTTTTTTGTTTGCATATTCTTTGTTGTTTTCAAAAACGAATGTTATTCAAAATCATTCAAAAAAAGAAGAGGACCTACGCTCTGTAAGTCCTCTCTATATTTTCAAAATCAATTATATAAAGGCTACATCTTATCATATTCCATCATCTTGTTTCTGCTGCAAAAATACCCCCGTCGCCGAAACCCCACAATAGCCAAAAGTAGTGATTTCGCCGCCGAGGGTGTCGCGGGTGTCGTGCTGTCGCGGGTGTCGTGCTGTCGTGGGTGTTCCCCTTCCCCGATCACACGTGCATGTCTGGTCCGACCACACGTGCGTGTATAGAGCGACCACACACGCATGCGTAGTCAGGCGCAAAAAGCTGACGGTATCGAATTGGATGGGATTGTTCATATAGGTATGTGGGCGATGATTAGAAACGTATGCCGTACTGTAGGGAGAGGGTGTAGCCACCATAGAGTCGCTTGTCGTTGGCATTGAGGCCGGCGGGCAGGTCAAGGTCCTTCTTGAAGGTGCTTCCCGTGACTGTGTATCCGGCACGAATGCCAAAGTAGTTTCCACTTTCGAACACATAGTTGAGGCCAATCTCAAACTCGGCATCCATTCCCCAGCGAGTACGGCTGTAGTCGTTGCCAAGGTACGAGAACCCGTTACCCCAATATGTCGCATTGAACCCTAAACCGAAGAGCGCCTCAAAACGGTCGCTGATTTTTGCATAGCGGCGCAGCATCACGCCGAAGTTCATCTGGTTGCACGTCTCGTTGACTCCAACTGCCGATGTGTTGAAGAGGGAGTAGCCCCATTTCAACCCGAAAAGGGTGTTGTTCACGCGGTAGCCGAAGTGGATGACCTCGTTCCAATTGGTGTAACTGTCGGTCGCGTCCTGGAAGAGCGACAGTGCGCTGTAGTTGGTGAGTGTGGTCATTCCGACGTTGGCACCGAATTCAAATTTCTGTGTTTTGTTTTCCTGTGCGCTTGCCGCGCCGATTGCCAGCACACATGCTAGCATTACAATTACTTTCTTCATTTTTGTTGAGTATTATTTTTTTGTTTTTCAGTAGCATTTGCCGTCGGGGGTGCAGGCCTTGGGGGCATAAGAAAGGGTGTCAACATGGGTGTAGTCAAGGTCGGTTACGGGGACAATTATGTCGCGGATGTCGGTGGGTTCAAACGTTGTGGAGCCATCGTCATGAATGATATAGGTGCATTTCATGCGACCCTGCGGGTCGAGCATCACCGTGGTGGGGGTGCCGTTAGGTCCGGTGATGAGTTGCTGCTGTGGGGCGATGGCGTTGACGACGTTGTCCAACCTGTTGTCGGCCTCTTCCCATCCCAACTCTTCGATATCCGCACCATAATGCCAGATAAGGTTCCACACTACCGTCCACATATTCTTCACCATCAGCGGGCGGTACTGCGGCAGGGTGTCGTTGATCCAGTAGCGGGGCGAGGTGATGCCGTGGCGGCGGAACACCTCGTCCATATACTGCGCCGTGCTGTATTCGACTTCCACGAAGTACCAGCGCACCTGGCTGCTGTCGCACTCGGCCATCTTCCGTGGATAGACGTCGCGCATGGCCAGCTCGCAAGGACCGCAGCACGAGCTGGTCAGCACCACCACCTTGTAGTGCGCGGTGTCGGCAGCCACTAGCTGGTGCAGTTGCTCTACCGTGACGGGAGTGAGGTTCTCCATGGCGAGCACCTTCCTATAGTTCTTCTCTGTGGGTTTCGACACCATGCAGCCAGAAAACAGCACGGCGGCAAGCAATAGAATTGTTAGTTTTTTCATTCTTTTACATTTTTGTTACATATAGTAGACGCAAAAGATGGTCAAATCTTACATTATTGTTTTGTTTTTTTTCAAACCAATTCCACCCCGCCGCAAGACCTGTGGCAGGCAGAGAGAGAATTAAACAAGCAAAACGGGAGACTAACCCCGCAACATTTGCGGGTGGTGGTGGTGGTGATAATCAGTCTATTATAAACATTGCAGCAAAGCATGTCAAAACAAATCGGCGTGTGTGCCGGTGCCTGTAAACAAGAGCGTCAATTCGGTGTCGTTCTGTTCCCAAAGCATCAGCCAGTCGCCTTTGAGGTGACACTCCCAAGTACCTGCATAATTGCCCGACAATTTGTGCGGACGGTATTCCTTCGGCAACTCGCCATTGGCTTCCAGTAGACGGATGGCCGTCTTCAGCAACTCCATATCGTATCCGCGCTTGCGGCATCGTTCGGTGTCGCGACGGAAGGTCTTGGTCATTCGAATGGTGTACATACTCAAATGCCTAACGACTGGAACATTTCGCTCGACGAGGCGAAGGTCTCCACGCGGCCAGCGCGGATGTCCTCCTGCGAGAGTTGGTAGCTCCCCTTGGTGGCGGGCTGCTCGGTGATGGTGAACACATCGAGCGAACGGATGAGCTCCACCACGTTCCGCGCTACCCGGCTGCGCCCGTCGTAGGATATTGTCATTGTTGCCATGATACTTTTGTTTTTAGATTTCTGACATTATAACGCCAACACCCCGATAATATTGCATCACAATGACATTATTTCTCTGAATATAGTTGACACAAGCGGCGGCGGCCCCGAACCGGGGCCGCCGCCTTTCATTTGTCTTAACTACTTAACTACTGTCTACCTAACTACTGTTTTAAATTGCATTAATAAACTTCACCACGGCGTCGCGGTCGGCTTTGCTGAGCTGGCGGAAACGTTCCACCGTCCAGCGGGCGTCGCTTTGGCCACCCTCACGCGAGCAGCCGTGCCACATGATGGCCTCAATGACGTTGCGGGCGCGGCAGTCGTGCAGACGGTCGGCATGGCCGGAGCAGATAGGTGCCAGGCCGCGTCCCCACAACGGCGTGGTGCGGCACCAGCCGGTGCGGATGTCGTTCTTCATGAAAAGGCGGTGCTGCACCATGTCGGTGTAGGGCCATATCTTCTGGTGCGGATAGCGCGGCAGGCGCACGTCGCCGTCGGAGAAGAAACCGTTGGGGTCGGTGAAGCGGTCGTCGCCGGTCTCCCAGCTGGGACGGTGGCAGGCGGCGCAACCTATCTCGCGGAAGAGTTGACGGCCGCGTTGCACGGTGGCGTCGCTGAGGTTGCGGGCGGCGGGAACGGCCAATCCGCGGTGCCACACCATAAAGTTGACATAGTCCTGGTCGCTCATCTCAACCGGCAGATTGGTGCTGGTCAGGTAGTCGTAGATGTCTTGCTGCACGTTGCCGGTTTTGTTCCACTCGGGGAAGTACTGGTAGAACTGGGCCTGCACTTCAGGGTCTTGCGAAGCCGTGGTGGCGTAGATGGAGGGGTCGAGGCTGAGGTAGTGCTTGCGGCGGTCGCTGCGGGTGACGTTGGTGATGTTCCAGATGGCGTTGGCACCGGCGGCATCCTGCAGGGGACCGCGGCTGAGGGCATAGGTAAAGCGCTTGGGATGGGTGGTGTTGCCGTAGAGCGACGCCCAGTCACCGCCCGCCCAGATAGCGGGGTTGAGGGTGGCACCGGCCTCCTGCTCACGTTGGTACTGCGCCTTCAGCGAGTCGTCGGGGATGGCGTCGAGCAAGCCAGTGCCGTAGATGCCAATGGTGCTCTCGAGGCGGAAAGCCAGCTGGCCGTAGGGCGTGGAGAGTGGGGCGTAGAAGGCATCCTCGGGGATGGTCACCTCGGGGTAGATGAGGTCGTAGGTCTCGCCGTCGGGGAAGGTGTTGTTCCAGTCGTCGGTGTAGGGCAGCCAGGCGATGTTGATTTTCTCCTCGTCGATGGAGGGCTTGAAGGGCGCCACCGCCTTGGTTTGCGGCATGCCGGCCACCGAGCTCTCGTAGGCATTGGTGGCGCTGTTGTACACCACCAGCAAGTATCCGTTGCCCCAATCGTCGGCGCGGTAGCGCTCCATGCGGCGTCCGTGACCGTAGCCGGGGTGGCAACTCTCGCAGCTGGAGCGCACATAGAGGGGTCCGAGGCCGTTGAAGGGCGGATTGTTCTGCGTGACGGTGTGTTCGAAGAACATCTCTCCGTATTTGAAAGCGTTGACCATACCGGCGTTCTCAACGGCGGGCGTGGGGTCTTCGTAGGCCGAAGCGCTTTGGTTGAAGGTGGTGCCCAGAAGACCACCGGCGTAGGTCTCTTCGTCGACACCCGGCTGCGGCTGCGGTGTCGGCTCCTCTTCGCGGTTGCAGGCGGCGAAACTCAGCGCCGCCACGAATGCTAATAAAAATGTCGTTTTTTTCATAGGTCTTAACTACTAATTATTACGTACTGCATCAATTGCCTCGCCGAGGGCGTCGCTCAGTTCGGCACAAGCTTCCACAGCTTCGCCGTTGGCGGCATCGCTGTAGTGCAGGGCGAAGGGGGCGGGCATAGCGTCGATTTTGGCCAGCGCATTCTCGATGGCGGCAACCACCTTGGCGTCAAGTGCAGCGTCCATCTGATGCATATAGCTGTGCAGCGAACGGCTCTCGTTGCGCTGGCTTGCCACACCTCCCATGTAAGCATTCTGTATGCTGACGATGTTATTGCGGAAGTCGGTGATGGACATATAGCTGTAGGGAGACTCGATATAGGTGACGTCCTCGCCGTGCCAGGCGGCGTAAATCTTGCTGCTGCCCACCTCGTCAGCGATGTCGGAGCAGCCCTGCAGTATGGCCATCAAGGCGGCCTGTCTTGAGCTGTAGGTGCTGCCAGCCACACCAGCGTTCTTCAGGTTCTCGCCATAGCTGTAGTCGCCACCGGCCACGGTGTACGGCATCTCCAAGTCGTCGAGTTTCTCGATATGCGCAGCGGGAGCAGCATCGCCGAGCCAACCCACCTCGAGCTGATAGCAGCGGTTGCGCAGGTCGCCAGCCACTGCCACCACATATTTCCACTGGTCGGCGGTGATATCGTTGGCACTGCGGGGCTGGCCGTTGCGGAACAATATGTACTCAATGCCGTGGAATCCCAGCAGGGCGTTGCCTAGTCGCTCGCCGGCCACCACGTCGCCGTCCTCAGCGTCGAGGGCTTCCAGCATGGCAGGGCTGCTCATCAGGGTGTTGAAGGCATCCTCATCGAGAGGCCAGCTGTCGATGTGGGGGTCGATGCCGAAGTCGCCGGCAGCACCGAAGAGGAAGGCTTCGCTCTTCTCCCACTGCTCGCGGGCGGCGAGGAAAGTCTCGCAGGCCTGCTGCACACCGGCGTCCGTGGGGTTGGCCTTGAGGGCGGCCAGCTGGTTGGCCAGCGCCTCGGTGTTGGCGGCCAGCGCCGTGTAGGTGGGAGACACCGTGTGCTCCACAAACTGTTCGACAATGGCTTGTGCCTGCAGGTCGTCATCTACGACATCGTTGTTGTTCTCTTTCTCGCACGAAGCGAGTGTCAGGGTGGCCATCAGCGCCACCGCCAAAGTTCTGAATAAATGCTTCATAATTATTATTGTTTTAAATTTATTCTATAACCAATAACCTATAACCCATAATCTATCTTTTAAAGAATCCCGCCCAGGTCACCCCTATGGCGCAATAGGGCTCATTGTTGTACTGGCTGGACAACAGTCGCACGCCGCCTTCGACCTTGATGGCGATTTCGGGCAGCGGGTAGTAGTTCACTCCCGCGCTCACCACCTGCCGTTCGGCCCACTCCACATCGGCCCACCCGTCGGCGGGGACGAAACTGTCGTAGTGGTCGTAACGTCCGAAGAGCCAGAGTTTGGATTGTTTGATTGTCGGATTGTTTGATTGTTTGAATATCTGGAGCAAGTCAACCCCCGCTTCAATCGAAGCGTCCCAGGCATTCTCGCCCACAGCGGTGTGAGGGTAGGGGTTGCCGGTCATCGTCGTCTGGTTCTTGTTGCGGGTGCTGATAAGGCTGGCATCGCCCAGATGGCCGTAATCCACATTTCCACGAATCACCAGCCAACGGTTCTTATAGGCAAAGTCGAAACATCCTATCATCAGGGTTCCTGTGGCGCCGCGGTAGCGCGAGGTTTCGGGATATACCGTCGTCGTGATGTCATTGTTGAAGGTGTTGCCCACATAGCCGCTCAAGCTCAGTCGCAGGCCTTTCACGCCCGACCAGTCGACACGTGCGGCACCAGCGAGGCTGTTGGCCGGACGGAACTCGTAGGGCGAGGCACTCCCGTTGTGCACCCATCCCGCATCGTTGAAGAGGTTGCTGTTCAGCGCCGGCAGCAGCTGCACCTCGTAGCGCCAGCTGCCCGCTTTGCCCCACAGGCTCACGCCCGTCTCATGCCAGGTGCAGGGCATGATGGTGTTCTCGCCCTCGGGACGGTAGAGACCGAAGAACTGCGTGGGCAGGTGGTTGCTGTTGGTCATTCCCACCGGCACCACTATATGTCCCGCGCGCACATTCAGATATTTATTGAAGCTTTTCTGCACCCAGAACTGCTCCAACGCCACCTCGCCACCGCGTTCAATCTCCTGCTCGAACTCGCCCGTCTCCTCCGTCTCCTTCTCCACAGCGGCTTCTATGCCACCGTGCTCGAACTCAATCTCCGTGCCGATGCTCCATCCGTGCCCGAAGTCGTAACCCAGCATGATGACGGCGTGCGGCAAGTCGAGCCGCGAATAGGAGGGAGCGTCCTTGTAGCGGTCGGCATGCGAGTAGCGGAACACATTGTCCGAATAGAAATGGCGGCTGAACACCGCCTCCCCATAGCCACCGATAGTGAGTCGCGAGACGCTGTCTTTCGCCGTCCTCTGTTCGTTTTGCGCCGATACAGGAGTGGCAAGAGCCATAGCTCCAATAATACAAGTTGCAATAAAACAATTTTTTATATCCATATTATTTTTTTTTATTCGTGTTGCAAAAATACCTCCGTTGCCGAAACCCCACAATAACCATAAGTGGTGATTTTGCTCGCATAGCATCCCTATTCTTGAATAACACTTTATCTTGGGTCTGTTCTTTGTAAAATGTACACTGAAAAAAGTCAGCCGTTTTTGAAAAAAAATCGAAAACGGCTGACTTTTTCTGGGTCACACTTACGCGAAATGGGTTTATTCGCTGTAGTTGTGGTCTATCACGATGCTTAGATTTACATCGGGCAGCAGGGGCTGCAACTCGGCGATGAGTTGGCGGCAGAAGGCTGGCTCGTCGTGGACCGAGAGGTCGGGTACGACATCGACAGAGACGAGGTTTTCTTTCTCGAAATAGTAGAAGCCATGAATTTGCACGATGTCCTTGTGGCGCCCGAGGGTCTTCATAACGGCTTTTTGCATTGCTGCAAGGCGGTTCTCGCCGGTGACGACGGCATAGATGCCAATGGTCATGATGATGCCGTGTCGCGTGTACATCTGTTCCGAGATATGGCGTGTGAGGCCATGAATCTGGTAGGCATTCAGGCTGTCATCGATACTGATATGCAGCGAGCCGATAATCACCTCGGGACCATAGTTGTGCAGGATGATGTCGTACACCCCATGCACCTCTTCAAATTCCATCACTTCCTGCTTGATGTCGTGGACCAGTTCCTCCGAGACATGCGCGCCGAGCAATTCGTTGACGGGAGACGAGACCATCTCGATACCGGCTTTGATGATGGCAACGGAAATCAGGGCACCTAAGATGCCGTCGATAGAGATATTCCACAGCAACATGATGCCTGCAGAGATGAGTGTGGCCAGCGTGATGACGGCATCGAAGAGGGCATCGGAACCAGAAGCGACCAGCGCATCGCTATTCAGCTGCTTGCCCTGCTTCTTTACGTAGTTGCCCAACAGCAATTTTGCCAGGATGGCCACAATGATGACTACGAGGGTTACGGTGGTGTAGTTCGGTGTGGTGGGTATGAAGATTTTCTTCACGGACTCGATCAGCGAGGTGATGCCTGCCGAGAGGACGATGACGGCGATGATGATGGCGCTGAAATATTCGATGCGGCCATGTCCGTAAGGGTGCTTGCGGTCGGCGGGACGCGCGGAGAGCTTGGTGCCGATGATGGTGATGACGCTCGATAACACGTCGCTGAGGTTGTTCACGGCGTCCATCACGATGGCCACCGAGTTTGCCAGCAGGCCCACAGCAGCTTTGAAGGCTGCCAGCAGTACGTTGGTGGCGATGCCAATGATGCTGGTGCGGATGATTCTCCGTGAGCGGTCAGCGGGAGCGCCTGTCATGTTATTTCTGTTTGCGGATGACGGTGGACATGGCACCGGTGGGGCAGTCGGCAATGCGGGGGCGGCCGATGTAGACGAGACGGCTGGCATCGTCGACGGGCACATGGATTTGTTCGGTACACCACACCACAGCGTTGCTGGCGCTGCCCAAACTGCCTTCGATGCGGCGTGTCTCCAGCTTCTCGGCGTCGAGCGCGCTGGCCTCACGCAACTTGAGGGTCAACTTCTTCAGACATTTTCCGCGCAACTCGGCTTTAGAAGCTCCGCGGAGGTTAAGTCCGATATTGTCTGCATTGAAAACACCATAGAAATTGGAGGCTCCTGCCTGTGCGATACTGACAAGTTTGGCGGTGATTTCACCACGGAACGAGGCTCCGTCGTTGAGGTAGATGGCTAACTGTTCGCACGTCATCTTGCCTGCATTGATCGAGACACCGTTGGTGAGTTCGATGGCTTTGATCTGTGTGTTGCGTGGCAGCACCACGGTGGGGCGCTCTTTCAGCTTCACCTTGCCCTGTATGGCGAGGCGCAGGGTCTCTTTGCTCACTTCCACCACTACCAGTTTGTGTACCGACTCGGGGACAGTGACGATGGCCGCTTTCGCAGTGTCGCTAAATGAGATGTCGAATCCCGAGGTGGCCATCAACTTCTGATAGGTGCCGTCGATGGGGTAGGAGCGGGTGTTGCTCTTGGGCCCTTTCTCCGCCGCCGAGGCGGTGGAAAAGAAGAGTGAAGAGTGAAGAATGAAGAATAGGCTGACGCATGTCAGCAAAAAAGACCTTTTGTTTTTTCTCATGTCTGGTTTCATATGGCTTTTGGTTTTTAGTTCATAAATACATATCTCACGATATTGCTCCCCATGCGGAGGGCTTTCTGACGGGTGGCTTGTGAGTCGTTGTGCACGTCTGGGTCCTCCCAGCCGTCGCCGAGGTCGCACTCCCAAGTGAAGAAACAGACGAGCCGTCCTTCCCAGAAGAGTCCGTAGCCCTTGGGGGGCTTGTTGTCGTGCTCGTGGATTTTCGGCAGGCCGTTGGGGAATTGGTATTTCTGGTGGTAGATAGGGTGGGAGAAGGGCAGCTCGACCCACTCGAGTTCGGGGAATACTTTTTTCATCTGCGGCATCACGAAATCCTTCAGGCCGTAGTTGTCGTCGATATGCAGGAATCCGCCGCCGATGAGGTAGGTGCGAAGGTTCTGAGCCTCGCGGTCGGAGAAGACCACGTTGCCGTGGCCGGTCATGTGGACGAAGGGATAGTTGAAGAGTTCAGCGCTGCCCACGTCGACAGTGGCCGGCTGTGGGTTGAGACCCATCTGCTGGTCTTGGTTGCAGAAAGCGATGAGGTTGGTGAGCGAGGTGGGATTGGCGTACCAGTCGCCGCCGCCGCCGTATTTCAGCAGTGCCAGTTGCGGTTGGGCGCTTAGCTGACCGGCCAATCCGAGTAATCCGAATAATCCGAGTATTCTGAAAAGTTTCATTTGTCGTTGATTAGGTTAAAGGCTGTGACGGCATAGAGTGCGGCGGTCTCGGTGCGCAGGCGAGCGGGACCGAGGCTCACGGGTTGGAAGTTGCATTCCAGCGCCAGCGCTATCTCATCTTCGGAGAAATCGCCTTCGGGACCGATAAGCACCACAGTATCCTTGCCAGGTTGCAAGGCGTTAGCCAGCGGCACTCGGGGCTTGTCGGCCTCGCAGTGGGCGATGAATCTTTGAATATTTGAATGTTTGAATGTTTGAATGTTTGAGTGGAGCCAGTCGCGGAGGTTGACGGCGGGATGGATTTCGGGCAGGACGGTGTGGAGGCTCTGCTTCATGGCGCTGATGGCCAGTTTCTCCAAGCGGTCGGTCTTGAGGAAGGAGCGCTCGGAGTGATCGCAGTTGAGGAGAGTGATCTCGCCGACACCTATCTCCACAGCCTTCTCCACCAGCCACTCCATGCGTGAGGGATTCTTGGTGGGGGCGACGGCGAGGTGAATTTGAGGGAGCGAGAGGGAGTGAGAGGGAGTGAGAGGGTTGCTCCACTGCGGTCGCAGGCCTGCAGAACAAGTAGGTGAAAGGGCAATGGCATTGGAGACGACGCAGGCGCGATCGTCGGCCTGCACAATCTGGCAGCGGTAGAGGTTCCCACGGCCGTCGGTGACATTCATCTCGTCGCCCTCGCGCAGTCGCAGCACACGCACCGCATGGCGGCTCTCTTCGGCATCGAGGGTGCAGAAACCTGTGGGGGTTATCTCTTTGCTGTAGAATAGTTGCATATGGTCAGTAGTTAAACTGGTAGTATTGTTTGGTTAAATAATCATTCCGCTAGCCACCACCAGGTGGGCGTCGTTGTCATAGATGGTGGCGTACTGGCCGGCGGCGATACCTTGAATGCGGTCGTCGCTCTCAATTCGTACCAACCCGTCGGGCAGGCGGCTCAGGTGCCCCTGGTGGAATTCGGGCGTGTGGCGGATTTTGAACTTTACTTCTCGTCTCAGAAATTCCTGACAATCCGGAGTTTCTGGCCAGAAGCCGCTGAGTAGGTGGAATCCCATCAGTGTGATTTCTTTCCCGTGGGCGGCATCGGGGTCATAGCCTTGACTCACATACAGCACATTCTCCTCGATGTCCTTTCGTACCACAAACCAAGGGCCTCCGCTGAGGAACAGCCCCTTGCGCTGGCCGATGGTATGGAACCAGTAGCCTTTGTGAGTGCCTAATACCTTACCGGTCTCCAACTCCACAATCTTCCCCTCCTTCTCTCCTAAGTAGCGTTTGATGAAGTCGTTGTAGTTGATCTTCCCGAGGAAGCAGATGCCCTGCGAGTCCTTGCGGTCGGCACTGGGCAGGTGAGCTTCATGCGCTATTGTACGCACCTCGCTCTTCATCATCCCCCCGATGGGGAACATCAAGCGTCGTATCTGGTCGTAGCTGAGTTGCGAGAGGAAGTCGGTCTGGTCCTTGATGGGGTCTTTGGCAGTGGCCAGAAACGCCGTATCGCCGAGGTTGGCAGTACGGGCATAGTGGCCGGTGGCGATGCGGTTGTAGTCCTTCCCACGGCGGTCAACGAAGGCTCCGAACTTGATGAGTTTGTTGCACATCACGTCGGGGTTGGGCGTCAGACCTTTGCGTACGGTCTCGATGGTGTAGGAAACCACGTTGTCCCAGTATTCCTTGTGGAGGTTTACCTCTTCGAAACGGCAGCCGTATTTTTGGGCGATCCACTGCGTGATTTCTATATCCTCCTCGGCCGGACAGTCGATATATCCCTCCTCATCTTCCATCCCGATGCGGATATAGAAAATGTCGGGCGTGTATCCCTGCTCCTTCAGCAGGTGTACCACCACCGAACTGTCCACGCCTCCCGATACCAATGCTGCAATTTTCATATAAAAAGATAACGAAGAAGGGAAAAAAATATTATGGTTGAAAATTTTTTTTCTCCGTATGAAAAAAAAGTTGTAATTTTACGGCCAGAAAATCATGAAAGAAAAACGTTGGATTATTAGAGAAGACTATGATTTAGAGATTGTTGAGAAACTTGCGGCATCGTTGGGCGTTGACAAAAACATCGCTACTCTGCTCGTAGAGCGGGGTGTCACCACGTTTGAAGAGGCACGGCGTTTTTTCCGACCGGGACTGGATCAGATTCACGATCCTTTCCTTATGAAAGGGATGAATGAGGCTGTTGCTCGCATCAACGAAGCCATTCGGCGACAAGAACGCATCATGGTCTATGGAGACTACGACGTCGACGGTACGTCGGCCGTAGCGTTGGTCTATTCCTACCTCAAGGAGCTGGACCAAAATATTGACTTTTATATTCCAGACCGCGAACGCGAGGGTTACGGCATCTCGCAGCAGGGAGTTGACTATGCCCGCGAGACGGGTGTAAAGCTGGTCATTGCCCTCGACTGTGGCATCAAGGCGATGGAGATGGTGGATTATGCCAAGCAGTATGGCATCGACTTCATCATCGGCGACCATCACCTGCCCGGCGACGAAGTGCCGCAAGCGGTAGCCGTCCTTGACCCCAAGCAGGTCGACTGCCCCTATCCCTACAAGGAACTTTCGGGCTGCGGTATCGGATTTAAGATTGTGGAAGCTCACCTCGAGCAGCGCATGGGTGTGCGCCTATGCGACCTCCCCGAGCAACTCGACAGCCACCGTCAGCAGCGTCAGGAAGAGCTGAAACTGAAACTCCTGAAGTATCTCGATTTGGTGGCCGTCTCCATCGCCAGCGACATCGTGCCCATCATGGGCGAGAACCGAGTGCTGGCCTTCTTCGGCCTCCGCGTCCTCAACACCAAACCACGTGCCGGCATCGAGGCTATCCTCAAATACGGACACGTGGACCGTCGCAAAGCCGACTCGGCCGACTCCTCGGATCAGTCCGAGAAGCCGAAGACCGGCTACTTCGAGAAGGAACTCACCATCACCGACTTGGTGTTTCTCATCGGTCCCCGCATCAATGCTGCCGGCCGTATCCGTTCGGCATTCGACTCGGTGCGCCTGATGCTCACCGACGACCCCAATATTGCGCGTCGTCTGGCAGAAGATATCAACAGCTACAATATGGAGCGCAAAGAGCTCGACACCGCCGCCACCGAGGAGGCTAAGCGTCGCATCGACCACGATCCCTTCTACAAGGGACGCCAGTCGTTGGTGCTCTTCGACGAGCATTGGCATCGTGGTGTTGTGGGCATCGTGGCCAGCCGCATCGTCGAGGCCTATTATAAGCCCACCATCGTCTTCACTCGCGGCAGCGACGACCTCATCACCGGATCGGCGCGTTCGATTAACGAGTTCGACGTTCACGAAGCCCTCGAGAAATGTGCCGACCTGCTGGAGCACTTCGGTGGCCACAAGTGCGCCGCCGGTGTCTCGCTGCGTCAGGAGAACATGCGGGCGTTCGTCGACCGCTTCGAGCAGCTCGTACGCGAGGGGATGGGTGCTGAGGAGTCCATCCCGGAAATTGAGATTGATGCCGAGATTGGCTTCTCGCAGATTACACCCAAGTTCCTCCGTATCCTCAAGCAGTTTGCTCCCTTCGGACCTGACAACAACGTGCCGGTCTTTGTCACCCGCGAGCTTGTCGATACCGGCAATGCCCGCATTGTGGGAACAAATCACCTGAAGTTTAACGCCATCCCCATCTCCGAGCGTTCGGCTCCCTATCCTGCCATAGCCTTCCAGATGGGAGAATGCCTGCAGCGTATGCGTACCGACCGTTTCGACCTGTGTTACCAGCTCGAGGAGAACTACTGGCGTGGTCGCACCGAGATACAGCTCAACGTCAAGGACCTTAAGTTTGTGGATTAAAAACAAGGAAGGCCACCTGTTGGGTGGCCTTCCTTATTCATTATTATTTAAAGCAATACCCTATCGTGAGGGTATGGATGTTGATATATTATAGTGATAATAGTATAATTCGCACATAGGAATGCCGTGACGGCTTTTTGTTGTGTGACGATGCAATATTTGGTCAATTCCGTCGTTATTATAATCTATAAATCTCAATAACCATTGCTATGGCCGACGACAAAAAGATTATTTTCTCGATGGTGGGTGTGGGCAAGCTCATTCCGCCCAGCCGTCAGATTCTGAAAGATATATATCTCAGCTTCTTCTATGGGGCTAAAATTGGCATTATCGGCCTCAATGGCTCGGGAAAGTCGAGCCTGATGAAGATTATCGCCGGAGTGGACAAGGACTACCAAGGCGAGGTGGTCTTCTCGCCCGGCTACAGCGTGGGTTACCTCGAGCAGGAGCCTAAGCTCGACGACAGCAAGACCGTCAAAGAGGTGGTGCAGGAGGCTGTGCAGGAGGTTGTCGACCTGCTGAAAGAGTACGACGAGGTGAACAATGCCTTCGCCGAGCCCGATGCCGACTTCGACAAGCTCATCGCCCGTCAGGGTGAGTTGACCGAGTTGTTGGAGGCTCACGATGCGTGGAATCTCGACACCAAGCTGGAGCGCGCCATGGATGCCCTCCGTTGTCCCGACGAGGACCAGCTGGTGGCCAACCTCAGCGGCGGCGAACGCCGCCGCGTGGCCCTCTGCCGCCTGCTCCTGCAGGAGCCCGATATCCTGTTGCTCGACGAGCCCACCAACCATCTCGATGCCGAGAGCATCGACTGGTTAGAGCAGCACCTGCAGCAGTACAAGGGCACTGTCATCGCTGTCACCCACGACCGCTACTTCCTCGACCATGTGGCTGGCTGGATTCTCGAGTTAGATAGGGGAGAGGGCATCCCCTGGAAGGGTAACTACAGCAGCTGGCTGGAGCAGAAAACCGCCCGTTTGGCCATGGAAGAGAAGCAGGAGAGCAAACGCCGCAAGACACTGCAGCGCGAGTTGGAATGGGTGCGTATGGCCCCCAAGGCGCGTCACGCCAAGGGCAAAGCCCGTCTGGCTGCCTACGACCGACTCCTCAACGAGGACGTGAAGGAGAAAGAACAGAACCTCGAGATATTCATCCCCAACGGCCCGAGATTAGGCAATAAAGTGTTAGAGGTCAACGGCGTCAGCAAGGCCTACGGCGACAAACTGCTTTATGAAAATCTTACCTTCTCGCTGCCGCCTGCCGGCATCGTGGGCATCATAGGCCCCAACGGCTGTGGCAAGACCACCCTCTTCCGCCTCATCATGGGCTTGGAAAAGCCCGACACCGGCACCTTCGAGGTGGGTGAGACGGTGAAGATTGGCTATATTGACCAGCAGCATGCCGAGATAGACCCCGAAAAGAGCGTCTACGAGATGATTTCGGGCGGCAATGAGAACCTGCAGGTGGGTGGCCGTTTAATCAACAGCCGTGCTTATATCAGCCGATTCAACTTCAGCGGCACCGACCAAAGCAAGAAAGTGGGTGTGCTCTCTGGCGGCGAGCGTAACCGTCTGCACCTGGCGTTGACCCTCAAGAGCGAAGCCAATGTGCTGTTGCTCGACGAGCCTACCAACGACATCGATGTCAACACCATGCGTGCCCTGGAGGAGGGCTTGGAGAACTTCGCCGGCTGCGCCGTGGTCATCAGTCACGACCGCTGGTTCCTCGACCGCATTTGCACACACATTCTGGCCTTCGAGGGCGACTCGCAGGTCTACTTCTTCGAAGGAGGCTACACCGAGTACGAGGAGAACCGCAAGAAACGGTTGGGCGACGATACGCCGCACAGGATACACTATAAGAAGCTACTCGGATAGTTTTTGGTATTTCTCCACCTCTTTTAGCACATTGTTCACATTCTCGGAGGCCTTGTCCACCTCCTGAGAGGCTTTCGTCTTCTCTTCTTGGCGTTTGGCTATTTTCTCCTCCAACTTCTTGATGTCGGCCTGACAATTGCGGATTTTCTCATTGTACTTCTCTATCTCCTTGGTCTTCTCGGCGATGTCCTCCTGATCCTCTTTGATGTTCTTTTCTATTTTCGCCACTGCCGATTCGGCTGACTCCAGCTTCTTCTGGGCCTTCTTGAGGTTGCTCTGAGCCTCCTCCAATTGGCCGCGGGCCTCGAAACGGTTCACATAGCTCACGAAGCCTTCGAGGAAAGTTTGGGTGTTTGTCTGGACAGACTCCTTGTTCACCGACAGATCGGTAGGAAAGGCGCAGATGGTCACGATGCATTTGTTCTTTCCGTCGCGTTCCACCTTGGTATAGAGGTTGATGGGGAAGGTGGCGATGTCGACGAAGAGTTGGTCAAGACAGGCTGTGTAACCCTCTATCTTTTGGGTTTTCATGTCGGCCTCTTTCAGACGTTGGTTCATGGCATTCTGCACGAGACGCTCTTCTTTCTCAATCTTGATAGAGAATCCTGAAGCACTGACGGGTCCCACCTGAACAGTGACGGACTTCGCGCTTTGACCTTTCACGCCGGCGAACAGCACCAGCACCACTGAAAATAGTAACAGTTTTTTGCTCATTTTTTTATCTTTTTATGGCTTTTTTCAATCTGCAAATATACAAAATAAAATCATAACAAGTGTTAAAATTCGGTGTTAATAATTGTTAAAATAATATGATAACTATTTTGTTGTCAGTGTTTTGTATGATTTGTAAACCTGTAAGTCGCTATAAATCAATACCAACACCGTATCAACACCGTCCTAACACCGTATCAACACCGTATCAAATCCTACCATCGTCAGTGTTGATATGGCGGTGATACGTTAATGGGTTCCTGATATTGTTAAATTATTATTGACGATGATAAGTCATTCTACTAGAACAAGAACGAAATGCATATAAGTGGAAATTTTTTTTGGTAGATTCAAATAATATTTGTAAATTTGCACCTTGAAATTGCAACAATTCCTAAAACATACGAACTATGAGCGAAAAGAGGAAAAAAATGTACGAAGCACCGCAGCTGACGGCGGTGAGTTTTAAGACGGAACGAGGATATGCCAACAGTGTTGATTTGCTTAAAACCCTTGCTATTATTTCAGAAACAACCTACGGTACGGGTGACCAGAACATAGAGGACCGTGGGACGGCCACGAGCTGGACTTGGTAGGGGAGTTGTGAGTTAATAGATAATAGTTAATAGATAATAGTTAAGAATTAAGAGTTAAAAATTAGATATGAATCATAGGTTTTCAATTCTGGCCATCACCACCATGCTTTGCGGCGTGGCGATGATGAGCGGGTGCACGAAGGATGACGCAGACGGCCTCCCCGATGGCTCCATTGAGATTTTCGCCGAGGGGTCGGGTTCAGAAGTTAAAACCACCGTCAACGGCACCTCGGTGAAGTGGGTCGCTGGCGACAAGGTGAGGATCAATGGTGACGAAGGAACGGTTACCCAAGGCTCTGGCAACCACTGGTATGCCGCGAAGGATGGCGGCGGTTCTTTCGTAACAAGCACCGAGTTCAACTCGTTCTATCCCGACATCATTGCCACTGCCGAGGGTGCCGGTAACCTAACAACCACGAGTGCTACGGTGGTCTTTCCGTCGCGCTATGCCAGCTCATTCGACGGCGACAACCAGGTGCTTTCGCTGCCCATGGCCGCCCGCAGCGAGGCTAATGCCACGGGCGTGAAATTCAAGCACCTCAGCGCTGGTATCAACGTGAATGTGAAGAACACTTTCACTAACGACACCGTCTTGTATCTCGACTCGGTGAGTGTGACCTCCGGCAGCGTCAACCTCTGCGGTCAGGCCTCGGTCGGCTTGAGTACCAGCGACGTGCCCACCGTCAGCGCCACGGGCACGGGGTCGAAGACCGTCACCGTCTACTTCAGCAGTCCTGTCGCCCTCGCCGTGAATGCCGAAAAATGTGTCCAGGTGCCTGTGATACCGAGCAGCAGCGACCTGGGGACGGTCACCATCCGCGTCTACACCCATCTGGCACCGGTGACCTACGGCAGCATGGAGGTCTTCACCTACGAGCGCAGCAAGTCCTCGTTCGGCGCGATGGGTCGCAACGAGGTCAAGGCCTCGCCCGAGATAGCCATCGTGCGCGGCGGTGCCAATGTCACTCCTTCTGTCAAGGGAGCCTTCTCCGTGAGCCCCACCACCCGTGTGATCTTCTCGCAGGGCAACCTGCAGTTTGTGAGTAGCGCATGGAGGTTCGCCACGAACCAGTACGACAACGGTGGCCTCTTCACTTGGAACAGCGAAAGCCGCACCATTGGAGGCGCGACCTGGCGCATGATGACCAGCACCGAGTGGGATTATCTGTTATTCGGCCGTAGCGGACCCCGTTTCGCCAAAGCACGCCTGATGGATGAGCACCAAGGCGTTATCCTGCTGCCCGACCATTACGTACACCCCGCGGGGTTGGCAGCCATAGAGGGCGTGAATGAGACGGGCAACGTCAGCTGGAATGCCAACAAATACACCGCTGCCGAGTGGGCACAGATGGAGGCCGCCGGTGCCGTGTTCCTACCAGCCGCGGGATACAGCGGCGGAGCGAGTGGCGCCCAAGGATACTATTGGTCTTCCTCGCCCTACAATAATCAAGCCTACCGATTCTATTTCTCCGAAACAGAGCTGACAGCCTCCAACGCTCAGGACCAGACCTACAGCTGCTCTGTGCGTCTGGTGAAGGAGGCGAATTGATATAATAATGAAATATAATATTTGAGTAATATGAAACATTTTCTACGAGGATTAATGATGGCGGTGCCGCTGGTGGCGGCGCTGCTGATGCCGGTGTCGGCTTATTGTTATAGTTACATGACGGACTCCAGATACTATGACGCTACCGTCACAGCAACAGGGAAGCTACATATCACCATCCCCTTCGAGGAACAGAAATATAGCGGTGCAGGTGGCTACGCCCCAAATGGCAGCTACCTATGGATTCGTATTGGCAATCAGGCCGCCACACCCATTCTCTACTATGAAAATAACGCTGATGTCAGGATCAGGGTGTTGAATGGTATCATCGATGTAACCAACGACAAATACAACTCCCGCCTCACCATCATCAACGATGGACAGAACCATGTCGTCAAGGTGGCGCCCCACTATTACAGTGGTGGAGCGCTTTCCAGCCTTGAGTTCGACTGGTTCCCGTCGGAGGATTTACTACAGGAAACCTTCACGTTGGGGGTCAGCGCCGACCTGATTTTCTACACCGTGGTAGGCGATCAGTCGACTAGTACCTTCAATCATACGCTGGGCACTTTCAGTAACCTCAGCGGCACCAGTGTGCATCCACAGCTGATAGACCCCATCTTCTACACCGCCAGCAGCACGGCCAACGTTGGCAAGGTGGCGGTGCCCTATGTGATTTTCCAGACGCCCCTAAAGTACTACACCTCCTGGAACTCTGCTCAGATTCCTTGCCAGAATCAGAGCGACATGCTCTATGTGCAGCCGCTGGACACCGTGCAGCCGGGCTTTATGATGTATGTGCAGGTGCAAGGCAGGGAGGCCTCCGACACGACGGACGTCATCCGCTGGCTCACCTCCAACAAGGTGGCCATCCCGGCTTATCACAAGATATATAATTTCTGGGTGACCCGTCACTCCTACGAACGCGACGGGCTGTGGTATGAAGACTTTCGCTACAAGGAGCTAAGATGGTATCTGGCCTATCCCCACACCGAGGACATCGTACCCAACGACATGTTCGAGATACAGCGTGCCTACCAGAGCGACTTCAGCGACGCGCAGACCATCGCTATGCTACCCATCGAGTGGGCCGACAGTGCCATGAACAATAAGCTGTTCACTTACGTCGATTCCTCACGTGCGGCATGGCGCAATCCTGTGGAGAACAGCTACACAGTCTATTACCGCGTGCGACGTACATCGTCGGCCATCTGGGGCTGGGAGGGACACGACTACGCCCGTTCGGGCAGTTGTACTCCGTCCCCCGCACCTCGTTTGCCTATTTTCCCCTGCGAAGCTCAAACCTACAAAGCCGATGATAATTTCGCTGACAACCATAAGGTGCATCTGTCCATCAAATTATTCAATAACATTTACGGAAACGGGAGAGACTTCAACAAACGTTACAGATATTCCTATTGGGACGACCATGCTACGCTGTATATCTACAAGATTATGCAGGAGACAGGAGACACCATCCGTATTCCCATATCAGACGATAGCATCCAAGCCTCTATTGACAGGGTATTCTACCATCCTGAACACGATTCTGACAACCCTAGCATCATTCTTCACTATACCGATGTGTTGAACAATCCCTGCATACACTATAAGTACGAACTTGGCGTGGAAAGGAGCGAAGCTACGTTGGAACCACCAGTGTGGACATGGCAGTTTGAACAAGGGTATGATGTAGAAGGCGGCTACAGCCATAATATATCTTTTGTGCGCGATGGAGGCGAAGATCCCTACTACACCAACGCCGGCAACCTTGACGGCCTGGAGGGCACGCATCTGGTGAGCCCCGAATATGTACGCCTCACGTGGGGCATGACCGACGGCGGGGTGGACGAGTTCCTCGTCGAGGCGCGGCCCGACAACGACCCCTCCGCTGCCTGGACCACCCTCGGCACCACCACCAACAGCTTCTGGGTGGACCACGAGGCCGACCCGCAGATTAGCCCCGTGTGGCAATACCGCGTCACCATGAGCTACACCTGTGAGGGCAACACCGTCAGCACCAGCCACGTCACCACCGGCTCGCGCTCGCCCTACGGCCGCATCGCGGGCCGCGTGCACTACGAGGACGGCAGCGGCTGTCCCGGCATCACCGTCACCGCCACGCGTACCGACAACGGCGCCACGGTGCAGGTGGCTACCACCGACAGCACCGGTGCCTACCTCTTCGACAGCCTGCCCTATGGCGGCGATGTGGAATACGCCATCACCCCCACCTCGCAGACCGCCCAGTTCCACTACAACAACACCACCTCGCCCTCGGCCACCATCACCCTCGCGCTGCACCGCTGCATCACCCAGGGGGTGGACTTCGACAATATCTCGTCGGTCCGCTTCACCGGCCGTGTGCTCTTCGAGAACAGCTCGGTGCCGGTGCGCGACGCCTGCTTCCGCCTCAACGGCAACCTGATGCGCTTCGCCAACACGCCGGTGAAGACGGACGCCAGCGGCAATTTCGAGATTCGCGTGCCGCAGGGTAGCGCCTTTACCCTGCAGGTGGTGAAGGAGGGCCACCACTTCAATGGCGACGGTTTTGTGCGCATCAATAACGACAGCCTGATTACCCGCAGCACTCCGCTGGACGGCGTGCGCGTATGGGACGAGACGAAGGTGCGCCTCACGGGGCGCGTCTGCGGTGGATTGGACCAGACGGCGCTGCCCCTCGGCCTCGGCCTTTCGCGCAACAACCTCGGTGACGACCTCAAGCTGGTGCTCGAGCTGGAGGGCGACAACGTAAGCTATGTGGTGCGAGTGCCCAGCGACCTCACCAAGGACACGCTGGAGTACACGGTGCCGCACCTGCTGTATGGCGGGTTTAACGGGGTGGATGGTTTTGACAGGGTGGATACTGTGGGAGAGACGGACGTGCACTACCAGCTGAAGCGTGTGGTGATAGAGCCCGACCCGGCGACGGGCGAGTTCAGTGCCGACCTCTTCCCTGTGCGCTGGAAGATTATCCAGGCCAGTGCCACAGGCTACGCCACCCTCTTCGGCCGTGGTCGCACGGGCGAGGTGCTCGACCTCAGCGGTGCCGCCACCGTGCGCGACACCGTGCGCGAAGCCCCCACCGCTGCCAACGGCTGGGGCGAGCATGCCCGCTACGCCACCAGCAACGCCCACTACAAGCTGACCTACCGCGCCCCCATCACCATCACCTGCAAGCAGCTGAAGTGGGGCATGGAGGTGGACTACTTCGGCGAGCCCACCATCAAGCGCCAGACCATCACCAACGAGAACATCCAGGTGCCCGTGGCCACGAAGCAGGCCGACGGCACCTACCGCTACCTCTTCGGCGCCCCAGTCTTCGAGAGCGGCACATACGACTTCCGCGCCTACGCCCACGAAGACTATTACTACAACAACGACCCCAACGGCATCCCCGACGAGGTACGCATCAAGGGCGGCACTCTCAAGATATACAACGGCATGCACGAGAACGAGAACGCCAACACGCAGGTGATGAGCAAGGAGCTCGACACCCTCGGCAGCGCTGACTTCACGATCCCCATCGACTATGTATCCTTCGTGCGTAGCGACACCAATGTGCAGCGTGTGCTCGACCTGTCGGTGGAGAGCGAGGGCGAGTTTGTGGAGCAGCAGGCCGTGCGCGGCTACGTCACCGGCTACCGCAAGACCGACGCCGACGTCATCACCTCGACCCACGGCACCATCCAGCTGCTCGACGTGCTGCGCGACCCGCCGGGAAGCAACTCCAGCGCCTACATCGAGAGCGGCGCCGAGTACTCGTACAGCTACACCTACGACTTCCAGTTCAAGTTCGGCCTTGAGTTCGGTCTCACCCTCGGCACACAGGCCAAGACCGTTATGGGTGCCTTCGTTGGCATGGGCGCCGGCACCTTCTTGGGACAGAACATGGATTTTAGCACTACCTACGACTTTACCCTACCTATCACCAGTAGCTACAACTACAAGCACCAAGGCAACTACACCTTCAAGACTGCCGAGCGCATCAGCACCAGTAGCGACCCCTACTATGTGGGACAGGACGCCGACGTCTATATCGGCGCGGTACAGAATGTCTACTTCCGCCGCGTGGATGCCGTGCAGCCGCTCGACTCGGTGACCTACAGCGCCCTGGGCGGCAGCAGTGCCAACGGCTCCATGCAGACCGTGGGAGAGGGCGTGGACACCAACGGCAACAAATACTATCTGGTCATCGGCAGCGAGCTGGAGACGGGTCCCTACCTGAACTCCACCTTCGCCTACACCCACAGCCATATCCGCGACAACCTCATCCCGCAGTTGACGCACCAGCGCGACGCCCTGCTGCTCACCTGCGACAGCGCCACGGCGCAGGCCACCGCCGACGCCCGCGGCACGCAGGTCTATTGGAGCCGCGTCAGCCCCGACGACGAAAACTGGGCCTGTGAAGACTACTACCTGCCCATGCGCCCCACCGGCTCATCGAATCTCTATACCGACGAGGTGGCCAGTCTCAATAAGCGCATCGCCGACTGGGTCCAGCTCCTGTATCAGAACGAGGCCGAGAAGGTGGCTGCCATCCACCAGCACCAGCACGACTCAGTGGCCACCTATTCCGTCAGCGGCCCCCTCACCATCTCGCGCAGCGAAAACTACTCCTATAGCAATGCCTACCACGTCTATTGGGACTACCCGGGCTTCGGTGTGGGCACCGGCGACCTTATTGGCAACATCGCCAACGCCTTTGCCAAACCCATCGTTAATCTCATCAGAAACGCTTTTACGAAAGTACGCAACAATGCACAGGGCGAAAATGGCATCAACCCGCTCCTGGTCGGTGTCAACGCCCCCGGCTCGGCCACCAAGTTCTCTCTGACGCCCATCATCGACTTCAACTTCGGACGCGACCCAGTGAGGAGTCTCTCGCACACCCGCGAGATAGGCTTCACCCTCGCTCCCGACGAATACAGCAACATGGATGTCAGCATCTAC
>JAEEGL015347296.1_pt1 | contig 43457 bp, 35 predicted proteins | sample 9134231 | NCBI WGS metagenome assembly JAEEGL01 (sample SAMN16246548, study PRJNA631951) | gut metagenome | biome: gut microbiome; feature: rumen; material: fiber-attached | host: Bos | place: Iran: Karaj | collected 2018-10
AGATGTGCATGCCCGGCGATAACGTTGAGATGACCATCGAGCTCATCCACCCCATCGCTATGGAGCAGGGTCTTACATTCGCTATCCGCGAAGGTGGCCGTACAGTAGGTTCAGGTAAGGTTGTTTCCATCATCGAGTAATCCAAACAACTTAAAACATCTTCAAAGGCTGCAGGGAAACTTGCAGCCTTTTATTTTTGCCTCAAAAGAGACTTTTGGAACAGCTTTTCCCGGTATCGCCGGAATTTAGCTTTAATGCTAAAAACTTCACGAAACGTGTTGCAAACTGTCATGTATTATGCTATAATCGTAAAAAGAGTCGCACAATGGCGGGAAACGTTGTGACGATTGTTATTTATTTGAAAATGTAAGGGTTTACAAAATGTCCAAATCTCAAATGACAATGAAGAAAAGATCACAGATATGTATCGTGGTCATGATCGCCGTACTTCTTGCAAGTACAGTGTTGTTTATCGTTCATTTTCAGGTCCTCAGAAATCTTAATGATAAAAAGGAAAGACTTATTGTTACGGGCGGGTCCGCAGTTGAGATCAGAATGGTCGAAAATGAACTCCAACGGGTCGAAAACACTGTTGTTGTCGCCGCGATCATAGGTATCAACCTGTTTCTTGTCAATGCCGTTCTTGCATTTGTTTTCCACAGGTCTTCCGTCAAGGGTGATAAAACGACCGAGATAATGAAGTCATCCATGCAGATATGCATAATCAGCATGGTAGCGCTTTTTATTGCAGGTTCCGTTTACCTTGGCATCAAATTTTTCCGTCTGAATGAAAAACATATCGAGTACACCAATATGATCCAAAGCGGGATATCGCCGGCGGATCCTGAATTGGTGCAGTTTGCTGAGGAGATATCCCGCGGAGAAAGAAGGGTGTTCATCTTTGCGGTAATCCTTGCCGCTATAGTAGTGGGAGATTCCATAGTTGCCTTTATCTTCACAAGAGTAAGGCTCAACCAGACCCGGGCAATGGTGTATAAGATCGCCTATGAGGATGAGGTCACCGGTCTTCCGACCAAGGCAAAGCACCGTTCCGATCTTGAGGAGTTCTTTAAGAAGCCACGCAGTCCGAGAGCTTATGTTTCCCTTGATATCTACAATTTCAAGTACATTAACGAGATGTACGGCTATGTTTTCGGCAACTATGTCCTGCGTTATGTTGCCGACGAGATCAGAAAAACGCTTAAATCCGATGAGCTGTTTGCACGCACAGGCGGTTCGCATTTTGGCCTGCTGCTGCGTTACGATACTGATGAGGCTTTAAGGGACCGTATCCTTGACTGGTATGAGAAGATCGGAAAGGTACGCACCAAGGAGCGCGCAAACGTTGTTAATATCCAGTTTACCGCAGGTGTCTACAAGATTATGGATAAAACGGTGGATCCGGTACGTGCGCGCGAATGCGCAAACGTTGCGAGAGAGAACGCGCCTCATCATTACGACAACACCATCGAATTTTATGATACAAAGCTTCAGGAGCAGCAGGCATCCCGTGCCGAAATGGAGTTTGAGAGCTCAAAAGCGCTTGAAGACAACGAATTTGTTGTGTTCCTGCAGCCTAAATACTCAACTTCAAGTGAAAAGATAGTCGGCGCGGAGGCACTTATCCGCTGGAAGCACCATTCCAAGGGGCTTATCCCTCCCAATGACTTTGTACCGCTTTTCGAGTCGAACGGCTTTATCGTAAAGATCGATTTCTTTGTGCTCGAAGAGGTTTGCAAGTGCATTAAGAAATGGATCGAAGACGGGGTTGAGCCGGTCGTTGTATCCGTTAATCTTTCGAGAGTCCACCTTTATGACGGAAACCTTGTCGAGCAGCTTGTGAGCATTGTGGATAAATATGATGTTCCTCACAATCTGATCGAATTTGAGCTGACCGAAACGGTGCTCTTTGAAGAGCTCGAATACCTGATCGAAGTTATGAACAAGCTGAAATCCGCAGGATTTATCCTGTCAATGGATGATTTCGGATCCGGATATTCATCATTGAACATGCTGAAACGTCTGCCTGTGGATGTCTTAAAGCTTGACAAGGGCTTTATGGACAATTTCCGGAGCGACGAACCCGACGGAAGAGATAAGGCGATCATCTCGCACGTTATACTTATGGCGAAGGATCTTAATATGGAGGTACTTGCAGAGGGCGTGGAGACCGAGATGCAGCAGAAATTCCTTAAGGATTCGGAGTGTGATATGATCCAGGGATATTATTATTCAAAGCCCATATCCATCGCGGATTTCGACCTGCTGTTCAGGGGCAGACAAAAGTTCGCACAGGAACGATAGTGTTTTTTGTATAGTTTGCACAAAAGGGAAAATTGAAACGAAAGTTGTAGACTGAAATTGTGGATAACTTAGTGAAGCGGCTTCACCTTGTGGATAAAAGATGCCCTTAAAATGTGTTATCTGCGGGTTTATCCACATTATCCACAATTTTTACCCACTATGGTCGAACAAATTAACTGTCAATAGTGAAAGTTTGTTTTGTTGAGAATGTAAAATCTGCGTGAAAAGCCCCTTTTTTGCGAAATACTCTTGACAAAATTACTTTCGTAAAATTGCAAATAATTTGTGAAAATATCAAAAATCTTTTGTGGATAATTATTTGTTTCAGCAAATACACTTGAAAAAATCGAAAAACCATGCTATAATTATTCTCAAGCAACGGTACCTTTTGTTGCAATACAGCCGTAAAGGAGTTGGTGTTTATGAAGTTTGTTATAACAGGCAAGAACATTGAGGTTACAAAGGCTTTAAGAGAGATCATCGAAGAAAAGATTGGGAAGCTTGAAAGGTACTTCTCAAGCGATACTGAGGCAATTGTCACCTTGAGCGTCCAGAAGGAACACCAGAAGATCGAAGTAACAATCCCGGTAAAAGGTTCTATCATACGGGCAGAGCAGGAAAGCTCGGATATGTATGCAGCCATAGATCTTGTAGAGGAGATCATAGAAAGGCAGCTTAAGAAATATAAGAACAAGATAATCGAATCGAAACAGGATGTTGACAGTTTCTCGAAATCCTTCTATGAGGCAGAGAATATTGATGATGATACTATTGAGATCACAAGGGTCAAGAAATTTGCCGTAAAACCCATGGATCCCGAAGAAGCCTGCATACAGATGGAGCTCCTCGGACACAGCTTCTATGTATTCCGTAACATGAAGACCGACGAAGTAAATGTTGTTTACAAGCGCAAAGGAAAGTTCAATTCCTACGGTCTCATCGAACCCGACAATTTCTGATAACAGAACAGTACAGAAGAGAGGGCGCAGCCGGTAACGGCTGCGCCCTCTTCTTTTGCGTCAGCGGGGGCGTTTCCCGGTGACTTATTTGTTTTCCGCGGTGAGTCAGTTGAGATCGCATCCCGGTGACGCATTTGTTTTCCGTCGGGATGCCCCGCAGCACGGCCACGAGCGAGGCTTCCGTAGGGAGCCGCAAGTTCGCTCCGGATGCGACGCGCGTTCCGCGCAGCGGACGAGGGCCATGCCCCGAGAGCGCCAAAGCATCCGCAAAAAGCGACTTGCGGCGAGTAGGAAACGAGCCGTAGTGCAAGGCGGTATCCCGACGGAAAACAAAAAAAGAGTCACCGAGAAACGACCCCGTTGACTCAAACAAAAAGAGTCACCGGGAAACGACCCCGCTGACTCATTTATGCTGTCAAATATTCAATCCTTCAGTCTCTTTGGCGCCTGTCATGAGGTTCATGCACTGTATTGCCGCGCCGGAAGCACCTTTCCCGAGGTTGTCGAAACGCGCGGAGATTACGGGCCTTTCGTCGTTACCGTAGATAAGGATCTCCATGCCGTCATAGCCCTTAAGGGTGTTTACAGGCAGAAAATTGCTTGCAACAAGTTCATTTCCTTCGGGAAGAACCCTGATAAACGGCTTTTCTGCATAATATTCCTCAAAGTACTGCTGAAGGTCCTTTAAGGAGACGGATCTTGTGAACATACCCTTGTGAAGCGGAACAGTAACGAGCATTCCGCAGTAAAAATCGCAGATGTAAGGCAAAAATGCAGGCTCGTGCTCAAGTCCGGGGATTGCCTTCATCTCTCGCAGATGCTTGTGCGCCTGCGCAAGAGCGTACTGCCGCGGTGAGCAGAGCGGGTCGGGATCGGTAAGGCTGCGCGTTTCTTTGTCTTCGTATGTAGCGATAGCTTTTTTCCCGGCGCCGCTGTAGCCCGATATCGAAGTGCAGGAAAGCAGGGCATCTTTCGGAAGGAGGCCGCCTGCAACAAGCGGGTAAACAACGGAAATAAAGCCCGATGCGTGGCAGCCGGGAACAGCAACGCGTTTGCCGTTTATTATCCCTTCCCTGTGAGCGGCGGAAAGCTCCGGGAAACCGTAATTCCAGCCGGGAAGCGTTCTGTGAGCCGTAGAGGCATCTATTATCTTTGTGTCCGGGTTTTCAACATAGGTGAGAGCCTCTATTGCCGCTGCGTCCGGCAGGCAGAAGAAGGTTATATCCGACTCGTTGATCTTTTCCTTTACCGTTGCCGCATCTTTACGCAGCTCAGAAGGGATGGGGATTATCTCGACATCATCCCTGCCGTTGAACCTTTCAAGTATCCGAAGGCCCGTAGTGCCCTCGGAACCGTTTATAAAAACCTTTGTTTTACTCATTCCGAATCCTCCCGGTGTATGATAAAAGTATTGATTTTTAGGCATAAAAATGGTTTAATTATGAATAGATATTCTATGCAAAACCACCATCTTTGCATATAATAACAAAAGTTATCTCAAAAATCAATTTATACTTGGAGGTAAAAGGGTTGGCTAAGATAGTAATGGGTTATTGGGATTGCCCAAGCTGCGGCAGGACGGTAAAAGGAAACCTGAGAAACTGTCCCGGCTGTAATGCGGCAAGAGGCGCAGACGTAAAGTTCTATACGAAAGACGTTGAGTTCCTTTCCGAAGAAGAAGCCGCAAAGATCGGCACCGAGCCCGACTGGCTCTGTGATTACTGCGGCACCTACAACAATGCGAAGAACACGCACTGTCAGAGCTGTAACGCGGTAAGGAGCAACGATACAAAGGATTACTTTGAGCAGAATACGGATAAAGACCGTGTTCACGAGAAAGATACTTCGAAATGGGAATGCGCATACTGCGGAGCACAGAACCCGCAGGATGCCGATCACTGCTTAAGCTGCAAGGCTGCCCGTTCCGAAAAGGTTAAGGAAGAGGAAAAGAAACCGGCTCCTAAAAAGAAACTTGTTTGGCCGTGGGTACTCCTTGTCATCGCGCTTATCGTTATCGGTGCGTTTATAATAAGGAACAAGACAAGAAACGCAACTGCCACCGTCAATGCGATCTCCTATACTTCAAAAGTTTACTTTGAAGAGCTTGCGCCGCGGGAATACGATACCGATGACCGGTCAAAGATCCCGTCCGACGGCACATTCCTGCGTACCGAGACGAGGACCGTCAAGGTTCCCGTACCGACGTTAAAGGATCTTGGAAACGGCGCCTTTGAAGAAGTCATAGAGGATCAGGATCAGGAAGTGACCTTCTATGTTTACACCGTTCTCGACTGGCAGGAGGTAAAGAAACCTCTTGAAACAAGCGGAACCGGTAAAATACCTTCATACGTAGATCTTTCGGGGGACAGCTCAAAGCGCGAGCTTCGCCGTGAGGTCACCTTCTATGTGGATGTCATGGAAGCTGACGGAAGCAATAAAAAATATTATATATACGAATCGGATAAGGATCTGCTGAACAAACTTGAGATCGGCGGAAGCTACCAGGTTAAAGTGAACGGATCCCGTCTGATGAGCGTGGAATGAGGAAGATATGAAATTCAGCGAAATGCCTTATACTAGACCGGACCTTGACGAATACAAGGCGGAATTTGAAAAGCTCATTGCGGCCTTAAAAGCGGCAAAGTCCGGCGAAGAGCAGTTTGAAGTACACAAAAAGTATTACAGCCTCTATAAAAAATGGCTGACAGCCTCGGTGCTTGTGGAGATCAGACATTCCATCAACACCGAAGACAGCTTCTATAAGGGCGAGCAGGACTTCTTTGATGAGAACGGCCCTGTGTTCAATGTGCTCCTGAACAATTACAGAAAAGAGCTTTATGAGTCCCCTTACAGGGAATATCTTGAGGAAAAGATCGGCAAAGTGGCCTTTAAGAACATCGAGCTTTCGCTCAAAGCTTTTGATGAGAAGCTGGTTCCGCTGATGCAGGAGGAAAATAACCTGGTGACGGGCTACGAAGGTCTTCTTGCATCCGCAAAGATCGACTGGGACGGCGAAGTGTTAAATCTCTCAATGCTTGGAAAATATATGACTTCCGAGGATCGTGACACAAGGATCCGCGCGTGGAAAAAGAACGCGGAGTTCTTTGAGGCTCATGCCGGCGAATTCGACGAATTCTATGACAAGCTCGTAAAGAACCGTACGGAACAGGCAAAGATGCTTGGCTTCAAGGATTACACCGAGCTCGGATATCTTCGCATGCAGCGAAACGATTATGGCGTAAAAGAAGTAGAGGCCTTCAGGGATCAGGTAAAGAAATACCTTGTTCCGCTTGCTGAAAAGCTCCATGACGAAAGACGTGAGCGCTTAGGCCTTGACAAGCTCCTGTACTATGATGAAAAAGTAAACTTTAAGAACGGAAATCCCGCTCCCACAGGCACTCCGGACGAGATACTGTCGGAAGGAAAGAAGATGTATTCCGAGCTGTCGCCCGAGACAAAGGAATTCATGGATTTCATGACGGAAAACGAGCTCTTTGACGTTTATGCACGCAAGGGCAAACGCACCGGCGGCTTCATGACTTACCTTCCCGATTACGCTTCTCCCTTTGTTTTTGCCAACTTTAACGGGACAGCGGGTGATGTGGACGTTATAACACACGAGTGCGGACATGCCTTCCAGGGCTATCTTTCAGGCAAGGATCCGATACTTGAGCACAGCGACATCACAATGGAAACGGCCGAGACCCACTCCATGTCAATGGAATTCTTCACAGAACCGTGGATGGAGAGATTCTTCGGTGACAGGTACAAGGATTATATAACCATGCATCTCGAGGAGGCTGTCACTTTTATCCCCTACGGCTGCATGGTGGACGAATTCCAGCACATTGTTTATGCAAACCCGGGAATGACACCTGCGGAACGCAAAGCGGCCTGGAGAGGCCTTGAGAGAGTTTATAAGCCGCATCTCGATTATGAGGGCTGCGAATACCTCGAAGCGGGCGGATTCTGGCAGCGCCAGCACCATATCTACTCCCTGCCTTTCTACTACATAGACTACTGTATCGCCCAGACGGATGCGCTGCAGTATAAGGTATGGATGGACCGCGATTACAAGGCTGCGTGGAAGAGTTACCTTGAATTCTGCTATCTTTCCGCGTCAGGGTTCTTCAGCGACATGATAAAACAGGTCGGATTAAAGAGTCCCTTTGAAGCGGGCTGCTTAGAGGAGATAGCCAAAGGTATAAGTGAAAAGCTTAAGAATCCGGGAGGCACCAAATGAGTTACGCAGATGAGGTTTTTATCAGGACATGCAAGGATATCCTCGAGAACGGCTCGGATACAAGAGGCGAAAAGGTGCGCCCTCACTGGGCTGACGGGACTCCGGCATATACCGTTAAGAAATTCGGAGTCGTAAACCGTTACGATCTTTCGAAAGAATTCCCTATCGTAACACTTCGCAGAACTGCCATCAAGACCTGTATCGACGAGCTTCTCTGGATCTGGCAGAAAAAGTCCAACAACGTTCATGACCTCGGAAGCCATATCTGGGATTCCTGGGCAGACGAGACGGGAAGCATAGGCAAGGCCTACGGCTACCAGCTCGGCGTGAAGCATAAATACAAAGAGGGAATGTTTGACCAGGTGGACCGCGTTCTGTACGACTTAAAGAACAACCCGTACAGCCGCAGGATCATGACGAACATCTATGTTCATGCGGATCTTAGCGAGATGCATCTGTACCCCTGCGCATACAGCATGACCTTTAATGTTACAAAGGGCGAGAACGGCAGGCTTAAGCTGAATTCGATCCTTAACCAGCGTTCAAACGACATGCTGGCCGCAAATGCCATGAATGTATGCCAGTATGCCGTACTTACGCATATGATGGCGCAGTGCTCCGGAATGGATGTTGGCGAATTTGTCCATGTTATCGCGGATGCACATATCTACGACAGGCATATCCCCATAGTAAAAGAGCTTATTGAGCGCCCGATGTTCCCGGCGCCGGCCTTTAAGCTCAACCCCGATGTGACCGATTTTTATGCATTCAAACCCGAAGATTTTATCCTTGAGAATTATCAGTTCGGGCCAAAGGTTGAGAACATTCCGGTCGCTATCTGAAGACAGTATGAAAAATGAGTCACAGAGAAACGACCCCGGTGACTCAAAATACAAAAAAACAAGCCATGATGCCGGCTGTCCGGCATCATGGCTTGTTTGATAAGTAACTGTCTTAAAAAGCAAGCCTGTGTGCGGTCTAAAGCCCGAAGCGGCTTAATAGGCTACCATATCGTCCTTTGGCCCTTCTTCGTGCTGCTCGTTGCCGTTCGGAACTTCAAAGTGCTCGCCTTCTCCGTTCTCGTAGTATCCGGGATTGTGCACAGGGCACGGGTCCGCCTGCTCGCCGTATGGAACAAGGAACGGCGTGTCCCAGGTCTCTACACGTACTATCTTCTTGACGATATTCCCGTCTTCATCCTTTGTGACATTGGGATTCAGCTCGTCGGGAAGCTCTGTGCCGACATAGGCAACACCCTTCTGTTTGGCGAGCTTTAACAATGCGTCAATGGGGATATAGACGCGTTCCTCTTTTTTCAGGAGCACCATTTCGGTAATGGAGTCTGTAGGGCATTCTGCCGACGCGATATGTCCGGAGTCGTTGCAGATCCGCACTCTTACATGGCAGTCGCATTTTTCCGTCGGAACGGTACCCTTTGCGAAATATTCTTCGTAAATGCAGTTGCCGCCGACATATTGGTCACAAAGCCCGGGAACGGCAAGCTTGCCGCACTTGTTGCAGACTGTTGCTTTAACGATCGAATCCGGCATCTCGAATTCCTGATAAGGAAGCCTTAAGGTCGCATGGATCTCTTCCATGACCTGACGCCAGATCTTCTGCTGGTAAGCGGTATTCTGCTGAGGGAAGTTGTTGTCAAAGCCCGTCCAGATACCTGCGGTGTAGTAAGGAGTAAAACCTACAAACCAGAGATCGTTTGCTTTAGAGGAAGTACCGGTCTTGCCGGCAACCGGCATCGTGTAATTTAAGAATCCAAGCTTGCTGCCTGTACCTCTCGTGATAACATCCTGCATCGCGCTCGTAAGAAGCCACGCCGTTGAAGGCTTTATTACCTGGGTCTTTACAGGCTCGTTTGAAAGTATCAGTCTTCCTTCGTGGTCATATACCTTTGTATAGAAGATAGGTGTCTGGTAAACACCTTTGTTTGCGATGGTGGCATATCCTGCGGTAAGTTCGAGGTTCGTTACACCGTCGGTAAGACCGCCGAGAGCAAGGGGAAGAGCAATGTCCGAATAGGTAACGCCGTCAACCACTTTTGATTCGACAAGCGTTGAGAAACCGAGTTTTTTGAGGTAGTTGAACGAAAGCCTCGGACCGATCCTCTCAAGGAAACGTACAGCGCATACGTTCATGGAATCGTAGCAGGCCTGGCGCATGGTCATGAGACCGTGGTAGCCGTTCTTGTACCAGTTGATGACTTCCTTGTAGGTGCCGGGATATACAAACTGCGAGTCATCCACTACGGATGCAAGAGTCTGTCCGCCGCCGTCAAGCGCGGGAAGGAAGGATGCGAGCACTTTGAAGGTCGAACCTACCTGGCGGACCGTATTCGTTGCGCGGTTAAGGACACGGCTTGCAGTCTTGAGACCGCGCCCTCCGTAGATCGCAACAACATGACCGTTGTTATGGTCCAGGATGACCATGGAGCTTTGCGGCTGGGGAGTTATCACCCTGCGCTCTACGGCTTTGTCGCCCTCCTCCATTACAGAGGCCTTAAATTCATCACAGCGGGCATTAAGCTCGTCGGAGCTTAAGCACAGCTCCGTCATGCCGACCCATGAGCCGTTCTCGTGGTAGTAGAGATGCTGCAGGTCGGGATATTCCTTGAAATATTTGAAAAGGTCGCTGATATGATAATGTATGAGCGAGCCGTCCGCTTTGTAGATCGAAAGTGCATAAGTCAGCTCATAGTAAGAACCGGAGCCGAATTTGGGGAACAGGTCCTCGTCTGTATAAGCCTTGTCAAGGATCTTCTGGACAGTGGGATCCTGAGTTGTATAAACCGAAAGACCGCCGGAAAAGATGAGGTTGTTGGCCTCTTTTTCGGTGTAGCCGAGCCTTGTCTGGAGGTCTGAGAGAAGCTGCTCTATAAGCTCATCGGTAAAATAGCTGTTCGGAAGCTTGTCGGAAGAAGATACCTGCTTCTGGATCTCGGCGATCCTCTCGTAAACGGGATCATCGAGCGCTATCTCGTATTCCTCGCGCGTGCAGTAGCCCTGGTTGAACATCTCTTCAAGAAGCTCCGTGCGGTATTTCGCGTTGCTCTCGGGGTAACGCACGGGATTACGTCTTGTGGGAGAGTAGGCTATGGGGGCGAGCACGCATGCTTCGGACAGCGTGAGCTCGGATACGTCTTTTCCGAAATATCCGTATGCGGCCTGCTTGATACCAAAGTTTCCGTTGCCGAGGTTGATGGTGTTTAAGTAAAACTCAAGGATCTCGTCCTTTTCGTACATATTCTCGGTCTGGATGGCAAGGTACTGCTCCTGGACCTTACGTGTGATCTTTGCGACAACGTCGTTCTCGTCACCGCCGCCGAAGAGCTTGTTCTTAAGGAGCTGCTGGGTGATCGTACTTCCGCCGTAATCAAAGGATCGGGTCCTTAAGTCAGATACGATGGCACGCATGATGCCCTGGACGTCGATGCCCTTGTGCTCGTAGAAACGGGAATCCTCTTTTGCGATGAAGGCATAGCGGACCATCTGCGGAATATCGTCGATATATGCGTACGAACGGTTGGCTTCGGAGCCGTAGAGCGTGTCGCACACAGTGCCGTCGGCATAGTAGATGGTGGTCTTGAATGCCGTCGGACGAAGATCAAGGTTCACGAGGGAAGGAGAATTGCTCACAAGGCCTCTTATAGCGCCTGCGGCGGCATATCCGCCGATGATGCAGACTGATACGATCGCGATGACAACGAGGCGGAATGCGAATACCGCTCCCTTCATAGCGATCTTTTTCGGCTTTGACTTAATGTACATTTGCTTGTCTATAACGCCGTATTTACTGAAATCCATGTTGCCTCCGAATTATTAATCATCAAAAAGATAGCTTTTTCCGTCGCTCTCAGCGTAATAACCGTTTTCAAGAGCTGTTATCACCGCTTTGCCAAAGGTCTGGTCGAGAAGCTTTTCCGTAAAGTCCTTCTCGTTTCCGGGAGTCACGAACACCGTTGTGAGAACGTCATCCGCGTATTCCGTGTTAAGGAGCGGGATGCTGCGTTCGCAGGCAAGATACCGGATCTTGCCGAGAGCGTTGTAATCCGACTTTATCAGGAGACGCCTTCCGTAAAGCTTGGTGATGACGCTGCTGTTTTCAAGCCCCGCCTTTACCGCGTCGGTGTAGGCCCTTACAAGCCCGCCCGTGCCAAGGAGGATGCCTCCGAAATATCTTGTCACCACAACAGCCATGTTATGCAGCCCACTGTTCATGCACACGTCAAGCATGGGCTTCCCGGCAGTCCCGGAGGGTTCGCCGTCGTCCGAAAACCGTGTGAGGGACGGATCGCGCCCGATAGTATAGGCATAGCAGTTATGTCTTGCGGTGCGGTTTGCCTTTCTTACTTCTTCGATGAATGCCAGGGCTTCCTCTTCATTTGATACCGGCGCGACCGTTGCGATAAACCGGGATTTCTTTTCGGTTATCTCCCCGGTGCCGCCTTTCAGTATGCATTTGTAATCGGATTTGCTCATTCGTATTCCCCGGCGTTTCAAAAGTTGCAAAAATGACAAATCTTTGGTATGATGGTAAATGTATCGAAAAACGCGCAGAACTTTGCGTGTCTTTCGCTGCCATCTAAACATTATAGCATTTATCCGACATAAAATCAAGTCGGCATAAAACGGGGGCTTATGGACCTTTTTGAATATATGCGGGAACAGAACAACGAGAAGGAATCGCCCTTGGCGTCACGCTTAAGGCCAAGGACCTTAGAAGAGGTCGTGGGACAGGAACACATCATAGGCGAGGGCAAGCTCCTTTATCGCGCCATAAAGGCGGATAAGCTTACTTCCGTCATATTTTACGGGCCTCCCGGCACCGGGAAAACGACGCTCGCAAAAGTTATAGCAGGTGCCACGAGCGCGGATTTTGTAAAGCTTAACGCAACAACCTCCGGGAAGAAGGATATGGAGGAGGTTACGGAAAAAGCCGCACAGACGCTTGCAATGTACGGCAGGCGCACGATCCTTTTCATTGATGAGATACACCGCTTCAACAAGAGCCAGCAGGATTATCTTCTGCCGTTTGTTGAGGAAGGGACTGTTATCCTGATAGGCGCAACAACCGAAAACCCGTATTTTGAAGTTAACAGGGCGCTGTTGTCCCGCTCGATAGTTTTTGAGCTCGCCCCGCTCTCGAAGGAGAACATCCTGACCATACTTAAGCGTGCGGCTTATGATACCGAGCGCGGAATGGGAGTGTATGATCCTTCGGTTGACGAAGATGCTCTTGAATTCCTTGCGGACATGGCTGACGGCGACGCGCGGCGGGCAATTAATGCGCTCGAGCTCGGGATACTTACCACAAAGCCCGGCGAAGACGGCAAGATACACATAACAAAGGATATAGCTGCGGAATGCATAAGGCGCCGGATCATGAAATATGACCGCGATGGCGACAACCATTACGATACGGCTTCCGCATTCATAAAAAGCATGCGCGGGTCGGATCCTGACGCAGCGGTCTTCTACCTTGCGCGCATGCTGTATGCCGGAGAGGATCCGAAATTCATTGCCAGGCGCATGATGATATGTGCCTCCGAGGACGTTTCGAACGCCGATCCGAACGCTCTTGTGGTAGCAACGGCAGCGGCGCTTGCAACAGAACGAGTGGGGCTTCCCGAGGCGCAGCTCATACTTTCCCAAGCAGCGACCTATATCGCGACTGCACCAAAGAGCAATTCGGCATGTGTTGCGATAGAACGTGCCACGCAGTATATTAAAGATCACGGTGCGGGGGCTGTTCCGCCACATCTTCAGGACGCTCATTACAGCGGCCATGAAAAGCTCGGACACGGCCTCGATTACGTATATCCCCACGATTTCGAGGGCCATTACGTGAAACAGCAGTACCTGCCCGACGGCATGGAGGATCAGCGTTTTTATGTCCCGGACGGACAGGGCTATGAAAAGGTGATAGGAGAATACTTAAAAAAGATAAGACCGGAGAAGTTTTAGGGTAAGGCCCGGTCACGGAGGTTAAGTTTGAAAGTAAACTTTCAAACAGCGCATTTGTGCTGCGTGATCCTCGCACAAATGCAACCATTAGCTGCTCGCTGCACTCGCAGCATGGAGGTTAAGAATGAAAGTCAAGAGAATCCTGGCAATAGGCGGGATCGCGGTTTTACTTGGGTTTTATGTTGCAGCACTCATCGGCGCAATAATCGGCAGGCCAAACCTGTTCATAATCGCGCTCTACGCCACTTTCGTGGTGCCCGCGGTAACATATGCGCTGATAATGCTTTACAAATGGACCCACAAGGACGGCGCGATAGATAAGCTGCAGGCAGATGCGATGAAAAAGGAAGCCATAAGATCCGAAGAAACCGGAACAGGCACGGAAAACGAAGCAAAAGTCCGGGGCGGAGAAAAAACGGAAAACTAATCAAAAAGGAGAATGATCATGCATTATCGTTACCAGACACAGGGAACCTGCTCAAGGTTCATAGATTTTGACATTAATGACGGCATCGTGACAAATACCGTATTCGAAGGCGGCTGCAACGGCAACCTTAAAGCGATCTCAAAGCTTACAAACGGTATGAGCGCGGATGAAATAAACAAAGTGCTCCTCGGGAACCTTTGCGGTCCGAGAAACACTTCGTGCGCGGATCAGTATGCAAAAGCCGTAATGGCGGCAAAGGAAGAGGAAGCAAGGCAGAACGCCTGACTTGCCCGGTTATCTCTTTTCCTGCCTGTAAATGAGGAATTCGATATATTCGTGCAGAAGAGCCAGGGATTCGGGGCTCAGCTTCTGGTAGTTGTTGAAGAATTCTACAATATCCTTGTCAAGGACTTCACCGCCTATGGGAAGATAAGCTTCTGTAAGCCCGAGCAGGTAATCGCAGGACACATCAAAATATTTTGCAAGTGACACAAGCTTCTCGAGAGAAGGTTCGTTCCTGCAGGATTCGTAGTTTGAGATGGCAGTTGGCTTTAAGTTCAGCATCTGCGCGAGCTCACTCTGTGTCAGGCGGTTTCTCTGGCGCAATTGTTTTAGTCGGACATTGAATTTCATGTTTTGTATCCTCGTTTCACTTTTTATGTGATAATTCGCTAAAAACGAAAATAATTGATAAGTGCTTGTATTATACGAAAAAACAAGCCAAATGTCAATATAAAACTGCCCAAGGGAGGTGCCCGATGGAACTTGAAACCCTGTTCAGACTACTGATCAACAGCAGCAGAGAGGCATATTATGTTTTCAACAGAGCCGGGGAGATAATCGAAGCAAGCGCGACAGCCTCGAAAGAAACGGAATATGAGGATTTTGCGGGTGTAAATATCAGCTCGGTATTTCCCGCACTTGTGGAGATAAAGGACGGGAAGTTCAGATGGCTCGACGAAGCCGTTGAAAACACAGACATCCTTACCTCCGCATACAGGAAGAACAGCACCTGTTATCCGGTCATCGCCCGCGTTATCAAAAAGGATTATCTCGACGGCTGCGGCTTTATCATATCGTCCGACTATTCCGAAGAAAAGGCTGCGATAACGAGGACAAGGCAGGCCATAGAGGAGATGCAGTATGGTATCAAGATGCGTACCGAGTTCATGGCAAATGTCACGCATGAGCTCAGAACTCCGGTAAACGGCATGAAGGGAATGGCTGAAAACCTGCTTGATACGCAGCTTTCACCCTCACAGACGGAAAGCATCGAGATAATAATCCGGAACTGCAACAACATGTCCAAGATAATAAATGATATTCTGGATTTCTCAAAGATAGAAGCGGGGCACATGACCCTTGAGAACCGCAAGTTCAACTTCCGCCAGATGATAGACAACATCATGACCATGCATCTGCAGAAGACCAGTGAAAAAGGCCTGAAGCTCATCGCAAACATCTCGCCGGATGTGCCGAACTATATAGTCGGCGACGAGGTCAGGATCTCGCAGGTAATAAACAATCTGATCGGAAATGCGATAAAGTTCACATCTGTCGGATACATCGCACTCGAGGTCAGCGTGAATAACCGCACAGCCTCAGGCATAGAGCTGTTCTTTATGGTTGTCGATACCGGCATAGGGATAAGCGATGACCAGAAGGCGAACCTGTTCAAAGCCTTTACACAGGCCGACGGCTCCATAACAAGGCGTTTTGGAGGGACGGGGCTCGGGCTTACCATAAGCAAGCAGATCGTCGAGCTCATGGGCGGTTCTATCCGTGTTGAAGGCGAAAAGGGCAAAGGAAGCACATTCTCCTTCACCATAAACGTCGAGGAAGCCGAGAAGGAAAGCGAAGACGAGGAATACAGCGGACCTTCCGGACGATATGAATACAGCAGGGATCTGAAGGACGATTCTTTCGGATACAGGAGCATCGGGGATGATGAAGAGCTTGTTGACGAACAGACAAACCTCTTTAACGCAAAAGACGCGCTCGAAAAGATGAAGCTCTGTGTAGAGCTCGGAACGTGGGAAAAGGCCGAGGGCTTCTCAGATACGATAAAGAACATGATCCCTGCGGACAACCAGGAGCTGAAACGCCTTGCCTTCAGGCTTGAGCTGTGTGCCCGCAAGGAGGATTACGACCAGACCGTCAAACTGATGGCAGAGCTTGAAGAGAAGCTTGCCGGGATGTAGGACATAAACGTGCATTGGAGGGAACAGATGCAGACCAACCAAAAAGAAAACGTACTCATCATAGATGACGTTGTCGCAAACCTTGTGATCCTTACGGAGATCATCAAAAAAGCAGGCTATGTCGCAAGGCCCGTGACCAATGTCCATCAGGCAATGGAGGCTGTTGACGCCCTCCTGCCGGATCTTATCCTGCTTGATGTCACAATGCCCGACATAGACGGCTTTGAGTACTGCGGAATGCTTAAAAAAGATGTCCGTACCCGCAATATCCCCGTTATTTTCGTTTCTGCGGTAACATCTCCCGAAACAAAGGAGAAGGGCTTCAGTATGGGGGCGGTGGATTTCATCATCAAGCCCTTTGAAGCGCAGGAGGTCTATCTTCGCGTAAACACACATCTTAAACTTTACAGGATGCAGCGTGAGCTCGAGAATTACAACAAACAGCTGCAGAAGACCATAAATGCCCAGATACGCCGCATGAACGAGGAACAGCGCCTTGTGATGCTTGCAATGGCAAAGCTTGCGGAGGGGCGTGATTCTTCCAACAGCAACCATGTTGAGAATATCGGGAAAAATGCAAGGCTCCTTGCTCTTTCGCTGCAGTTTTCACCAAAGTTCACGAAGGTGATCTCAAACGAATTCGCGGACACGATCGAGCTTGCGGCCCCTCTGCACGATATAGGCAAGATGCGCATTCCGGACAGGGTGCTCCTTAAGCCGGGCAGGCTTACGGATGATGAGATGGATATAATGCGTACCCACTCAAAGATCGGTGCGGACACCCTGCGCAGCATCTACTCAATGAGCGAGAAAAACTACGCCATCGAGATGGCTATCGATATTGCGGAATTCCATCACGAAAGATGGGACGGAAAAGGGTACCCTGCCGGCCTTGAAGGGAACGCCATACCCCTTGCGGCACGCATTACCTCGGTCGTGGATGTTTATGATGTCCTTATAAGCGACAGGTGCTATAAAAGCGCCTATTCCCACGAAAAAGCCATGGAAATAATAAATGCGGATGCCGGAAAGAGCTTTGACCCCGATATAGTCGAAGTGTTCAACAAGATCCAGAAACAGCTGAAACACTGATAACACAGGAAATCGAGGATGCCTATGGAGATTCAGACAGTAAAAAAAGATCCGATGATGGAGATATTCATCGAGGAGTGCAGTGACCTTGTCACACAGTACGAGACATATCTGTCGATGGCAGCGGAGCGGAACGAATATACTATGGATATCGTGAACGAGATATTCAGGATCACGCACACCATAAAGGCAGATGCCACAATGATGCTGTTTGAGAGCCTTTCGACGCCCATGCGGGCCTTTGAGAGGATCCTGTATTTCTACAGGGATGAGAAGGCCGGGATAGATTTCGACAGGTTTACGGAGCTGCTCAGGAAGCTTGTTGAGTATTCCGTGACAGAGATAGACAGGCTTATGGACGGTACAGCCTCCGAAGACGACGGAAAGGAACTTACCGACGAATTCAGGAATTACCGCGACGAGATCGCGGGAGACCTTAAAGTCGAGACCGTAGAGGACGTTGAGAAGACCGTAAAGGCCGAATCAAGGGATGAGCCCATGCGCTTCTACATCGGCAGCGCCGAGCTTTCCGCCGAGGAATCGGCAAAGCCTACGCGCTTTGAGACGATAAAGAGCGATACAAGGACAGCCAACAGGATAGTAAAAGAGGAACGCGCAGCGGTTAAGGCTGCCGGAGAGGGCGGCAGGAACAAAGGCAAAAAGAAAACTGCGGACGTGGCGGTGCTCGACACGGAAGCCGGAAAGAACATAAGAAAGCATCTTGAGGGCAGGGAAAAACAGCAGGAAGAATTAAAGGAGCTGTATGGCATCATCAAGCGCCTTTCAACCCTTGAGGCCAATATGAGCGACGAGAAACGGAACTTCCCCGGGATAATCCCTTTTGTATCAAAACTGCATGAACACAACCTGGAGCTGTTAAACTGGCTCGTTGGCGTTTCGACCATCCCAATGGGACATATTTCACCAAAGCTTCATAAGACTGTTGAGGAAATGAACCAAAGGCTCGGCCGCGATATAAAGCTTGAGATAGAAGGCGAGCAGGTGCTTGTTGACAGGGAATGGATCGACGGTCTTTCGGGAGCGCTGGTGCATATGCTGAGAAATGCTGTTGACCACGGCATCGAAACAAAGGAATTAAGGATTTCACGCGGCAAATCGCCTGAAGGTAAGATCAGGGTCAGCTACGCAAACGACGGAAACTCGCTTAAGATACAGGTTTCCGATGACGGACGCGGCATCGACATTGAAAAGCTCAGGGCTTCCGCTATCGAAAGAGGGCTGATCTTTGAAGGTGACGAGATAGCCGATGACGACATCATACGCCTGATCTTTGTGCCGGGTGTATCGACGAACGAGAAGGAAGGCATATACTCCGGGCGCGGAGTAGGCATGGATGCGGTTCTCCACAATGTGGAGGTACTCGGCGGCAAAGTGACAACCGACACCCGGGAGGGCGAGGGAACGACATTTACAATAATCATCCCGCTTAATGCGGTGCTTAACGGAAACGGCGGAGAGGAGCAGGACGAAGATGAAGATATTGATAGCAGAAGATGATTTCGCGAGCCGCAAGTTCATGCTTAAGTTCCTGTCCAAGTACGCTGACGTCGATGTTACCGTGGACGGCGAGGAAGCGGCGGCTGCCTTTGAATTCGCGCTTGAGGACAACGCGCCCTACGATCTTGTATGCCTTGATATCATGATGCCGAACATGAACGGTGTCGAGGCCTTAGAGGCCATCCGCAACGCTGAGGAACGGTTTGGCGTGGACAGGAGCAGGCGCTGCAAGATCATAATGACTACGGCGTTGAACGAGGTTAACCAGGTGGAACAGGCTTTTGAACTCGGATGCGAAGGCTATGCGGTCAAGCCTATCGACACCGATAAATTCCTTGTTATATTAAAGAAAATGGGCTTTGACCTGAACGACTGACAGGTCTTTAGTGAAGATACGGCCCGGAGTTTGAAAATGAGAGAAGAATTTGTAAAACGCGGCACGATGAAGCGTTATTCATCACGGAACAGAGGCCGTAAGAAACTGCCTCTTGTCATACTCCTCCTGCTGCTTGCGGCATGCCTTGCCGGAACGCTCGGCGCACTAGCAAAAGAAAAGAAGATATCCGACGAAGCAAGGGAAAAGGCTGCGGAAGCCGCAAAACAGCTTGTGACGCCTTCTCCGACACCGGAGAATGAGGTAACGGGAAAGCCTGCGAATACACAGCAGGTTGCTGACGGTGCCTACGGAATGTGGGCTCCGCCCACGCCTACGCCGATACTGTACGACCCCGACGGAACACCGATCTGGATGGCAGACTGGAAGGATGAAAGAACTCCCGTTGAGGCCCACGGTATCTATGTTTCATCCGAGTTTACGGTAAACAGGCAGCATGATGAGGACAGGATAAAAGCTTTTGATAAACTGCTCGAGCTTGCAAAACGGACGGAGATCAACACCATGATCATTGATGTTAAATACGAGTCCGGCGCCATCCTGCATGAGTTTAACAACGAATTGATAAATAAATACGGAACAACGGTGGAGTGTCTGTCTTTCATTCCGGAGTACATCAAAAAGCTGCATGAGAACGGTATCTATGTTGTGGCCCGTCTTGTGTGCTTTAAGGATACAAAGCTTGCGGCTGTACGCCCTGACCTTGCGATCTATAACAACAACGGAAGCCTTTACCGCGACAATAACTGGAGCAACTGGGTCTCACCCTATAAAAAAGAGACATGGGAATATATCGCCGAGGTCGGCAAGGAATGCGCAAAGATTGGCTTTGATGAGATAAATCTCGATTATGTCCGCTTTCCGACCGATAACGTTTCGAACGTCAACTGGGGGCCGGAGGCTGCGACAACAACAAAAACGCAGGCTATCACTTCCGGTGTAAAGTATCTTTGCGAACAGTTCCGCGCCTGCAACCTTTTTGTTTCCGCGGATGTTTACGGTATAGTAATGTCGAGCCCGAAGGATGCGGCAAATGTAGGCCAGAATTTCATGGAGATGGCACAGTATTTCGATTATCTCTGCCCTATGGTCTATCCTTCCCACTACGATAAATCATGGGTTTCAACGGGAGACTGGCCGGACCTCCATCCTTATGAGGTCATCACAAAGTCTCTTGCTTATTCGGTTACGGAGATAGCAAAGATCCCGGAGAACCACCACCGCGCAAAAGTCCGCGCATGGCTTCAGGACTTTACAGCAGATTATCTTGGCAAAGGCAGGTATATGGAGTATGATGCCGAAGCCGTCCTTGCGGAGATAAAAGCCGTTAACGACACCGGCTACACAGAGTGGCTCCTTTGGAACGCAAACGGTACCTATACCGAAGGCGCACTGAAAAAAGCGGACTGATACCTGAGACAGGGGGCTCCTGTCAATATCAGCCCGTTGATAACATATTACTTGTTCAGTATGAGTGCCGTTTTGAAGATATTGGCGGTCCTGTAGAGGTAGATAAGTCTGAGTATGCTTGCCACAATTACAACAACTGCGGAGGCTGCCATTAACAGCAATCCGATGATCGGAAGTATTATAATGATAAATGGGCTTACGAACAAAGCGATGGTGCTGCCGAGATATATTTTCCAAAGCTTTTCCCAGTTGTCTGACAGGTTGTAATCCACATCTCTGAGCACGGATGAGTGACTTTGGAATTCGTGATATGTGCCGACTATGATAAGTATTAACGCCGGAATGCTTATAAGGAGCGTCCAGGTGGGCGTTGTGCTTGAGTTCAACGGGAATATTGTAAAAAAGTTCAGGATACTGCCGCATAGTTTTAAGATGCCGGCTTTTTGGTACAATTCTTCAACAGACGCCATTCGGATCAGGATAACACTATATATGATCGAGACCGTAATGCCTATGAGCTCTCCGACAAGGTACAGCTTAGGGCTTGCGGTCTTTATTTGTTGATTGGTAAAAAGACCTGAGACAACGGATGGCACAAAAAGCCAGAACAGTATCATCAGATTGGGTGCCAGGATCGAGGCACGCTGCCTGATGTTTTCCTGCAGCTTTTGACCGGATTCGGCTTTTTCACGCCTGAACTGAGGTTGTGAAAAACGTCCCTGATAAGGTCCGCAGTTTCCCTTGAAACTGCAGGTTACGCAGCTTGTATGTCCTTTTTCCCTGCAGCATTTTGCAATGCTGCAATCACCACCGTAATCTCTGCCGGGGCCCAATTTGCAGCCCGGACAGTGAAGGGTTGCCCTTTCGGAGCATGTTTCACAATTTTTCCCACAATAAGTTTCTTCCATACTTCTCTCCATGTTTCCCCAATAATATCATTTTTTTTATTCTTCTTTTACGGACAGTTCCGGTACGGCGAATTCCTCGGAGTACTGGCGTACCATGGTCTTGTACGCATCGCTGTTTTCCTTGAGTTCTTCGGTGTAGCCGTGTGTATCGAGCAGACCGCCCGTCTTGTAACGTGCGATTACGTTAAGCGCGATGTTCGAGCAGTAAGCAGATATACGCTCAAAGCTGTTTAAGAGCTCCACAAGGGAAATACCGCTCTGTACGGAGCAGTTGCCCTTCTGGAGTCTAACCACATGGTTGTTCCTTATGGTCTCACGCAGTCTGTCTATTACCTCGTTCAGCGGTTCGACCTTTGAAGCAAGTTCGGGATTGCCGTTAAAAAAGGCATCCGTTGTTATGTTAAGTACCATCTCGACAGCGCTCGCGATAGTTGATATCTCTTTTTGCGCGGCTTCGGAGAAGGATATTTTCTGTTCCGTGTCGTAGGTTGCCACTTCCGAAAGCTTCACGCAGTGGTCTCCGATACGCTCAAAATCTGTGACCGAATGAAGTATCTCGGTTGCAAGGAGCGCTTCGTCGTGATGTATGTCTTTTGATGTGATCTTGACTATATAATCGCTTAAAACAGTCTCGCTCTTGTCCATGAACTGCTCGTTTTCATCTATCACGGGAAGTATCTTCTCGTCGTAGTTGTTCAGAAGATCTGTGGCGAAGCGGAAATTCTCGAGTGCCGTCGCACCCATCGTGTCGACAACCTTCTGGCATTGTTCGAGCGCGATGGAAGGGTTCTTTAAGAGGATATCGTCAAGGAGCGCGAGCTGTTCATCTATCTTCGAGGGCTTGCCTTCCTTGATCACAAACCTGCAGAAGCGGTCAAGGGCACCGGTGAGCGGCAGCAGCAGAAGGCTTCCGGCTACGTTGAGTATGGTGTTGAAGTTTGCGACGGAACCGCGGGTCATTATCTTTTCAAAGCCGTAGAGCCTGAAAGGACCTATGATGCCGTAAACAATGACAAGGCAGAGAACGCCGATGATCGTACTTGTTATAAAGCCTACAAAAGCGGTACGCTTCGCATCCTTTTTAGCCGAGAGGCTGGCAAGGATGACAGGGAAAGCTTTGCCGATGTTGATACCGATGATGATGGGAGCTGCAACAGCAAAGGATACCGCACCGCCTGAAGAAACGGCCTGCAGGATACCGACGGATGCCGAGGCGCTCTGAAGGATCGTACAGACAACGAAACCGATCAGGATACCGAGGAACGGGTTTGTGGCGGCTGTGAAGAGCTTTCTGAAGCCTTCGGATTCTTCTAAGGGTTTGAAGGCTGTTTCCATGGTGGTCATACCAAAGAAGAGTATACCGAAACCGAGGAGCAGCGAAGCTATTTCCTTGGTCTTCTTTTTTTTGGAGAGGAGCATCATGAACGCACCGATGCAGATGATGACCGGAGCAAAGGAAGAGGGCTTCATGAGTGAAAGAAAAGTGCTTCCGGAGTCCGAGATATCGCCAAGACGCAGGATCTGACCGGTAACGGTGGTACCGATGGAAGCACCGAGCACAACCGGGATCGCCTGAACGAACTTGATTATACCGGCATTTACAAAGCCCACCAGCATAATGTTTGTAGCGGATGAACTCTGGATCGCAGCCGTTACTATGACACCGAGGAGCAGCCCGTAAAGCCTGTTGTTTGTGAGCTTTGCGAGTGTCTTTTCAAGACCTGCGCCCGCAAGCCTTTCAAGCGTCTGGCCGAGGAACTTCATACCGAAAAGGAAGAGTCCAACGCCGCCCGCTATCTGAAAAATACTGTAGATATCCATGCCGATTCTCCTAGATTGCCCATTTGCCCCACATCATATCATAGAAATATGTTTAAAGCAAGAAGCAACGGACAACATGGCAAAAAAGTGGGATAAAATTAAGCCCCGGGCGTGCCGGGGCTTTGCGAATGCTTGTGTTTATGTCAGATATTGTTCTCAACGCCTATAAAGAAAGGCATCTTTGTTTCGTTGTCATAAAGCATATATACAAAAGGACGGTCCAGGATTACTTTCTTGATATCATTTAATACACCAGCGTTTGTCGCTTCGACACCGGTTGCGGCTCCGGCCCTTGTGCCTCTTTCGTTAACCTCTATAAAGGTTTTGTGGATAACGCGGCTTATGAACAGGGGCATGTTTGACATACTTGAAAAATCCGCTTCTCCGGCAAATGCCTGTTTCATTCCGAGTATTTTCAGCTGTTCGCTGAGTTCTACACTGTATTCTGCGGAAAACTTCGGAAGGCTTACCTGTACTCCGCTGTACTCGCCGTATCGATCGAAGTTTGCAAGGAAATCGGGAAGTTCCGCAACAACATCAACAACGGTTTTATTTTTATTGGGTAAAAGCGCAATGAATGAATACCGTAAGCCTTTGTAATCCTTTACGAAACCTGTTGCGCTGGCTGTCTTAAGATAGTTTGATTCATAGGAATGCATGAAATCAACAGTCTTGGTTGTGCCGTCCGCGTTTTTGAACTCGCCCGTGGTGATGTTTTCGACCTTGTAAATCCTTGCCCACTCGGCATCGAATGCGAGAGCGTTTATAAGATACATCATTGCTTCCGGCGGGATATCGTTAATAATATTCTTTATCATCCCGTACGTTTTTTCATCGACCCAGCTGTTGATATCCGAAAGAGTTCTGCCGTCAAACGGCGCCTTGAAAACGGAAGCGTTATATTTGCCGGTGTTTGTTTGCAAAAAGGCATCCTTTACAACAAAATCGGGACTGTCTTTTATCCAGATGGAATTTGCGATCCTTAAGCAGCTGTTTTCATCTTTTTCAAGGCCTTCGATGAAAAGACCGAGCAGTCTGTTCATGTTTTCTCGGCTGAGCCCCAGAACCTGCTCCATTTCCGCAAGCGTCTGCCCTTCGGCCCCGTTTGCGGTCATGCCGAGGGCTGTGATTATGGACAGCGGCGAAACAAGCGCGTTTTCGTTTTCGGTCATGCATGCACACAGAAGCTTTGCGCCGAAGATGCCGGCTTGTTTAAGGGCTTCTTCTTTGGATTCGCCGGCGTAGACTGTTGTTTCGGATATAAGCTTATTAAGCAGCGAAAGTTTGGTTTGTTTGCTGTTAATAGCCGGCAGCAGAACGAAGATGATAAGCAATGCAGCTACGGGGACCGCGCAGGCAAATACGATCTTTCTCCATATGGGTACTTTTTTTTCGGCTGTCGCTTCTCTGCGGACATCTTTTATTTTTCCGTTTAGACATTCATCTACCAGGTTCTCATCAATATGCGCAATGGCATCAAACATCTGATCTTTTGACATGATTTTACCTCGTTTTATTAGACGGTTCTTTGTATTCTTTAAGATAATTCTTTAGTTTCTTTACGGTTTTGGAGAGGCGGCTCCTGACTAAGTTTTCTTTGATGTTTAGGATATTTGCGATCTCTGCGTTGCTGTTCAGCAGGTAGTATCTGCGCATGAACAGCTGCGCGTGTCCAGAGGGAAGAGTCCTAAGAAAGTCTTCGATCGCAGCTGTAAGGGATTCGAGGGTAAACTCCCGCCCGTTCGGAATGCATGCTTCGAGCTCTTCAAACATGCGATCCTCGCGGCGTATTAAGTTTTCCGTGGGAATACCGAGCACTTCGGCGATCTTTTCAAACGTCGTAAGATCCGGACGCCTTGTACCGTTTTCCCATTTTGAAACGAGTTCGCGCGAAATAAAGAGCCTGTCCGCAAATTCCTGCTGTGTTAAGCCCGCTGCATTTCTCGCATCCGCAATTTTTTTCCCTACATCCATTGTTTTTGTCTCCGCCTCTTCTGTAAGTTCATAATATCACAGACGGAACAAAGAAGCACGGTACAATTTGCACCGCCGCCCTCCGTTTTTCTTTTCCCTCACTATTGATATTCATTTGCCATTTTGATATAATGACTACGATTATGGATAAAAGGGGAGGTATGCGTATGGATGAAGAAAGAGTCCTGATAATAGGCTTCGATCTTTGCGACGATTACTCGCAGATAAGCTGTCTGCGCAGGAAAAATACGGTCACAAACGAAGAGCCGGAATCCGTATGCATGACTCCGGATAAAACGAAATATTTGCTTCCGACGGCGGTCTGCGTCAGGGAAAACACAAAAGAATGGATAATCGGCGAAGAGGCGGAGCGCTGCAGGGACAGAAGAGCCGGAGAGTATGTGGATAAGCTTCTCTCCAGATTTGAAAACAGCGAAAAAGTCACCATCTACGATACAGAGATAACGGCAGATGTGCTGATAGAGCGGTTTTTCAGAAAGGTGCTCGGTATAATCAGACAGCGCTACCAGAACAGCAGCATACTGCAGCTTGTGGTTACCGTCCCGAACTGCTCGCCCGCGCTCGAAGACGCTTTGTATGAAGTCTTTTCAAGGCTCGGGATAGAAAAGGACAGGGTGTGCATCATCAACCACACTCTTGCATTCATGTATTATGTGGTAAGCCAGCCGAGAGACCAATGGGTAAACGACGTTGCCCTGTTTGATTACGGTCCCGAAGGCCTGCACTATTACCAGCTGAGCTTCGGACGGAAAACACTTCCGAACACCGTGGTTGCCGAGCATATAGACCTGTCTGACAGGATCACTTACGACATGTATTCCGGACATATGTCCGAAAGGCTCACAAAGGGCTTTGAAACGGAAGCAAACCAGGCACTCCATAAGAAGCTCATAACTTCGGTATTCGTTGCGGGACGCGGTTTTGAAGGCGTCTGGGCCGACGGCGTCTTAAGAAGTCTCTGCATGGGCCGAAGGGTCTTCAAGGGACAGAATCTTTACGCAAAGGGAGCATGCTACGCTGCAAGAGCAAAGGTACAGGGAGGGCTTGAGAATTACATTTTCCTTCCCGAAGACAGGATCACATCCGATATTTCGCTTAAAGCCTATGCGGACGGAAAGGAACAGATGATCCCTCTTGCGAACGTGGGCGAGAACTGGCAGAAGGCAGGCAGGACCTTAAGGATCCTGCTCGACAATACAAGTGAGCTTGAGTTCCTCGTAAGCGACTGTATAAGGCGCGATTCGGTACAGGAGATAGTAAGGCTCGACAGTCCCGTAAAGCGTGAGAATAAGACTGTACGCCTTGAAGTGACGCTGCGTTTTGAGGACAGGAACATGGCGATCGTCAAGATCAAGGACACCGGTTTTGGCGATTTTTACAAGACAAATTACAGGGTCTGGGAGCAGATCCTGAAACTGTGATAACGGGACCGGACCGTTTTTAGGCGACAGCCTTTTATGATGTAACAGAACCGGAAAAAGACAGAAAGGAGCAGAGCTGTGGGACGCGTTATCGTTTGTGAAGGCAACAGAGCCGAAAGACCGTATCGTTTCAGGTCGACGGGAGTATCGGTATACACCTTTGAAGAGCTCTGCTATTATATCTGTCATTATGTTGAAAATATCGGTGATGAGCTTCTCGACCCGGCTGTTGCGCGGTTTATCGCGGAAGACCTTGGGTTAAAGGAGTGCGCGGCTAAGCTTTCCCGTCTTATCGATGTACACGCGGGAGCAAGGGATGCCATAATCGCCATACTCGGCTGCGCGGATTTCCTTGAGCCTTCGGAGACCGCACGGGTACTGAGCGATTTCGATATGCTGAACAATCTGTCTGAGCTCCAGCGTAAGAAGCGCAACGCTGACAAGTCTCTTGCCGCAGGCAGGAACCGCGAGGCAATGCATCTGTACAGGGACATCCTGTACGGATCCGACAACTCGGAGATTGATTCCGCGGAATACGGCAATATCCTGCATAATATGGCGATAATCCATGCAAGGTCCGGCGCCTTTGCGACGGCTGCGGACGAATTCAGGGAAGCATACGCAAGGAATGCCGACGAACGCACCCTGAAACAGTATATCTATGCCTTAAAGCTGGGGCATTTCGATGATGAATTCGACAGGGAGATCAGTGCATTAAGCGAAACAAACAGGCCTCTTCTTGACACGATCGAAAACGAGTTGTATTATGCAACGGACAGCGAAGAGAACACCTACGATTATCACGAATACAGAAAACTCTCGGAACTGCGCGAAAAGGGCAGGGTTGCGGAGTACTATAAAATGGCCGACGAAATGGTCACTCATCTTAAGAATAAATACAGGGCGGAGAACGGATAATGGGTTTGTTTAACAGAAAAAAGGCCGTTCCCGAAAGCGAATTCGAATGGATGACGGTCGGTGAGGCGCTGACCATGGAGCGCCTGAAAAACGGAGAGATATCTTTTTCGGAAGTACTCGAAAGATGTGAAGAGTGCTGCGAAGAGTATGCCGACGCGAAGGAATCCCTGCGCGAGGTTAAAGAGGAGATATCGAGGATAGACGAGCGTATAGGGGATGTCTGCGCTCTCGACACGTTTTCGGAGCAGCAGGCTTTTGCGATCGAGGACATGACAAAGCAGCTCGTTGCCCTGATAGACGAGCGTACACGCTTTATGGAAAGCGAAAAGGAACGTATCTCGGCAGCGGATTACCTCAAGATGGAACGCAACGAGAACGAGATCCCGGATTCCCTCGAAACACTTAAGAAACAGGAAAAACTCAGGAATGACGTAAGCAATGACATGCATATGCTTGAACGTGAGAAGGACAGGCTGGAGGATGAATATGAACAGCTCCTCGGAAAGCGGGTATTCTTCAGAAATCTGACCATCGCGGTTATAGTGCTGCTTGTCGTCATTTTCGGCGTTCTTACATACTTTACCGTGAAGGGCCTCGATTTTGCACTGGCCTTTGTTGTCACGGCGCTGCTCGGCATGGGCTTTATCCTGCTCATTCTCTACTCCGTACAGAAGAACAGGCGGGACACAAAGCTTACCATGAACAAGATCAACAAAGCCGTGAAGCTTACCAACACTACAAAGATAAAATACGTGAACAGCACCAACACTGTGGATTTTATCTGCGAGAAATACGATGTCAACGGCTATGACAGGCTGAATTATCTTTGGAATACATACTGCGTTGTCAAGGCGGAGCGCGAACGTTTCGCAAAGAGCGCGGATATGATAGATTCGCTGAGCGATGCGCTCACAAATACCCTTAAGGGTTACGGCATTTCGGAACCGGAGCTTTTAGTCTGCACTCCGGCATGCATCATCAGCAAGAGAGAGCGAGTGGAAATGCGGCACCGCTTGAATGAGAGGCGCCGCGCTATAAAAGACAGGGTGGATTATGCCCAGGCGCGTTTTGACAGCACAAGGAACGAGCTGACGCATCTTATGGCAAGATTCCCCGAAAGAAGGACCGAATTCGAGAACCTCTGCAGAAGCTACGGGCTCTATGAATTTGCACCGACAGCGGGACACTGATGTTTTGCGGGCTGTATGCCCCTTTCCGAAAAGTGTCCGGAACAATGAAAACAATAGAACGGAGATATAAAAATGGCAAAAGAACTTGCAAAAAACTACGATCCCAAACAGATAGAGGATCGTCTTTATAGTAAATGGCTTGAAAAGAAGTATTTTCACGCAGAACCCGACAGTAAAAAGAAACCCTTCACGATAGTTATCCCGCCGCCAAACATCACAGGACAGCTGCACATGGGACATGCGCTGGATAACACAATGCAGGATATCATCATAAGGTTCAAGAGGATGCAGGGCTTCAATGCTCTGTGGCAGCCCGGCACGGACCATGCCTCTATCGCGACTGAAGCAAAGATCGTAGAGACCCTTAAGAAAGAGGGCACCTCCAAGGAAGAGCTGGGCAGGGAAGAGTTCTTAAGAAGGGCATGGGACTGGAAGAAGGAGTACGGCGGACGCATCGTTTCACAGCTTAAGAAGCTCGGTTCCTCCTGCGACTGGGACCGTGAGCGTTTCACAATGGATGAAGGCTGCAACCGCGCAGTTACAGAGGTTTTCACAAAGCTTTATGATAAAGGCTGGATATACAAGGGTTCGCGTATCGTCAACTGGTGTCCTGTATGCGACACCTCCATCTCCGACGCGGAGGTTGAATACGAGGAGCAGGCCGGCCATTTCTGGCACATCAAATATCCCTTCGTAGAGACGGACGGAAGCATCAGTAAGACCCGCTTCCTTGAATTTGCCACAACACGTCCAGAGACCATGCTCGGTGATACGGCTATCGCAGTAAATCCTGATGACGAGCGTTATACAGACCTTGTAGGCGGCTTTGTATGGATCCCCTTCGTAGAAAGAAAGATCCCGGTTATCGCGGACAGTTATGTTGAGAAGGACTTCGGAACAGGCGTTGTAAAGATCACGCCCGCTCATGACCCTAACGACTTCGAAGTAGGAAAGCGCCACAACCTTCCCGAGATCAACATCTTAAACGATGATGCGACCATTAATGAAAACGGCGGGAAATTCTGCGGGATGGACCGTTATGAAGCGAGAAAGCAGATCGTAAAAGAGCTTGATGAAATGGGACTTCTTGTACGCATAGAGGATTACAGCCACAACGTAGGAACCTGCTACAGATGCCATTCCACCGTAGAACCGATGATCAAAAAGCAGTGGTTCGTTAAGATGGACGAGATGATAAAGCCCGCTGTAGATGCGGTAAAGAACGGCGATATCAGGCTTGTTCCAGACCGCATGGAGAAGACTTACTTCAACTGGACCGATAACATCCGTGACTGGTGCATCTCGAGGCAGCTCTGGTGGGGACACAGGATCCCCGCATACTACTGTGATGAGTGCGGAGAGATAGTTGTTGCAAAGAAGGCCCCCGAAAAGTGCCCGAAATGCGGCTGCACACATCTTACACAGGATCCCGACACCCTTGACACTTGGTTCAGCTCGGCTCTGTGGCCTTTCTCGACACTCGGCTGGCCCGAGATGACCGAGGACTTAAAGTACTTCTATCCTACAGACGTTCTTGTAACAGGCTACGATATCATCTTCTTCTGGGTTATCCGCATGATCTTCTCGGGTTATGAGCAGATGGGCGAAAAACCCTTTAACACTGTGCTTTTCCATGGCCTCGTAAGAGACTCCGAAGGCAGGAAGATGAGCAAATCCCTCGGAAACGGCATCGACCCTCTCGAGATAATCGACAAATACGGCGCTGATGCTTTAAGATTCATGCTCATCATCGGAAATGCGCCCGGCAACGATATGCGTTTCTACATGGAGCGTGTTGAGGCAGCAAGAAACTTTGCAAACAAGGTTTGGAACGCATCGCGCTTCATCATGATGAATATCGACCAGACTGCAGCAGCCGGCATAAAGGCCGACTACGACGCGACAGCTGCGGATATGGCAGACAGGCTCAAGGATGCCGACAAGTGGATCCTTTCAAAGATGAACTCCCTTACCCGTGAGGTTACGGAATTCATGGAGAAATACGAGCTCGGTATTGCTGCCCAGAAGGTTTACGACTTCATCTGGGAGGAGTTCTGCGACTGGTACATCGAGATGGTAAAGCCCCGTCTGTACGGTACCGATGCCGACAGCAAGGTTGCGGCTCTCTGGACTCTCAGCCATGTGCTTGTCGATTCCTTAAAGCTCCTTCACCCGTACATGCCTTTTGTAACCGAAGAGATCTTCTGCAATCTCATGGAGGCGCAGGGCAGGCTTGAAAAGAACGAATCGATCATGATCTCAAAGTGGCCCGTATTCTCGGAGGAGTTTGTATTTACCGACACAGAAGATGCCGTTGAGCTTATAAAGGATGCCGTTAAGGGCATAAGAAACGTAAGGACCGGCATGAACGTTCCGCCGAGCCGCAAGGCAAAAGTATTTGTTGTAACGGAGAATGCCCGTGTCAAAGAGATATTCGAAAACAGCGGCGAATTCCTCGCAACCCTTGCAAGTGCTTCGTCGGTAACGCTCCAGAATGACAGGACGGGCATAGATGACGACGCGGTTTCCGCAGTTGTTCACGGAGCCGTTATCTACATGCCGTTTGCGGATCTTGTTGATATCGACAAGGAGATCGAGCGTCTCGAGAAGGAACAGAAGCGTCTTGAAGGCGAGATCAAGCGTTCAAACGGAATGCTCTCGAATCCGGGCTTTGTAAGCAAGGCACCGGAGGCAAAGCTTGCGGAAGAACGCGAGAAGCTTGCAAAATACACGGATATGCTTAAGACTGTTACGGAACGCCTTGAGCATTTCAAAAAGTGATCTTAGTTTAGTCAGGAGAAGGGGCTTTTGCCCCTGTAATCGCGATGATCAATTTCGAAGAAGAATTAAACAGGTTCAGGCCCGCTCCGGTGCTTGATGATGCCGAAAAGGTGATCCGTGAGAACGTCGTTGCGGATCTTAAGGACATCATCATGGAAGTACAGACCGGAAAAGCCGAAAACGAAGCAAAAACAGATGTAAAGCAGGAACAGTGATGTCAGAGCTGAATTATGAAAAAATAGACGCCATTTCAACCCGCTATTACAATCTTGGGCTTGAATGCGCAAAAGTCCGCAACCTGTCGGGCGCAATAGAGTATCTCAAGCGCAGTCTGGAAGCCGACAAACGCAATACCGACGCAAGGAACCTTCTCGGCCTTTGCTATTATGAGACCGGGGAAGTTGTGGAAGCGCTTGGGGCATGGGTTGTAAGCAAGCATTTTGACAGCGATCACAATCTCGCGGATTATTACCTTGAGTCGGTCCAGGGAAATCCTGTGGAGCTTGATGCAATGGATCAGGCTATACAGAAGTACAACCATGCGCTGGAAGACGCCTGGGACGGCAAGAACGATATAGCTGTGATACAGCTTAAACGCGCTGTTTCCATGCATCCGAACTTTATCAGGGCACTCCTTTTGCTCGCATTGCTTTCAATGATGGACAACGACCTTGAAAGGGCCGGAAAGCTGGTTAACCGCGTTCTTGCCATAGATTGCGCAAATACAGTTGCCCTCGGCTACAAGGCCGAGATAGAAAACGCGCTCTCTACCGGTAAAGCCATGAACAATACCGCAAGGGATGTGGTCGAGGAGAGCTTTTCGGCGACAAAGCTTGAAACGGATGCGATCAACGAAGAGGTGATAGACGACGGCCCGAACATCATGGCTTTTGTGAGCCTTATAGCCGGTCTTATCATAGGAGTTGCGGTAGTCTTCTTTCTTGTGGTACCGTCCCGCGAACACAGCATCCGGAACGAGTACATGAGCAAAGAGAAGGATTACAGCGAAAACTTAAATCTCAAGCTTGCAAAGATCAATACGCTCGAGAACGAGATAGCCCAGAAGGCGCTAGAACGCAAGGAACTTGAGGAGTCGCTCGCGGAAGCACTTGACAGGGTACAGTATCTTGATTTTGATGTTCCCGAACAGGCAGCCAACTTCAGAAAGCTGTATTATGCAATGGAGGTCTATATAACCTACGCCATCAACAGAAAGGCTGCCGAAGCGGGCATCGAAAAGGCTGATGAAGCTCTGCTCAAAGCTGCCGCAGACGCGATCGCCGCAGTGGATGTGACCATGCTTAAGGATGAAAGCGCCCAGTCTCTGTACGACAAGCTTAATGACGAGATATTAAGCCAGGTCAAGGGCGATTACTATGCGCAGGGAATTGATGCCTACGACCGCGGACGCTACGAGACGGCAGCCGAATTTCTTGAAAAAGCCGTTGAATATGAGCCAAACAACGATCAGGCACTGTATTACCTCGGCAGATCCTATCAGGCTCTGAAAAATAACGAGCTTGCAATCAAGTATTACCAGCTTCTCCTCGAGAGATGCCCGCGCTCCGGATTCGCGGCAAATGCGAGAGAAAGGCTTAATTCGCTTAAGTAAAGCGATACATATAAGGAGGAAGCACTTCATGAAAGAGTACACACCCGTAAAGGCCGGCAAAGTAAGAGAGATCTACGATACCGGGGAATACCTCGTGCTTGTTGCAACAGACAGGATCAGCTGTTTTGACGTCATCCTGAACAACACCGTTACCAAAAAGGGAACGGTGCTTACCCAGATGTCAAAATTCTGGTTCGATTACACGTCCGATATCGTGAAGAACCATATGGTTACCACCGATACGCAGGAAATGCCGGAATTCTTCAGGCAGCCGCAGTTTACGGGAAACAGCATGATGGTAAAGAAGCTTGAGATGCTGCCCGTGGAGTGCATTGTCCGCGGCTATATCACCGGCTCCGGCTGGAAGAGCTATCAGGAAAACGGCACGGTCTGCGGGATAAAGCTTCCCGAAGGCTTAAAGGAGTCCGAAAAGCTCCCCGAACCGATCTTTACCCCTTCAACAAAGGCAGAGATAGGCGATCATGACGAGAATATTTCCTTCGAACAGTCAATAGATTATCTTGAGAAGCGTTTCCCGGGAAAGGGAAAGGAGTACGCTGAAAAGATCCGCGATTATTCTATCGCCATCTATAAAAAATGCGCTGATTACGCACTTACGCGCGGTATAATCATTGCAGATACCAAGTTTGAGTTTGGTCTTGATGAGGACGGCAACGTTATCGTCGGTGACGAGATGCTCACGCCCGATTCCTCACGCTTCTGGCCTCTTGAAGGCTATGAGCCCGGCAAGTCCCAGCCGTCTTTTGACAAGCAGTTTGCAAGGGACTGGCTTAAGGCAAATCCCCATGACGACTGGACTTTACCTCAGGAAGTAGTGGACAGGACCATCGAGATCTATCTCGAGGGCTATGAAAAACTGACGGGAAACGACCCCACTGACTCACTTTTTTCGGAGCAATTATATTAAATAAATATGTTAAGGAGCGCAACATGAGTGACACAAGCAGATACATAAGCCCTTTTGGGGAAAGATACGCATCTCCCGAGATGCAGTACATCTTCAGCCAGGATAAGAAGTTCTCCACATGGAGAAAGCTCTGGATAGCACTTGCGGAAACAGAGATGGAGCTTGGACTTTCGCAGGATGGGAAGCCCGTCATCACGCAGGAAATGATAGACGAGATGAAGGCCCACGTTACAGACATCAACTATGAAGCCGCAAAAGAGCGTGAAAAGCTTGTGCGTCATGATGTCATGAGCCATGTGTACGCGTATGGGCTGCAGTGTCCGAAGGCAGCCGGGATAATCCACCTTGGCGCAACAAGCTGCTATGTCGGCGACAATACGGATATCATAATAATGCGCGACGCACTGAGACTTATCCGCAAAAAGCTCATCAATGTTATTGCAAAGCTCGCTGCTTTTGCGCGCGAATACAAGGATATGCCGACGCTTGCCTTTACCCACTTCCAGCCAGCACAGCCCACTACGGTTGGAAAACGCGCGACACTCTGGCTCCAGGAATTCTGTATGGATCTTGAAGATCTCGACTATGTGCTCGGCAGCTTAAAGCTCCTTGGCTGCAAGGGAACGACCGGCACACAGGCCTCTTTTAAGGAACTTTTTTCAAACGATAAAGCGAAGCTCGACAGTCTCGACCCGATGATCGCAAAGAAAATGGGCTTTGAGGCATGCTACCCGGTTTCCGGCCAGACTTATTCAAGAAAGGTGGATACAAGGGTACTGAACGTGCTTGCAGGCATTGCGGCTTCCGCACACAAAATGTCCAACGATATAAGGCTTTTGCAGCATCTGAAGGAGGTTGAGGAACCCTTCGAGAAAAACCAGATCGGTTCTTCCGCAATGGCCTACAAGCGCAATCCCATGCGTTCTGAACGCATAGCCTCCCTTTCAAGATACATAATCTGCGATGCCTTAAATCCCGCCATTACTTCCGCGACCCAGTGGTTTGAACGTACTCTTGACGATTCCGCGAACAAGCGCATTTCCATAGCAGAAGGCTTCCTGGCCTGTGACGGGGTTATGGACCTTTGCCTTAATGTTGCGGACGGCCTGGTTGTAAACGAAAAGATCGTGGAAAAGCACCTTCTCGCGGAGCTGCCTTTCATGGCTACGGAAAACATCATGATGGATGCAGTAAAGAACGGCGCTAACCGTCAGGAAATGCATGAGGAGATCAGGAAACTTTCCATGGAAGCGGGCGTGAACATCAAGCAGAAGGGTCTTGACAACAATCTTCTCGAACTTATCGCAGAGAGCGACGCCTTCAACCTCACGCTGGACGAGCTTAAAGGCTACATGATCCCCGCAAATTATACGGGGCGTGCGCCGGAGCAGGTGGAGGCTTTCCTTGAAGAGATCATCAGGCCCATTCTCGAGGCCAACGGGGATGCGCTCGGTATGCAGGCAGTTATCAATGTCTGAGGCATATGTGTTTTATCAGATAACAAGTTAACACTTTAAAGAAAAAAAGTGTTGCATTTTAAAAAAACATATAATATAATCAACCGTGACAAAGGCGTCCGATGGGAGTTCAGAGATCCCTTATATCGGTGCGCCTTTTTTTTAAAAGTTTTTTTATAGGAGGACATACTTATGTCGTATGTTGATGAGGTCTATGACCGTGTTGTGGCACAAAACCCCGCTCAGCCCGAGTTCCATCAGGCAGTTAAGGAAGTACTTGATTCTCTCCGTGTAGTTATCGAAGCAAATGAGGAAGAGTACAGAAGAGACGCTCTTCTTGAGAGACTTACCACTCCCGAGAGACAGATACTTTTCAGAGTTCCCTGGGTTGATGACAAGGGACAGGTGCAGGTAAACAACGCATACCGTATCCAGTTCAATTCGGCGATCGGACCCTACAAGGGCGGCCTTCGCCTTCACCCTTCGGTAAACCTCGGTATCATCAAGTTCCTTGGTTTTGAGCAGATCTTCAAGAACTCTCTTACCGGTCTTCCCATCGGCGGCGGCAAGGGTGGTTCGGATTTCGATCCCAAGGGCAAGTCTGACAGGGAAGTTATGGCATTCTGCCAGAGCTTCATGACCGAGCTCTTCAAATATATCGGCGCAGATACAGACGTTCCCGCAGGTGATATCGGAACGGGCGCAAGAGAGATAGGCTTCATGTACGGCCAGTACAAGAGGCTCACTGGCCTCTACGAAGGCGTTCTTACAGGCAAGGGCTTAAGCTACGGCGGTTCCCTTGCAAGAAAGGAAGCTACCGGATACGGCCTTCTTTACATGACAGAAGAAATGCTCAAGTGCAACGGCGTTTCTCTTGCAGGCAAGACAGTTGCCGTTTCGGGCTCGGGCAATGTTGCGATCTATGCTATCGAGAAGGCAATACAGCTTGGCGCAAAGCCCGTTACCTGCTCGGATTCAACAGGCTGGATCTACGATCCCGAAGGCATCGACATTGAGCTCCTTAAGGAAGTTAAGGAAGTCAAGAGAGCAAGACTTACAGAGTATGCTGCAAAGCGTCCTTCGGCACAGTATCACGACAAGGCAACAGAGGGCACAAACCAGTGGACCGTTAAGGTTGATGTTGCTCTTCCGTGCGCAACCCAGAACGAGCTTAACCTTGAAGACGCAAAGACACTTGTTGCAAACGGTGTTATCGCTGTATGCGAAGGTGCGAACATGCCTACCACGGCGGATGCAACAGAGTACCTTCAGAACAATAAGGTTTACTTTGTACCCGGTAAGGCTGCAAATGCAGGCGGCGTAGCTACTTCAGCGCTCGAGATGAGCCAGAACAGCGAAAGACTTTCCTGGACCTTCGAGGAAGTTGATGCAAAGCTCAAGGGCATCATGGTAAATATCTTCCACAACCTTGACAATGCTTCAAAGAAGTACGGTATGGAAGGCAACTATGTTGCAGGCGCAAATATCGCCGGTTTCCTTAAAGTTGCAGATGCAATGAAGGCTCAGGGCATTGTCTGAAACTAAAAAGCCGCGTACGGGATGTGTGGCTTAAAACCCGTCCGGGCTTATGGAAACGCTCCCGCGCTTCCGCAAACATGGATGATCCGAGTAGGGGAGTTTTCCCCTACTCGATTTGCTTAAAAACCAAACCGGGAACACAATCATCTTAGATCAAAGGAGAACATGTATCATGAGAACAAAAGAGGATATCATCAGACTGATAGACGAAGAAGACGTGGAATTTATCAGACTGCAGTTTACCGATGCCCTTGGCAACCTGAAGAATATGGCTGTCACTCCGGGCCAGCTTGACCGTGTTGTGAACAACATGTATTCGTTTGCAGGGTCCGCCGCGTTCAATGACCGTTATGATTATCCGGGGGACTTGTATCTGATCCCGGATCTTGACACGTTTGTGATCCTGCCCTGGAGACCGCAGCAGGGGAAAGTTGCAAAGCTTATCTGCGATATCGGCAAAGAGAACACACTGAATCCGGCCTATTCAGCCGGAAATGTGATCCCTTTTGAACTGTCGTCCAGGGATATCCTTAAAAAAGTGGTAAAAGAGGCTGAGGAGAAGGGCTATACCTTCATGATCAACCCCGAATGCGAGTTCTTCCTGTTCCATACGGATGAAGACGGACGGCCTACCACCGTTTCTCACGAAAGTGCCGGCTATCTTGATGTAGGGCCTGCGGATCTTGGGGAAAACGCAAGGCGTGACATGGTGCTTGCCCTTGAGGACATGGGCTTTGAGATCGAATCCTCACACCATGAGAAGGCTCCCGGCCAGCATGAGATAGATTTTAAGCAGGACGAGAGCCTTGCGATGGCAGATTCCGTAATGACATTTAAGTTTGCGGTCCGTTCTATCGCAAAGCGTTTCGGCTTATATGCGACCTTTATGCCAAAGCCTGTGACAGCAAACCCCGGCTCCGGCATGCACATCAACTTTTCGCTATACAGAGACGGAAAGAATCTCTTTGACGACGGCGGACGCATGAGCGGGACCGCAGAGAGCTTTATAGGCGGAATACTTGCACATGCGGGGGCACTCTGCGCAATAACCAACCCGACCGTCAATTCCTACAAAAGGCTCCTCGGAGGAGAAGGAGCGCCTTCAAGGGCAACATGGTCGGACAGCAACAACGGTGCGGCTGTGCGCTTCTGCAGGCAGTTCTCCGAGGCAAAGGTGGAGGTCCGTTTCCCGGATCCTGCCGCAAATCCTTATACGGCATTTGCAGCCTGCATTGCAGCGGGCATAGACGGCATCGAGAACGGCATTAAGCCGGGTATCCGCAACAATCCGAATGCCGTTAAGCTTCCGGGCAATCTTAATGATGCCCTGCGCAACCTGAAGAAGGACGAGGTTATCCGCAAGGCATTGGGCTCGGATTTTGTGGATATTTACAGCTCGATCCGTAAAAAAGAGTGGAATGAATACATGATGCAGGTTTCTGACTGGGAGATCAACAATTATCTTGTAAACATCTGAATCAGGAGGTTCTATGGCAAGTGTCCTTGTTGCAATGCCAAAACATGAGGACGCAAACAGAATCGCCGAATTGCTGAAAAAAGGTGATCTTACGGCAAAGCTTCAGATATGCAGGAGCGCAGCCGAGACCCTTTCCTTTGCGAGCGATATCGGAAACGGTGTCGTGGTCTGTATGAAAAACCTGCCGGATATGAACTTTGCGGAATTGTTCGAATGCCTTCCGGCCGGATTTTCGATGGTCCTTATAACAGGAGACTCTTCACTTGAGTTTCCGCCCGGGAGGCTTAAAAAACTGTCGATCCCCTTTAAGACCCATGAGTTTGTGAACACGGTTGACGCTCTGTTAAGAGCGGCCGGTGGAGGTTATGCTCCGGTCAGGTACAGGCACCGGAGTGCCGTTGAGCAGCAGGAGATAGATGCCGCAAAACACAGGCTCATGAAGGCAAGGAAAATGACGGAGCCCGAGGCATACCGTTATATCCAGAAATACAGCATGGATGCAGGACGTTCAATGGTTGAGTCTGCAAGAATGGTTTTGGCACTGATGAATAATAATGGAGAATGATCATGGCTGATATTAACAGAAATTATCTTGATCTGCAGGGAAGCTATCTTTTCTCTGCGATCGCAAAAAAGGTGCGCGAATACTCTGAAACACATGACAGCCGCCGTATCATACGGCTTGGGATAGGCGATGTCACACTGCCTCTTTGCCATGCCGTAACGGAAGCACTGCACAAAGCAGTGGACGAGATGGGCAATGCCGCTACTTTCCGCGGCTATGCACCCGACCTGGGTTACGATTTCCTTAGGAATGCCATCGCGGAGAACGATTTTAAGGCCAGGGGCTGCGACATTTCCGCTGATGAGATATTTGTCTCTGACGGCGCAAAAAGCGACTCCGGCAATATCCAGGAGATATTCGGGCCGGATAATATCGTTGCGGTGTGCGACCCTGTTTACCCTGTGTATGTGGATTCAAACATAATGGCAGGCAGACACGGAAAGTATAATGATGCAACCGGAACCTTCAGCAGGTTCGTGTACCTTCCCTGCGACGCGGGAAACGGCTTTTGCCCGGATCTTCCGAAGGAAAAGGCGGATATCATCTATCTTTGCTATCCCAATAACCCTACAGGCGCCGCAATAACAAAAGCTGAGCTGAAGAAATGGGTGGACTATGCAAACTCAACGGGAGCTGTCATCATCTATGATGCCGCTTATGAGGCCTACATCACCGAGGAAGGGATCCCGCACACTATCTATGAGATAGAAGGGGCAAGGGAGTGTGCCATAGAACTGCATTCCTTCTCGAAAAATGCCGGTTTCACAGGACTCCGCCTCGGATATACGGTAGTCCCGAAAGACCTTAAACGCGGAGGAACAGAGTTGAGAAGCCTCTGGGCAAGGAGACACGGCACAAAGTACAACGGTGCGCCCTATATCGTTCAGAGGGCGGGAGAGGCCGTTTATTCGCCTGAAGGAAAACGGCAGGTTGCGGAACAGGTTGCTTTTTATCTCAATAACGCAAAGTATATCCGAGGGAATCTTGAAGCTGCCGGCTTTACCGTATATGGAGGCGTGAACTCGCCTTATATCTGGCTGAAAACACCGGGGAACCTCTCAAGCTGGGAATTCTTCGACGAGCTGCTTTCAAAAGCGCAGATAGTCGGAACACCGGGCTCGGGCTTCGGCGCGCACGGAGAAGGGTATTTCAGGCTCACTGCCTTCGGTAAATACGAGGATGCGGTCGAGGCCGTATCAAGGATAAAAGAAACGGCTTTTTAGGAGAAAGAATATGTGCGGAATTGTTGGATATTGTGGGAAAAAACAGGCGGCTCCCATACTTCTTGAGGGGCTTTCAAAGCTTGAATACAGAGGCTACGATTCGGCAGGCCTCGCAGTGAGGAATGATGCCGGAAAAGTTGAGATAGTAAAGGCAAAAGGGCGCCTTTCGGTGCTTGCCAACAAAACCTCGGACGGAACGACACTTAAAGGGAATTGCGGCATCGGTCACACGCGCTGGGCAACTCACGGCGAGCCAAGCGAGACAAACGCCCATCCGCATTGCAGTGACGACGGCAACGTTGTCGGTGTTCACAACGGCATCATCGAGAATTATGTCGAGATACGGGAAAAATTGTTAAGGCATAACTACTCGTTCTATTCGGAGACGGATACGGAAGCCCTTGTAAAACTTGTGGATTATTATTACAACAAGTACAAGGGCGGTCCGATAGATGCCATCGCAAAGACTATGGTGCGCGTGCGGGGATCCTATGCGCTTGCGGTAATGTTCAAAGAATACCCGGGCGAGATCTATGTTGCCCGTAAGGACAGCCCGCTGATAATAGGTGAAGGCAAGGGCGAATCCTATATCGCAAGCGATGTTCCCGCAATACTTAAGTACACAAGGAGTGTATATTACATCGGGAATCTCGAGATGGCATGTCTTAAAGACGATAATGTGACCTTCTATAACCTTGACGGCGAAGTTGTCACAAAGGAGCCTGTAGAGATCAAATGGGATGCCAAGGCTGCTGAAAAGAATGGTTTTGAGCATTTCATGATCAAGGAGATCCATGAACAGCCAAAGGCTGTCCGCGATACGGTAAATGCCTATACCGACAACGGCAGGATCGACTTTGCAAAAGTAGGTCTTACCGACGAAGAGATTAAGAAGATAACAAATATCGTGATCGTTGCCTGCGGATCGGCCTATCATGTCGGCATGGTCGCGCAATACGTGTTTGAGGCACTTGCCGGGATACCTGTGCGCGTCGAACTTGCATCGGAATTCCGTTACAGGGACCCAATCCTTTCAGACTCCACGCTTGTAATAGCCGTAAGCCAGTCCGGCGAGACAGCGGATACCCTTGCGGCTATCCGTGAGGCAAAGTCAAAGAACGCACCAACACTTGGCATCGTGAACGTTCTTGGCAGCACAATCGCAAGGGAGTCGGACCATGTCATGTACACTTACGCAGGTCCGGAGATCGCTGTAGCGACTACAAAGGCCTACAGCGCACAGCTTGTGGCCTCTTACCTTCTTGCAATGCAATTTGCGCTTATTCGCGGAAAGATAAGCGATGAGCAGGTGAAAGGATATATAGAGGAGCTTAGCGCAATTCCGGGAAAGATCGAAAAGATACTTGAGGATAAGGAGCGTATCCAGTGGTTCGCGGCAAAATACTCGATACTTAAGGACGCTTTCTTTATCGGCCGTGGGATCGACTATGCCGCATCCCTTGAGGGCAGCCTCAAGATGAAGGAGATAAGCTACGTGCACTCCGAGGCATACGCTGCAGGCGAGCTGAAGCACGGTACCATCAGCCTCATTGAGGACGGAACCCTTGTTATCGGCCTTCTTACGCAGGGAAAGCTTTACGAGAAGACGCTGTCAAATCTTGTGGAAGTCAAGAGCCGCGGTGCATACCTCATGGCTGTCACGACTTACGGTAATTATGCGATCGAGGATGTTGTGGATTTCACGGTCTACATCCCACGGACAGAACCGCTTTTTGCCGTAAGCCTTGCAATCATCCCTCTCCAGCTCATGGGCTACTATCTGTCTGTGGCAAAGGGACTTGACGTGGATAAGCCGAGGAACCTTGCAAAAAGTGTAACGGTGGAATAATACAGAAAACGGTGCGGAGCGATCTGCACCGTTTTTTAATGAGCGGGCGGACTCTGCCGAATTTATTCATATTGCATTTGAAAGCAAAAGCCGCAGATGTTATAATAAAACAAATTATAAACAGGAGGGACCCCTAACATGTCCGAAAGAAGTGAATACTACTCTAACAGTGAAAACATCAGACCCGAATCCATGGAGCGTATCGCAACACGGGAGCAGGCTGACAGGTTCATCGATGAACAGGTGAAGAACCTTCAAAAGCAGATAGGAAACGGCAAGGTGCTCCTTGCGCTGTCCGGCGGTGTCGATTCTTCCGTTGTTGCCGCCCTTTTGATAAAGGCAGTAGGCAAGCAACTTACCTGTATCCACGTAAACCATGGTCTTATGCGCAAGGGCGAGAGCCAGATGGTCATTGATGTTTTTTCAAAGCAGCTTGGAGCAAACCTTGTATATGTTGACGCAACGGACCGCTTCCTCAACCTTCTTGCGGGTGTCAGCGATCCCGAACAGAAGCGTAAGATAATCGGCGGTGAGTTCATCAAGGTGTTTGATGAAGAAGCAGCAAAGATAGAAGGAGTCGGATTCCTCGGTCAGGGTACGATCTATCCCGATATCCTTGAGAGTAAGGACGGGATCAAGGCACATCACAATGTGGGCGGACTTCCCGAAGAAGTCAAGCTTGAACTTGTAGAACCCTTAAAGCTCCTGTTCAAGGACGAAGTCCGCGTGGTCGGCTCCGCACTCGGTCTGCCGGACGAAATGGTAAACCGCCAGCCGTTCCCGGGTCCGGGACTCGGAGTAAGGTGCACCGGCGCCATCACAAGAGACCGCCTTGAAGCGCTTCGCGAGTCCGACGCTATCCTGCGTGAAGAATTTAAGAATGCCGGCCTTGACAAGAAGGTATGGCAGTATTTTACCGTTGTTCCCGATCTTAAGGCCACGGGCGTAAAGGACGGCAAGCGTGCCTTTGAGTGGGTATGCATCATCCGCGCCGTCAACACGAAGGACGCAATGTCAGCAACCATTGAAAGAGTGGACTGGGAGCTCCTTGAAAAGATCTCCTACAGGATCACGCATGAGGTAAAGGGGATCAACCGCTGTCTGTACGACATTACGGCAAAGCCCACCGGAACCATAGAGTTCGAATAAGCCCAAGGGGCTTATTCACTTAAATGCTGACAACAGCCCCAAGGGCTGTTGTAGAGCTCGAATAAGCCCAAGGGGCTTATTCACTTAAATGCTGACAACAG